>Ga0209467_1001257_pt1 | contig 23257 bp, 26 predicted proteins | sample Higcelwee11metaG_FD_187175 | JGI IMG/M metagenome (GOLD analysis project Ga0209467, IMG submission 187175) | Freshwater pond sediment microbial communities from the University of Edinburgh, under environmental carbon perturbations - High... | ecosystem: Environmental > Aquatic > Freshwater >... | reverse complement strand
AACTCATCACTATCGTGCAACACGCTGAGGGGCTCATCTGTACCGATTCCGCTACCGGACACATCGGAGCTGCCGTTGATACTCCGACATTTGTTCTCATGGGACCGAATAATCCGGTTACAGATAGTCCCTATAAAAGTGATACGAATAAGGTTTATCCGTTATCCCTTGCTTTACCATGCTCTCCATGTTACAAAACCGAAACTATGGAACAATGTAGTAATAATATATGTATGATCCAAATTACACCTAAAATGGTTGCTACATCGTTAAAATCAGCTAATATCTTGTAAAATAGTGTTATCACTTTTCTCGGAGATGCTTATGCCTTATCCTCATGCAACCCTTATCATCTCTGTATACAAAGATACTGAAGCGCTCGGTTTTATTTTAGATAGTCTAGAACGCCAAACATACCCTATTGATGAAATCATTATTTCAGAAGATGGTGATTCTACTGAAATGGTAGAATTTGTCACTTCTCAAAAAGATCGTTTTCCAAATTTAGTCCATCTCACTCACGAAGATGACGGATGGCGCAAAAATATTGCTATGAACAACGCAATCAAAGCTGCTAACAACGAATATCTCATTTTTATCGACGGTGACTGCATTCCCTACAGTACGTTTATTCAAGGCCATGTCGAAAACGCGCAAAAAGGGATCGTCTTATGCGGTAAACGTTTCGAACTCGGATCCGACTACACTGCCAAAATCAAAGAGCACAAGCTCTCTTTCACACAATTAGAAAAACATTTTTTATGGCACATGCCATGGATGGTTAAAGACGGTGCGAGACATGTTGAAGAAGGATTCTATTTCCCTTCGGGAAGCTTGCTCAGCAATATTTCCAAACGCTATGTGCGTTACATCATCGGATGTAACTTCTCTTGCTACAAAGAGGATTTTTCGAAGATTAACGGTTTTGATGAAACCTACCGTCTCCCCTCGGTCGGCGAAGACATCGACCTTGGATGGCGTTTCCGCGGTCTTGGAATCGAGCTTAAGTCATGCCGCAATAACGCCTGCATGATGCATCTTTGGCATAAAAAAAGATTCGCCGAAAAAGAGGGGATCATCAACAACAAAATACTCAAAGTAAACTTTGACCAAAACCGCTTTTTCTGTACCAATGGCCTTGTCAAAACCAATTCCGATACCAAAGCTCAATAATATGACGTGCCTCAATACGCATGATTTTGCAAAGACCTTTTCCATCTGTACCCTCGTCACGAATCATGACGAATATCAAGAGATGGTGCACTCGTTTAAGAGTGCCGGCTTTTCAGATGAGAACAGCGAGTTTTTGTACATCGACAATTCCCAAGGTAACACATATGACGGCTACAGCGGCCTAAATCGTTTTTTAAGTACCGCCGGAGGCAAATACATCATCCTCTGCCATCAAGACGTCTTACTGAGTTTTGACACTGTGCAGATACTTCTTGCACGTATCGGCGAAATGGACGCTCTCGATCCCAATTGGGCCATTTTAGGAAATGCCGGATATGGAGACTTCAATACCAAGCTTTACCGCATCACTGATCCGTGGGAAGATAACCAGGCAGTGGGAGCACTTCCCGCTCAGGCTAAAAGCCTGGATGAAAACTTCCTTCTCGTCAAAAACGAGGCCAATCTTGCCCTTTCCCATAATCTGAAAGGATTTCATTTGTACGCAACTGATCTGTGTACCATCGCCGGTCTGCTCGGATGGAATGCCTATGTCATTGATTTTCATCTATACCATAAAAGTGCGGGAAGCTGCAGCGAAAGTTTTTTTGAGGCAAAAAAAGCATTTATCGACAAGTATTCAAAAAGTATGCACCTGCTGTCCATCCGAACGACATGCACTATGATGTTGATCACGGCATACCCTTGGATCAATCGTCTGATCAACAAAAAAATTTTCTACAGCATTAAAAAACGTATGGATTATATTTTCCGATGAACCACGTGGAAATTTCTTTTATCACCATCAACTATAATTCATCGTCCCATACGATCGCGTTGGTTGAAAGCATACGAAAGCACGTTTCCCAACATACTGTTTATGAGATCATTATTGTAGACAATGCGTCTGAAACCGATGATTTCGAGCGGCTGCGAGACACGTTAAACGGAGTCCCTTCACTCACGCTGATACGGAACCGTATCAACAATGGTTTTGCCGGCGGCAATATGCTGGGGGTAAACTACGCTCAGGGAAGCTACTATTTTTTCATCAACAACGACTGCCTGCTCCTCAACGATGCGGCAACAGAAATGAAAAATTTCATGGAGACACACGAGGATGTGGGCACTTTGACCGCTAAAATAACCGACGAGAAAGGAAACTTTTCTTCTTCGTACAAACAATTCCCCTCCGTCATCAAACAATGGTTCGGCAATGGAGCCCATCGACGCCTCTCTAAGAGACCTTTCCCCAGCAACAAAGTGCGTTTGGAAATTCCGACCCCCGTCGAGGTTATCAGCGGCTCGTGCATGTTTTTTCGCGCACACGATTTTTGTTCCATCGGAGGATTTGATACCGTTTTTTTCCTCTATTGTGAAGAAGAGGATATCTGCAAGCGGGTATGGGATTACGGTAAAAAGATTTACTTTCTCCCCGAAGCTGAAGTTTTTCATGAGGGAGGCGGGAGTTCTGAGCGTAATCTCGCACTGGAAAAAGAGTTTTATATCTCCTATAACCTTTTGATCAACAAACATTTTCATCGCATCGCAGGGTTGCTCATCAAAACAGCCCTTTTGTTGAAACAATTTCGGCGAATTTTTAAAAAAGTAAACGGCCTCTCTCTCTTTTTGTTTGTGATATCGGGCTCTCCTATTTCTAAAAGTTTGCGATACCAACAATCGGTAAAAGACTAAATGCTCTTTAACAGCTACGAATTTCTGTTCCTCTTTTTGCCGATTACGTTTATCCTCTATTTTTGGCTGAATACCAAACGTCTTACCTACGCCGCAAAAGCTTGGATGGTCGCAGCATCGCTCTTTTTTTACTCCTGGTGGAATATCATCTATCTCCCTTTGATTCTTGCTTCCATTCTCTTTAACTTTAGTGTAGGGGGGAGCATCTCGCGGATGGAAAGTGTGAATACGAACAAAGGGATCTCCTCTAAAGCTCTGCTGGGATTTGGTATTATCGCTAACCTCCTTTTGCTCGCCTATTTTAAATACATGGATTTTTTCATCGCGAACGCGAATTTCCTATTTGGGAGCGAATGGGATTTGATGCACATCCTCCTCCCGTTGGGGATCAGCTTTTTTACTTTTACCCAAATCGCCTACCTCGTCGATGCGTACCGCAATGAGGTCAGAGAGATGGACTATCTCAACTATACCCTTTTCGTCACCTTTTTCCCTCACCTTCTCGCAGGGCCGATTCTCCACCACAAAGAGATGATGCCGCAGTTCGATTTACTTCAGGGCAAGGTGATTCGCTATAAAAACCTCAGTGCCGGGATTTTTCTTTTTTCGATGGGTCTGTTTAAAAAAGTGGTGATCGCCGATACCTTCGCCCAGTGGGCCAACAATGGATTTGCGACAGAAAACACCCTCAACCTCATCGAAGCGTGGACAACCTCTCTTTCGTATACGTTTCAGCTTTATTTTGATTTCAGCGGCTATACCGACATGGCACTAGGGATCGCCCTGTTATTCAATATCCGTCTCCCGATCAACTTTAACAGCCCCTACAAAGCCCTCTCTATTCAGGATTTCTGGAGACGGTGGCATATCACCCTTTCGCGTTTCCTGCGCGATTACATCTACATCCCTCTTGGGGGGAATCGAGAGGGAGAATTTCGTACCTACGCCAATCTGTTTGCCGTCTTTCTCATCGGCGGACTGTGGCACGGGGCGAGCTGGATGTTTGTCGCGTGGGGGGCACTGCATGGCATCGCGATCATCTTACACCGTGCATGGCAGCAAGTAGGGATGAAAATGAACCGATGGCTCGCATGGTTCATTACCTTTAACTTCATCAACGTTACATGGGTGTTTTTTAGAGCATCCGATTGGAGTCATGCCAAAAATGTCCTTTTCGGGATGATCGGTGGCAGTGGAATTACTCTCCCCGAAAAATACAAAGAGAGTTTCCCGTTTTTACAAGAAACAGGAGTAACATTCGCAGAGGTATTAAGCCATATCGGCGGCAGTGGACAAACGGGAATTTACCTGCTGATAGGATTTATCATCACCCTCACACTCAAAAATTCGATGGAGATGACACGGGATTTTCAGCCAACTCGCCTTACATTCATCTTTACAGTGGTCCTCTTTACTACCGCACTTTCGATGATGTCGAGTGTATCTGAGTTTTTATATTTTAATTTCTAGGGACTATAGTGCAGACAAGATTATCCTATCGAACCTTTTTCTCTTTTTTTCTGGCGGCACTCGTTTTGTTTCTCGCCTACCATCTTGCAGTATGGTACCTTTTGAGTGCTAAGATTTTCAATGCCTCCCCCTACTACATAGGTGATTTAGGGAGAATGAGCTACCAGATAGGTTCTCTCTATCCCCGAATAGCACTAAGTGAACTCTCTTCCAAGCATCTTGATGGAAAAAATTGGGATGGAAAGAGGGTTGATCTGATCACTCTGGGAGACTCTTTTTCCAACGGTATGGGATCGGGTAAAAATCCCTATTACCAAGATTTCTTAGCCACAAAATACCAAATCCGTGTGTTAAATATTCAAAATATTGACCCTTCTTTCGGCTATATCGATACACTCCGCACCCTGCACAAACAAGGATGGCTTGCACGTGTCGCCCCTAAAGCTATCCTCATTGAGTGTATTGTGCGAGAATCTTTGGATCACATCCCAAGCAAACACCAAGAGCGCATCTTCTCCTCAAAAGAGCTCAGTCGCGCTTTGTTCAAAAACAACTTTACCACCGAATTTCCCAAAACGATGTTCATCAACACGGCCAACTATAAAGCTCCCTATTACTACTTCAAATACCGTTATTCCGTCCATGCCAAAAAAGAGATCTACAAATTTCCGTTGAATCGACCTCTTTTCTCTGTCAAAGAGAGCAATCAACTTCTCGTCTATCATGATGATCTTCGCAAAATAGACGGTTTTACTCAAGAGAGTGTCAGTGCGCTGAACCGTGAGCTCAATAGCCTCGCTGATGAGCTCAAAAAGGACAATATCACCCTTATTTTTATGCCGGCCGTCGACAAATACGATCTTTATTATGAGTACCTACACAATAAAGAGCACTCTCCAAAAAATCCTTTTTTCGATCTGCTGCGTCGCGAGCCCAAGCACTATCAGCTCATCGATACCAAAGAAATTTTAGCGCCTTTATTAGAGCGCGGGGTTAGCGATCTTTATTATGCCGACGATACGCACTGGAGCTTCAAAGCCTCCGAAGAGATTGCGAAAAACGATCTCTTCACCTTTTTAATAAAATCAAAGGACAATAATAATGCCGACCTTTCACGTTAAGCGTTTCGAGCCGTCACTGTATGCAAATTATTTCTTAATCGGCTACGCTTTCTTTTTACCGATATCGCATAAAATCGCTTCGATAATCATGATCTTTTTTACTTTTTTTCTTCTTCTTTCGGGTAACTTAAAAGAACGTTTTCTTAATATTATCGGAGATAAAATCATTATCGCGTTTATACTCTTTTATTTGCTTCATTTAGTCTGGATGATAGGAAGTGAAAACCTTCATATTGCCTTACTCAAATTGAAAGAGTTCAAATATATCTTATACATTATTCCGATTGCAATGGTCTTAAAAAAGGAATTTATACCAAAGATCTTAACCGGCTTTATTGTGGCAATGTTTTTGAGTGAGATTATCTCCTATGCCATGAATTTTGGAATATTTAGTTCTGTATGGACCCATTTGGAAGCTAATTACTCCAATGTCCCTTTTATGCAGAGTTATACAACATACAGTGTCATTCTTTCTATTACTTCGGGTATTCTTCTTTATCAATTATTGACAAATAAAAATCTTAATTTTTATTCAAAAATTATCTACAGCACCTTTTTTATCAGTGCTTCTCTTAATATATTTATTATTGCTTCAAGAATCGGGTATTTACTATATTCTCTTCCTATTTTTTTAACTCTACTAATTATTTATAAGAAGCAATTCTATAAGACTATTTTACTTGGATTTTTTATTATTCTAATGGGCTATATGACGGCGTACCTTTCAAGTGATTTATTCAAAAAAAGAGTTACAGAAGCGACAAATGATATCGAGCTAGCCTCTGATGGAAATTTGGCTACATCATTAGGTGCCAGAGTTGGATATCATATCTATAGCTATGACATCATTAAAGAGAATTTATTCTTTGGAGTCGGAACAGGGGATCATATTGATGCAGTAGTTGAAAAAGTCTACTTATCAGAATCTAATATACAGAATGTTCAAGAAATAATATACAATATTTCAAGTGGGCATAATGCTAACTTGCACAGTGAATACTTGGATACCGTAGTGCAGTTTGGTATCATCGGTCTACTCATTTTCTTAAATATCTTTTACCAAATATTTCGCTATCCGCAATCTGACAGTTATTTAAAAATGATTCAGCTTTTAACCATTACGATAATGCTTTTTGTTTCCATAGGCTCAATTATTTTTATTCAAGCCGATATAGGTAAAATCTTTATCCTGTTAATCTCTTTAACACTAAATATCAAACCTCTATCTTTTACGTCCGCTCAGCGCTCCACGTAATCTCTTCTTTGATAACTCTTGCCGGAACTCCGGCTAAAAGTGAGTGCGGGGGATAATCTCGCGCACTCACTAAACTCCCCATCCCAATGACGCTGTGAGGGTTGATATGCACCCCTTTGAGTATTTTAACGCTCCGAGCGATCCAGACGTGATCGCTGATCACGATAGGTTTGCTTGGATTAATGCGCAGCGCGTTTTGATAAATGGAGTGGCCGTCACACGACCAAAACTCAACGTCATCGGCAATCAGGTTATCATTACCGATGATGACGCAATCTTCAAACTCGCAGCAAACGATTTTCGCACCGCCGATTTGAGTATTTTTCCCGATAAAAATGTGGCACCCCGAATTTTGCATAATAATTTCGAGTGCTCCAATTTGAACATTTTCATCAATGAAAATCGTATTGTCATTACCATCTATCCCGATACGGATATTTTTGAATTTCCCCTCACGTATGGTAATTTTGTTGTTTTTCCCTCGGATTCGTATCGTTGATCTTCCCCTCAGCACTCCGAGGACTTCAAATCGATTGTTGAAAAAATTGGAAATTTTGTTGTTTGCCCACCCTAAAAAAAAGGCTGCTTTCATCCGCTTTAGGGGTGATGACATCCGTTAGAACCCCTTAACTTTATCATGTTCTTTAATCCCCATCGCACACACATAGCGCGCGGCCTCTTTATTTGCCATCATTTTTTCCCAACATAATGAACCAGGATCCCTATCATTAAATTTATGCCATAAATGAAACATATTGGCAACATTTTTACATGATTTAATTTTTAATCCAAAACTTCGAAATCTCCAATTTAAGTCAGTATCATCACTTAAAGAGTTTTCACCATATCCTTCATCAAAACCATTAAGGGTAACCATATCTTTTCGAAAACAGGAAAAATTGCATCCTAATATTTCTGTATTCCGTTTACGTACTTTTGATAATAATGAATATATCCACCCTTTTGGAGAAAGATAAATACCGTATTCAAACTTTGAATTTTTCTCAAAAGCTAATCCTATGTATTTATACAATCGTTTTTCAATATCAATTACATCAATTACTCGTTCTTGGATCTTTTGTGTTAGTGATTCAGATAGATTGACTCTTCTTCCCGATAAGACTGCTCCAGATTCAGCTAATGCAACATGGGCTTCGATAAATGTTGTATATGGCACACAATCACCATCGATGAAAATAAGATAGTCTCCATTACTCGCAATAATTCCATTATTTTGTGATCTGGCTTTACGCACTCCAATATCCTCTTGTGTCGTATGTTTAATATCCAAACCTATAATCGAGTCAATAAATTCTAACATAACACTACTATTACCGTCTTCAGCAATTATGACTTCAAAATTTTTATACGTTTGTTTCTTCAATGCATCAATAATTAAGGAAAGAGACCTCACATCCTTATATACTGCAATAATTATACTAACTCGCATAAATGCTCCAATGCTTTTTGTAATTTTATAAACTGTTTTTCACTCTCAAATTTCTCCAGAGCTTTTACTCTCCCCGCTTCTGCAAACATCTGTCGCATATCACTATTTTGGTACAGTGATATCAACTTTTCGGCTAAATCAAGGGCATCAAACGTTTTAAAGAGTAATCCGTTAAGTTCATCATCGATGATTTCAAGCGGCCCGCCGCTGCGACTGGCAACGACACACACACCGCACATCATCGCTTCGATCAGAACCAAACCGAATGTCTCATTCTCGGTTGCCAATACCAACACATCACATAACTGCATCATGGTTTGCGCTTCGTTAGTAAACCCGGTAAAAACAGCACTCTCAGAATACTCATTTTGAAGGTGCCGTAAATACCCCTCATCCATCGCATGTCCGACAACCAGTGTTTTCGCATCTATACCCATTACATTGAGTGATTTTACCGCTTCAAGGACGATATGCTGCCCTTTTGGGAGTTCTATTCTCCCTACAATCCCGACACAAAAGGAATCATTCAGTCCAAGCTGTTCACGACGTTCTTTCCTCATTTGTGAAGAAATTAATGCCGGTTGTTCTGCACCGATGTAGAGCACTTGTGTTTTAGGGCGGATATCGGAAGGGATGAATTTCTCAATTTGATTTTTTACTTGATCGGTTACGGCAAGTATCCCATCTATGTTCTTGTACAAAAATCGATGGTAAAAATCATCTTTGAAACGGGTCATCGTCATATGGCGCGACTGTACCACTTTTGGTCTTCGTCGAGAGAGAAGTTTTGCACTAACGGCAAGCGGCAAATCTTTAGTCCAATGCACGTGGAGTACATCGATTTCTTCATTATCTATAATTTTAGCAAGGGCTCCAGCACTCAGCCATGAAAGGAGTACATTACGTCGCTTTAGGGTGTAGTAACGATGTAAGGTGCCTTCGTAATAGCTTTTTAGCTTCCCTTTTTCATTAATAACACTAATACACTGATCCCCAAGATAATGCGAAGCACGCATCATATACAGTTCCAATCCTCCCAAATCGGGAGAAAGACATAATTCACATATTTTAGTTGCCACGTTTACTCTTTTGTTCCAGATTCATCTCGTAAAGTTTAATATATTTGTAAAAGTTCGTCGCCATATGGGAAAATGCTATGATGAGTCCTGCATACCCGTCCAAAAATCCTCGCTTGAGAATATACGTACGGAAAAAAGAGTAGAGACCGTTAAAAAAAGCTTTCGCGGGTGAAGATGATTTCTTACCGACGTTATCGGTCGCAAAAAGGGTCGAATAGCGATCAAGTTTAACAATAAAATCAGAAATACTCATATAGCTGTAGTGTTTCATATTTCCCGCTATAGTGATTTTTTTCATCCCATCATCGATGATATTTTCATGTACAAAATTATCGTTAAAACGGGTTATGCTTTTGTTATACAAACGGCGAATTTTTTGGTTATTCCAGCCACAATGACGGATCGGAATCTCTTTATAATAGGCGAGAAAATTGACAATATAAATTGTTTTAGGATCAAGAGACTCCGATTGAAGGGATAGTAATAATTCTGCATCGACGACTTCATCACTGTCGATAATAAGTACCCAATCATGGAGTGCATAGGAAGCGGCACGGTTTTTTGTCGTGCCGAATCCGTCAAATTCCCCTTCGATCAGACGGACATTCGGAAATTCGGCTGCGATTGCTTGTGTCCCATCGCTAGAACCGTTATCGTAGACAATGATATCATCAAATTCCCTAAGGCTCTCCAGCGATCTTCGGATCGTTCGGGCTCCGTTTTTGACAATCATTACCGCCGACACGTTCATCTTGACCCTTTTAGTATTTTAATCATTGTCTTAAACCAATAGCCCATCTGTTTAAAAGGGTTAAAGAGTTCATCAGCTGTTTTAAGTCCATCCCCTTTAACTCGGTAAATCAAACCGCCGATCCCTTCCCATGAAGGATTTAGGGCATTTCCGATTCGAAATACATAGGAGTAGTGTTCACGTGCCAATGCCACTGCCGCATCATTGTATTTTCCATACGGCAAAACAAAAGACTCAACGCGAAATCCAAGCCTCTCCTCAAGAATCACTTTAGAACCGAAAATCTCCTGTTCTAGATCAACACCCTCTTCGCTTAGATTCACATGATTCATCGAGTGGGAAGCAACTATCACATGACCGCTTTGTACCATCTCACGTAACTCAATATAGCTACAAAACGGGGCATATGTTTTATAATTATCCCCATCATAAATCTCATGATGTTTAAGTGACAATCTCTGCTCTGGTACGATCTCTGTATCCTCTAAAATATAAGCTGAAGGAACCGCGAGAATGGCTTTAAGATTGTATTTTTTTAGTAGCGGAAAAACGTAATGGTAAAAATCGTAGTAGGCATCATCGAACGTTAAGCAAATTGAACCCGAAGTGATCGGATCTCCGGGAAACAGTGTCGTAAAATGATCGGAAATATAGGCTAAATGTGCGTCCATCATCGTGTCGCTATTAGAGAGAGGGAGATCATCACTGTTAATATGATGGTACATGATGACGCTAAACATTCACATCCTCTTGAAGTGTTTCAGGAATAATAAAGTATCATACCACACCCTCACTTACTCAAAGGTCATTATGCAATTCAAATGTGATTTTCAACCCCGATATGCCCACTTAAAAGAGACGTTCGAGCATATCCAATCCATTTTTATGAGAGACAATCATAGCATTCATAAAGCCCGTAATGAGTTAAAAATTATTGAATTTGATGGAATAAAAACGGTCGTAAAATCGTTCAAAATTCCCCATTTTCTCAATCGCATCATTTATACTTTTTTTCGTCGCAGCAAAGCATACAAATCGTATCACAATGCACTCCGTTTACAAGAACTCGGTATTTCAACCCCTCAGCCGATTGCCCTCATAGAATTTTTCACATCAGGACTGTTGGCGGAGAGCTATTTTATCAGCGAATTTTTCGACTACGATTTTACGATCCGTACACCTCTGCTCGAACCTCTCGAAGATCGAGAAGCCATCTTTAGCGCCTTTGCCGCATATACCTACGATTTACACCAGGCGGGAGTATGGCATCTGGATTACTCCCCCGGAAATATTTTGATCAAAAGAACGGAAGAAGGCTATCAATTTTCCATTGTCGATATTAATCGTATGGAATTTAAGAATATCTGTCCGCTTGATGGATGTGAAAATTTTAATAAACTGTGGGCATCCGATGAAGAGTTGGAGATTATGGGACGTGAATATGCAAGGCTCAGCGGGTTAGATGAAGCACTCACGATTCATGAGATGAAACGGCATAACGATGAGAACAAACGGACCAAAAATTTTAAAAAGAGACTCAAGCGAGTTTTAAAAGGTGATTTTTCAACGCTTGCTTGACCTTCTCAAACATCTCCGCTCGCCCTGCACTCTCTAAGGGGATCATAAAATGGCTCTGTTGTTCCCCGATGCTTTTCCAACGTGCGGCTGAAGCAAAAAGGGTATCGGCAAAAAAAGTGAATGTTTCACACCCTACCGCACTCGCCAAATGATACGTCCCTGTCGAAGTACTAACAAACAATTTAAAATTGCTCAAAAGTTTAGCAAAATCGACGACACTCCCGCGTGAACGGTACAAAATCACTCTGCTATCATTCAACAGCTCTTTCGCCTCTTCATAGAGGTTCTCCTCATCGGGGCCGAAGGTCATCACAACATCAATATGGTGATCCGCTTCAGCGATTTTCACCAATTCGATATATTCAGCTAACGTCCAATTTGCATCGGAGGAGCCGCCGAAGCCGGGGTGAAAGGCAATTATAGGTTTACTAACTCCATATTCGGCACAAAATGCAGTGTAGACTTCATCCGATCCTTGAAACTGTAACAGCGGTTTTGGAAAATCGAGAGTAATATCGGGAAATAATGCTTTAGTGAGTTGAAGATTGTACTCAAACTCCGCCATCTTCACTTCACTACGACGCTGCTTGACCCGGCGATTATAGAAGATTTGAGCTATTTTGGTCGCGGGGGCAATGCGGATCGCAATTCGGGCAATCCACTGTGCCAATGCCACGCGAGTATTCGAGAAAAGAGTGATGGAAGCATCGATTCTGGCCTCTTTGATTTTAAAAGCAAGCGCTAAAATATCCTCACTGCCATCAACAATCACCTCATCAATAAAATCACACGATTCTGCCAGTTTTTGGTTTAATGGGGCAACAAGAGCAATAATACGATTAGAGGGATTATGGTGTTTAAGTACATAAAAACTCGGTAATGCCGTAATAAAATCACCCAACTTATCGTTGCGCACGACCAAAATATTCATCGTATCCCCTTTTATTATTGCTCTATTTTACCCGATTGAAGGTAAGAAAAAGGTACAATCTCCTTATGAAACAACCATTTGCCTGGGATCACTATTCAGATCAGCCCGCTATCATCAAAGATAAAACCCTTAAACGCTCAATGCGTCGTTCAGCCTTATTCTCACTTATCAAAACCTTTTTAATCGCCGTAGTCACTTTACCCATAGCGGTATTCGCCATCCCTTTTTTACAACGACGTACCGTTACAGGAGAGCATTTTTTCGGAATGGGGGTCAATTTGGACAAAGAGCCCCATCTTGCCCCTTATCTGCTTGAGGAACTCGGTATTCACAACATCCTTATCCGTATTCCATTATGGGAAATGAACCGTCTGCATGAGTATGTAACATTTATCCGAAGTTTCGAAAATAAACACATTACCGTCGCCCTACTCCAAGATCGTGAACATATCACAAGTACCGATATGAGTCGGGATCATTTTATTCAGATTTTTGAAGCACTTGAGGGAATCTGTCATACCTACATCATCGGTTCTACGATCAATCGTTCAAAATGGGGATTTTTTAGCGTTAATGAGTACTTGAATTTTTATGCCATCGCATATCATCTGAAACAAACACGATTTCCAAAACTCAAACTGATCGGTTCGAATGTCATCGACTTCGAATATCACTTTAGTGCCCATACCCTCTTTAATTTTAAAAAAATTCGTTACGATGCAATAGGGAGTCTCCTCTATGTCGATCGCCGCGGTGCACCCGAAAACTTTCAAATGGGGTTCAACCTCGTCGAAAAAATCCGTCTTCTTGCCTCACTCGCGCAAATGTCTCCCAAGAGTAACGGTGAGATCATCATCACCGAAACCAACTGGCCGATCAAAAACACCGCACCCTACGCTCCTACCAGTGAGACGGAATGCGTTAGCGAAGAGGATTATGCTAATTATCTCGTACGCTATCACCTCCTTGCGTTTGCCTCGCAACACGCTTCGAGTGTTTATTGGCATCAACTCATTGCTCCGGGATATGGCTTGATTGACAACCGTGAGGGAGTTATTCGTAAACGCAATGCTTTCAGTGCTTACAAAACAATGGTGGAACAGATGAGAGAAGGATCATTAGTGGGATACGGTATAAAACGGGGTCGCCATACGATGCTCATCCAAACACCGAAAGCTCTTTTGCATATTGAATGGCTCGAATCGGGAACTCTCGAAGTTTCCCTAACCGAACCCGTTGAAGTAACCTACCGCGATGGAGTACACGAACAAACCGATATTCTCCACCTTAGCCCCGCACCGCTTTATTACACCACTTCGTTGGAGACTCTATGAAAATTCTAATCATCCTTCCCAACTGGCTCGGTGATGCTATCATGGCTACACCCGCACTCGAAGCACTTTGTAAAGTCTATCCCGATGCAAAACTCACACTTGTCGGTTCGTATGTAAGCATTGAGGCTTTTAAATACCATCCGAACTGTATTCGTCATTACGTCGATGAGACGAAAAAAAGGGGGAATCGATTTGTCAATACCTATCGCTTTGCCAAAGAGCTAGGTACGCATGATATGGCTATCACGTTCCGTAATCAGCTCCATTCATCTCTTTTGCTTTTCTGGAGCGGTACTCCCATCACGACAGGGCGTCGCAGTTGGCATTCATTGTTTTTACTGACACGAAGCATTAAACCTGCCCACCCTTCCCACTTGGTAGAACAGTATCGGGATATTGCCCAAAGTCTCAGTACTAGCCCTCTTATTATTGAACATCTAAAACTTTATATTCCGTCTCATCGATATTCCCGTCCAACGCTCGGTATCAACCCGGGGGCAACGTACGGAAGTGCGAAACGGTGGTATCCTGAAAAATTTGCCGAAGTCGCACGCGCCTATGCCGATCGATATGACATCATCCTCTTCGGCGGTCCCAATGAGATTGGGATGGCAAAAGATATTGAAGCACGATTAAACGGAATAAATATCACCAATCTAGCAGGAAAAACATCGGTACAAGAGTTATGCAGTTTCATCGGCGGGCTAGATATTTTCATCACTAACGACAGCGGTCCGATGCACATCGCCGCGGCGTATCAGGTTCCGACCGTCGCCATCTTCGGCCCGACACGTCACCTGGAAACGTCACAATGGATGAATGAAAAAAGTATTATTGTCAGACACGATATGAAATGTGCCCCATGTATGAAGCGTGAATGCCCATTGGGGCATCACGAATGTATGAAAAGCATCACCTCGCATGAGGTGATTGAAGCGGTACAAAACTTAAAAATCTAATCGCATCCCAAAATACCACGCATCGTTATACGTCACATCACGTGATTTCAAATCGGTATCGATAATACGGTATCCGACACCGAAACGGGCATTTTCGATCGGTTCGACATCCAATCCGATCCTGGTTTCCATATAACCATCCCCCTCTTTAAAGCTCAATACCGAAGGTGCATAATAAAATGCTCCGTTCAAATAAAAGGGAAAAGGGGTATTAATCGGTAATCGTAATTCAGCCTCAATCCCTAATGGAATCGCCGCATAACGTTCTCCGTCAATCTCTGTATATTCTCCCTTGATCCCAAGTCCAAGCTTCAACCCCTGAACACCCTGAACCGGACGCATGACCATAAAAGACACCTCCACCAAGGGATCAGGATCCACAATTGTATTACTGTTATTGTTATCCCCATTGAGAAAGCGGGCACCGATATAAGCATTATTCATAGCATTGCCCATCCGTCCCATATCCAAACGGATCTCTCCCCCTACTTCTCTATCATTTACATTCACACCGACTTGATGTGCCGCGTATACAGAGGTACTCACTAAAAGGGTCAAAAATATTTTTTTTAACATACCGTTCCTTCATTAATTCGTGTTATTGTCGCCGTCGTACTTTTTCCGTCTACAAATTGCACCAGTCGCAATTCTTTAGCAAATTCCGCTCCAACGACACTTTTACCTTCGTAATCGCCCCCTTTGACCAATATATCAGGCTCGATATTTTTAATCAACTCGTGCGGCGTCTCTTCACTAAACAAAACAACATAATCGACCGATTCAAGCGCAGCTAAAATGTAAGCACGATCTTCTTCTAAATTTACAGGTCGGGTAGGCCCTTTCAGCTCTCTCACCGAACTGTCCGAATTGAGCCCTACGATCAATACATCGCCGTAACTTTTTGCTTCCTGAAGGTATTTTACATGACCGACGTGAAGAATATCAAAACAGCCGTTGGTAAAAACAACCTTTTTTCCCTCTTTTTTAAGACGTTTTGCGAGAGTATATATCTCTTCTTTACTCTTAATATGCATCTCAGAAGTGCTTTGGTGCAGACTTGATTCATATTCTTCTATCTCACTGAGCGTTACCGTAGCGGAACCGATTTTACCGACAACTACCGCCGCTGCATGATTGGCAAACGGCGCCGCTTCATCTATAGTATATCCGCAACTAAGGGCAAAAGAGAGTGATGCAATAACCGTATCTCCGGCACCAGTTACATCAAAAACTTCCTTAGCCACCGTCGGGAATAGCCGCATTGATGTATCATAAATCGCGATTCCGTCTTCAGAGAGCGTTATCATTGAGCATTCTAAATTACATCTCTCTTTGAGATTTAAAAGAGCTTTTTTCAGACTTGATTCATCGTTTATCACAATCCCTGTCGCTTCGGATGCCTCTTTTTTATTTGGGGTAAGGAGATAGGCTCCGCTGTATTTACGGTAATCTTTCCCTTTTGGATCGACAAGAACTTTTTTCCCTGCACTCTTTGCCACAGTTATCACTCCGAGTGCAACCGCATCGGTAATTACCCCTTTTCCATAATCAGAGAGGATCACAATATCACACGCATCGATTACATTCGCCACGTACGCGATGATTGCTTTTTCACTCGTTACTTCGATCGACTCTTTCGACTCTTTGTCGTACCGTAGAATTTGCTGATTCGAAGCGATAATACGGCTTTTTTTTGATGTTTTACGATTGGGTTGTTTGATTAGTCCCTCACTGTTCACACCGATTGTTCCCAACATTGCGCGTAGCTCTTCACCGTTTTCGTCATCACCGATAACTCCCGCAACACTTACCCGCGCACCCAACGTGATTAAATTGTTGATCACGTTTCCGGCACCGCCTAAAACCGTCGTCTCACGTGCAATATCCACAACCTGCACCGGAGCTTCGGGAGAGATACGCTCACACCCGCCCCACAAATAATGGTCGATCATCAAATCTCCGATTACAAGGATATGCGGGTGGGAATTATGAAGTACTTTCATGATAGTTCCTGCTCAAAAAGACGTTTAATCTCAGGGACGTATGCCGCGATCCCCTCTTCAAATTCAAAACGGGGTTTATAACCCAAAACACCTTTAGTCGTTTCGATATCCGCTTCGGTATGAAACTGGTAACGTCCCACATAAGGATTTGGAATATATTCGCATACGAAAGATGTCCCCAATTCGTTTTGAAGGATATCCACCATCGATTGAAATGATCGCGCTTTACCGGTACCGACATTAAAAACACCGTTCTCTTTGGGGTGCATCGCGAGGATATTCGCCTGAATAATGTCCTCGATATAGATGAAATCGCGCAAAATTTTATCTGACCCTTCAAAAAGTTTTGGGTTTTTTCCGCTTAAAAGCTGATGTCCGAATTGCACGACCATTGATGATGTTTTATTTTTGAAAAATTCTCTTGGACCATAAACGTTGAAATAGCGTAATCCCACAATACTGATATGATCATATTTTTGAGCATATTGAATCGCCAAATGATCCATCATCAGTTTTGAGAAACCGTATACATTCTGAGGAGCTTCGCGTCCGACACGCTGTGGCGATGCGGCATCTCCATACGTCGCGCCGGAGGAAGCATAAATCATATTAGCGCCATGAGCTACGGCAATATCCAGGAGATCTTTAAACGCATTAACATTGGTTTGGATCATCAGATCCTGCTCTAACGCCGTCGTATCTGAAATTGCCGCTTCATGAAAAATGTAATCAAATTTATAATTTTGCGCCAGTTGGTTGAGTAAATTTTTATCATTAATATCGCCGCTGATCACTTCACCGCAAAAACCGAGAAGATTCTTGAAATGACCGAAACTTTTTAAATTACCGTTGGAGAGGGTCAAATTCGAGCGAAAAAGATCCAAAATCACCACTTTAGCGTGTGGATAATGCTCTTGAAAATAAAATGCGAGGTTGGAACCTATAAAACCGGCTCCTCCCGTTATCAGAATGGTTTTATGGTTTAAATCAACGTCACTGTACTGCATGATTAATCCTTCTTAAAGGTAGTATCATATTGTAACAAACTCTACATTAAAGGTTAAGTAGTTAGAGTGATTTAAGATAGATAGGAATATAATAGCGACGAAATTTTTTATGGAGAAAACAAATGAAAAAAATTGCTCTTGCAATGTTGTTCGCTGGTGTATCTTTGATGGCTGCTGATGGAAAAGCTCTTGCAGCTAAATGTGCGGCCTGTCATGGTGCTAGCTTTGAAAAAGCGGCTCTTGGTAAATCTGCAATCGTAAAAGGTCAATCTGCTGGTACTATCGAAGCTTCACTCAAAGGTTACAAAGCCGGTACTTTGAACAAAGCGGGTATGGGTGCATTGATGAAAGGTCAAGTTGCTGCAATGTCAGATGCTGATATCAAAGCTCTTGCTTCTTACGTAGCAGGAATTAAATAATCATTAAACACAAAGGGAGCTTGCTCCCTTTGCTACAAAGTTTTCACTCACCTCACTATCTTTCAAATACACTACTTTAAATAAACATCATACACGCTAAACCCTATTAACTTTACTCCACTATAATACTTAGACTCAATTATGCATTATGGTTCATAATCATAAAAATTATATCAAAGAGGTTTCTTGGAATCGGATTTACGATCCGCTGCAATGGTTATTGCAGCACTATTTTTAGTTTTACTCAACGGCTTTTTTGTCCTTTCGGAGTTTGCTATCGTCAAAGTGAGGCGTAGCAAACTCGAAGAGATGGTCAAACAAAAAAAACCGAACGCTTCATTAGCTCTCAAGATGTCGAACTCCCTTGATACCTATCTAAGTGCTACCCAATTAGGAATTACACTCTCTTCCCTTGCTTTAGGTTGGATTGGTGAACCTGCATTGGCAAAACTCATAGAACCTGCTTTTACCTATTTCTTCGGAGACAACTCCGTATTACTGCATACCGTTAGCTTTACTATCGCATTTACCGTTATTACCTTTTTGCACGTTGTTTTTGGCGAACTGATTCCAAAATCAGTCGCTATCGCCAAAGCGGAAACGATGGCATTGATTGTAGCAAGACCTTTGTATTTGTTTTGGATTTTATTTTTTCCTTTAATTCGTTTTTTCGATATCGTTGCTGCTTTTTTTGTAAAAAGAATGGGTATTACACCCTCATCTGAACATGAAATGGCTCACTCAGAAGAAGAACTTAGAATCATTGTTAATGAAAGTTTTAAAGGTGGTTACATTGATTCAGTAGAGAGTGAAATCATTAAAAATGCTGTTGATTTCTCTGAAACCGTTGCGAGAGAGATTATGACTCCAAGAAAAGATATGGTGTGTATCAATTCAGAAAAATCATTTGAAGAGAACGTTAAACTTGTTACAACAACACGATATACACGATATCCGTATTGCCACGGGGGAAAAGATAATATCAGTGGAATGGTACATACTAGAGATTTATTGAATAATGTGTTGTTGAATCAAACCATTGACATGTCTCAATTGGTTAGACCCATCATCATGATCCCTGAAAATGCTTCTATCTCCGATATTCTGACAAAAATGAAGAAAGAGCGTATCCATATCGCTTTGGTCGTGGATGAATACGGCGGAACCTCAGGACTACTGACAATGGAAGACATCCTCGAAGAGATTGTTGGCGATGCGAGCGATGAACACGATAGTAACAATGAAATGATTCGTATCATCGATGATGTTACCTTTGAATTCGACGGAATGGTTAATCTGGAAAAAGTAGAAGAGATCATGGATGTCGTTTTTGATGAATCAGAGCAGTCGGTGACGATTGGAGGAAGAGTCTTTAATTTGATCGGTCGATTGCCTGAAGTTGGCGATATTACGAATGACGGGATTTGCAATTATGAAATTTTAGAGATCAATCACAAACGTATTAAAAAACTCTTATGTAAAAAGGTTATTAACTAATGTCAAAAAGTGTCAAGGCGGCATTAGTTGCCAATGGTATTATCGCTACAGCTAAAGGGATTGCGGCATTTTTTACAGGATCGGCTTCAATGATGGCAGAAGCGATTCACAGTACGGCTGACTGCGGAAATCAAGCACTCGTCCTTGTAGGACAAAGGCAAGCGGCACGGGGGAGATCGGAAGCGCACTCATTCGGGCAAGGGAAAGCCAACTTTTTTTGGTCATTTGTCGTTGCCGTTGTTCTCTTTTTACTGGGCGGATTGTTTTCGGTATATGAGGGGATTCATAAAATCATGCATCCCGAACCGATTCAAAATCCGTGGCTTATTGTAGGGATTATTATTCTTGCGGTTACTCTCGAAGGTGGAGCGTTAAAGGTAGCACTTAAAGAGAGTGGCACCAAACTCAAAGACATATTCAAAACCATTAAAAAAAGCTCTTCATCCCATATTCTCGTTGTTCTTATCGAAGATTCAGGGGCATTGCTTGGACTTTTTATTCTATCACTCGGGCTTATCCTCTCTTTGTATGTCGATCCGATTTTTGACGGTATTGCCGCTTTGATGATCGGTATTTTACTCCTCTCCCTCTCAACGGTTTTATTTATTGAACTGAAAAAGCTGATTATCGGCGAAAGTTTGGACAGAGATACGATCCGAGAGATCAAAAATCTCGTCAAAGAAGAATCCAATGTCATGGTTCATATTAACTCTGTTCGCAGCATGTTTATCGGATCGGAGGAAGTGCTGCTCGTTATATCGATGAACGTCAAAGATGATAAACTAGGCTATGAGATAGAGCAGGACATCAAAGAACTCAAACACAAGCTCCAAAAGAGATTCAAAGAGCATAAGCTTCATATCTATATCGATGTATTCGAGTTTTAAAAAGGGCAATAATGAAAAAAATATTCTATTGGGTACTTGGCTTTGCTATTGCAATTCAATTTATTAGGCCTGATTTTCAAAATACTACAGTTGATGAGACGATTGCTTTAAAAGCAGATGCGCAGGTAATGAGTGTACTGCAAAAATCATGTTATGACTGCCATTCACAAGAAACAAAATTTCCATGGTATCGCAACATCGCTCCGGTGTCATGGGTTATGGCGGATCATATCAATCTAGGGCGTAAGGCACTTGATTTCTCGAATTGGGGAAATATGGATCCAAAGATCAAATCGGAACGTTTAGAGCGTGCCAAACAGGTGATTTACAATCATCGAATGCCCAAACAAGAATATCTCATAATGCATGAAAATGCGGTATTAACGCAAGAAGAAAAAAAGGTGTTAGAACAATTTTTCGATTCGGAAATAGAAAAACTAAATACCCTTTAAAAAAAAGCCTACAGACTGACTCCGTATCGTCGTAATATCATCAACATTATCGTATAGGCTATCATTGTAAGCAATGCCGACAACCCTAAACTAGCATAAAATCCAATCCCTTTTTTTAGAAAAATTGGGAGGGTAAAGAGCAATGTCCATGAGGGTATAACAAGCCAAAAAATAGACGTTGAGAGTTGAGAGATTTTTTCAATGTCTTTAGTATCGATGTAAATCCAAATCATTGCAAGGATTGAAACCAGAGGCAAAGAGGCGATCATCCCGCCTAACAAAGAGCTTCGCTTAGCAACTTCAGAAACCGTTACGATGATGATTGCAGATAAAAAAACTTTGATGGTAAGATAGAACATACATTTCCTTAATAAAGATCAGCCCCCTTATGAGAGCTGATATAAAATTATTTACCGCTATGATTTGCGGCTTTCACTTTTCCGTAGAGGTCTACGAAGACATAGAGGCTTTGTTTCGTTGAATCGGTGACTTTTTCGTTTTGATAGGTAACGACCCATTCTAGGTTGGCATTAAACCGTTTTTGCTCCGTTTTTACAGGTGCACACCCGTCCCAGCTTGCATCGATTTTATTGGCTTTTACCAATTGTTTGATGTGTTCGTTTGCTGATGAGATAACACTATTTTTGGATGCTTGTTCTTTTAGTGTTCCATGACTGTGTCCGTTAGGTCCGTGATCGTGTCCGCTTCCTGCGTGCAAAGAGAGACCAAACCAAGCCGCCCCCAACGTTGTTGTCAATAATGTGATTGTAATCGCTTTTTTCATAAATATCCTTTTTTATAAACTTTCGTGTGTGTATTCCGACTCTGTCGGTACTTCCATTTGTTTATGGATATGATAATGCTCATCTGCATTAAATCCAAATTCCTCTTGATTCGCATTGTGCAAATACCCGTGTAACTGCATCAGTAAGAGCATGAAACCCGCAGACATCAGAGCATGGTTGGCAACCGTGCTGAAACGTGTAAAAGATGCTCTTTTTCTCCAAACATTGAGAATAACCAACATCACCACCAAGGCAAGAACCTGCCCAATCTCAACCCCAATATTGAATGAGATAATCCTCATCAACATATCCATGTTTTGATCGCCGAGTGGGAGTTGTTGCAACCGTGTCGAGAGACCGAAACCATGAATCAATCCGAAAATCAGAACCATCCACAACAAAGGCGGAGCCTTGATCCCTAAATAACTTTTAAATCCTCCGACGTTATCGAATGCTTTATAGATAACACTAATAGCGATCACTGCATCGACAAGCCAATAGTTCGCCGTAATCCCCATAAAGGTGGCAAAAATGAGTGTGATCGAATGACCAATCGTGAAGATAGTCACAAACTTTACAATGTCATTGAATGACGTTAAAAAGAAGATCACACCGAATAAGAAAAGGAGATGATCATAGCCGCTAAGCATATGAGTCGCCCCAAGCCAAACATACTGAAGGTTTCCGCCTTCAAGCATCATTTGCATATCCGCGCTAGAGATACCGTGAGCATACACACTGGTTGCTCCGATCAGCACGGACAGCAATAGAAAAATAATTTTCATAAAGCGTCCTGATTTGATAATGGTATTAAAAGTTTCGTTGGATCAGAGGTTACACGATAGGAGGGCGAAAACGTTCTTGTATGAAGTCGGAGGAGGGTTTATCTATTGTAGGAAGAATAACCTCTTTGGAAAGATCGTCTAAATCAAAGGGCTCAGAATCACTATCAATAAAAAAATCGGCAACACTAACCATCACTTTGGCGTGCATATGCTGATGCGAATGAGAGGAAGATTCACTATGAAAATGTTCATGCGTGTGTTCATGTTGAACGTATTCGACGTCACAAGACAAACATTCATGAGTAGAAAAATGCTCTGTATTGGTATCGCTGATCTGTATGCCATAGAGTTTGGCAAACAATAGATTCGGAATAATCAGGATCAGGAAGATTGCTTTTTTCATTGGCAGGATAATAATAGCTATTCACTTAAAATCAGGATGGCTTATTCCGGTTTGTATTTTTCTTTATTTAAAGACTCTTTTTTACGTTGCTGATTAGCCGCATCGTTAAGTTCATTTTCATCATCGTACATCACTTGATTCATCATTTTTTTCTCATCGTCAAACTGACCGTTTTTAATTCCCCATAAAAATGCCGCCAAAGCAATTGCACCCAAAAGAAGTGATG
>Ga0209467_1001256_pt1 | contig 23260 bp, 20 predicted proteins | sample Higcelwee11metaG_FD_187175 | JGI IMG/M metagenome (GOLD analysis project Ga0209467, IMG submission 187175) | Freshwater pond sediment microbial communities from the University of Edinburgh, under environmental carbon perturbations - High... | ecosystem: Environmental > Aquatic > Freshwater >... | reverse complement strand
CATTCATTGATTATTTTTTCAGATAAATAAGGAAAGTTATGTTTAACGGGGCATCAAATCTTGCAGAAGGAGTAGACAAGGCATTCCTGTTCATCTTTATTATCGCCTTCATTTTCATTGTCGGAATAACTGCCTTCATGATCTGGACCGTGATCCATTTCTCGAGGAAGAAGGGAAAGGAAGCTCAGCAGTTCACAGGCAGTATGAAGCTTGAGGTATTGTGGACGGTTGTGCCCCTGATACTTGTGATGCTTATGTTCTGGATCGGCTGGAAGGGTTTTGCACCCATGCGTAAGGTGCCTGCTGATGCAATGGTCATCACTGCAATCGGCAGGATGTGGGAATGGGAATTCATTTACGGTGACAGTCTCAGGTCAAAGGAGCTTGTATTGCCTATAAACAAGCCCGTCAAGCTGGAGCTGGTGTCTGAGGATGTCAATCACAGCCTCTTCATCCCCGCCTTCAGGGTCAAGGAGGACGTTATACCGGGTTATGACAACTATTTGTGGTTCACTCCTAACTATATCGGCGACTATGAGATTCTGTGCACAGAATACTGCGGGCTTCTGCACTCGGCAATGGTGTCAAAGACGAAAATAGTGGAGCAGGCGGAGTTCGACACCTGGTTCGAAGAGCTGAAAACTGCTTCGTTCATTCCTGAGCCGGAAGGTTTAAAACTTCTCCGGGGAACAGGATGCCTTGCATGTCATTCACTTGACGGGGCGAAGTTGGTGGGTCCCTCATTTGCAGGTCTTTATGGCTCGCAGCGAATAGTGAGTGAGGGTAACGCCCAAAAGACCGTGACGGCTGATGAGGCCTACATTACAAGCTCAATCTATGACCCGAACCTTCAAATTGTTGATGGATATGCCAGGAACCTTATGCAGTCATACCGCGAGTTGCTTACTGCAGAGCAGATTGGCATCATCACAGAATATCTCAAAACCATAGGCCAGGATGCCAAATGAGAGGATAACAGTCGCCATGATTGCTGAGCTCACGAAGTGGAAGCTCTCACTGGCGGTTGCTTTCTCAGCCGTGACCGGATACCTTATTTATGACGGTTATTCCGCCGGCGGGTTGATTCCCGTTGCTGCGGGCGTCTTTCTTCTGTCATCAGGCGCTGCAGCTCTCAACCAGTATACCGAGAGGAAGATTGATGCTTTGATGGAGCGCACCGCCGGGAGGCCTCTTCCCTCAGGCAGGATGGCGCCGCCGGCCGCCATGGCGGTGACGGTGGTTGTGCTGCTGGCAGGGATTGTGCTTCTGTCCCGCGGCGGCACGTGGCCGGTGTTGCTCGGTGGCCTGAATGTCATACTGTACAACCTCATCTACACCGGCCTCAAGAAGAAGACAGCTCTTGCCATAATTCCCGGAGCCCTAGTAGGAGCCGTGCCGCCGCTGATCGGCTATACGGCGGCCGGCGGCGCCATGACTGACAGCAGGATCCTGCTGTTCGCGCTTTTCATGTTTCTGTGGCAGATGCCCCACTTCTGGCTGCTGCTGATCAGGTACGGGGAGGAATATGAAAAGGCAGGAATAAAAACTGTACGCTCGCGCATGAGTGAAGCCTCCATTATGCGCCTCGTCATGGGATGGATAACAGGCTCCTCCCTCCTGCTCTGGTTGCTAACCGCCATTTATATGCCCTTCAGCAGCACAGCCGCAATCATACTGTTCCTGCTCAACGCTGCCTTCATCATCGCCTTTGCCGGGATCATCCGGGCCGGCAATGGCGGCGTCAGGTCAAGGTACGCCTTCATGGCCTTCAACTCCTTCAGCGCCCTTGTTATGGTAATACTGATTGCGTTTGCCTGAAAGGCCTTTGTACCCGCCGTTGCTCTTCAGCATCCTGAAGGATCACGGAAAATTCATACATTTGAGTTCCGCATCAGCGGAGAAGAATCGTTTTTAAATCACTGAAAAATGAATCTGAAGGTTTTTGCAATCTTTTCACTGCTGCTGTACCTGGTGGCAGGAAATATATGTTCACAGGATGAAAGGGCAATCAGTATCACTTCCGGCCCTGCATCCGGATCACTGGTGATTGCAGGCGGGGGCAGATTGTCGGACACTATTATAAAACGTTTCATTGAGCTGGCAGGAGGCCAGGAGGCCCGCATAGTGCTTGTACCCACTGCTGAAGGAGCCGGCAGTTATCCGGACGGTTCCGCGGATTTCCTGAAATCGAGGGGCGTAAAAAATGTAATCATATTGCATACCGGCAGCCGGGATACGGCAGACACCGAGGCCTTCACCAAACCACTTGAGAATGCAACCGGCATATGGTTCGGCGGCGGGAGGCAATGGAGGCTGGTCGATTCCTATGGTGGCACGCGCTCTGAAGTGATGTTCCGCAGGGTGTTGGAGCGAGGCGGCGTAATCGGCGGATCATCGGCCGGTGCCACCATCCAGGGCTCTTTCCTGGTCAGGGGCGACACACAAAACAACCAGGTCATGATGGGTGATCACCAGGAGGGCTTCGGATATATAAGCAACATCGCCATTGACCAGCACGTACTTGCACGGAACAGGCAGTTTGACATGTTTGAAGTTATCAGGGCCCATCCCGGGCTTCTGGGTATCAGCATTGACGAGAATACTGCTGCAATAGTCCAGGGAGATACGCTCCAGGTGCTCGGAGCTTCATATATCCTTGTGTACGACGGCAATTTCTGGTCACGTGAAGGGAGCAGCCTGAAAACTATCCCTGAAAAGGAATCACGCTTTTACATGATCCGCCAGGGTGACAGGTATGATTTGAAGCAGAGGAAGATAATCGAGTAGTCGTTTCCCGGAGCTATTAATAAGAAGTAACCTTAACAGAATCCAAAATATGAAAAGAATTGTTTCGCTATCGCTGATGCTGTTCATATTAATTACAGCATGGTCACAACCACTTAGCTCGGACCAGATAGACAAACTGGCAGAGCAGACATTAAAAGCCTTCAATGTGCCGGGCATCGCCATAGCAGTGGTGAAGGACGACAAGGTCATCCATATGAAGGGGTACGGTGTCAGCTCAATCATCACAGGGAAGAAGACAGATGAGAATACCCTCTTCGCCATTGCATCAAACTCCAAAGCTTTTACTGCGGCAGCGCTTGGTATTCTTGTTGACGAAGGTAAGCTCACCTGGGAAACGAAGGTGATTGACATCATCCCGGAGTTCAGACTCTATAATTCATACGTCACGGAGGACTTTAACATAAAGGACCTCCTGACACATAGAAGCGGCATGGGACTCGGGGCAGGCGATCTGATGCTGTGGCCTGACTCCTCCTCATTCACCAAAGAAGAAATCATTCATAACCTGAGGTATCTGAAGCAGACCTCCTCATTCCGGACTAAGTACGATTATGACAACCTGCTCTACCTTGTGGCCGGAGAGGTTGTTGCAAGGGTATCGGGGCAGAGCTGGGAACAGTTCGTCGAAGAGCGCATAATGAAACCTCTTGGAATGATGAAGTCATCATCTTCGCCTGGCAGGGCCAGGGACAGATCGAATATGATTGACGCCCACGTCCCTGTCAACGGTGTTCTCCAGGTAGTGCCGATGTATGAAAGCGATCTGCTCAACCCGGCCGGCGGCATAATCAGCAGCGTGGCAGATATGACAAAATGGGTGATGATGCAACTGAACCGGGGCAAGTACGGAGAAAACAACAGTTCGCAACTGCTCTCCGAAAGAACGCATCGTGAGATGTGGACACCTCAGACAATAATCCCGGTACGCAACCCCGGGCCTTACAAGAGTCATTTTTCTGCCTATGGCCTTGGCTGGGGTCTCACCGATGTATCAGGCTACCTGCAGGCGTCACACACCGGAGGACTGGCCGGCATCGTGACCCAGGTGACGTTGATCCCGGAGCTTAAGCTTGGAATCATAGTCTTTACCAATCAGCAGGAAGGTTCGGCGTTTACAGCTATCACAAACTCCATCAAGGACAGTTACCTTGGAGTTACAGGCAATGATTGGGTTAAGATGCTCACTGAGAATGTTGAGAGAAACCGGACCGAGGCAAAAAAGATTACTGACGGGATATGGGCAAAGGTTGAGGCAAACCGTTCAAAGACAACTCTCCCTGTCGATAATTCGATCTATGCCGGAACCTACAGCGACAAATGGTTCGGAGACATTGTGATCTCTGATGAGGGAGGCAAACTGCGCCTCAGGGCAGTCAAATCGCCAAAACTTCGGGGAGACATGCTCTACTACACTGGAAACACATTCATCGTCAAGTGGGATGACAGGTCGATGGATGCCGACTCCTATGCTGTTTTTACGCTGGATAAAGAAGGAAAGGCCGAAGCCTTCACGATGGAGGCCATCTCGCCTTTAACAGACTTCAGCTTCGACTTCCATGATCTCAGTCTGAAGAGAAAAGCAGGGAGATGATAAGGGTTCTTTCCTTTCTTCTGCTTTCAGTGCTTTGCACCACGGCTTCGGGGCAGCCTCTTACTGAAAAGCAGATAGACAGACTCACTAAGATGGTGATGAAGGAGTTCAGCGTGCCCGGCATCGCCGTGGCGGTGGTAAAGGATGACGAGACTGTCCATATGAAGGGATACGGAGTGCGTTCGATTGCCACCCGGCAGAAAACGGATGAACACACCCTCTTTGCGATAGCGTCAAACACCAAGGCTTTTACGGTTGCTGCACTCGGGATTCTGGTTGATGAAGGGAAACTCGCCTGGGAAACGAAGGTCATTGACATCATACCCGAATTCAGGCTCTACAATTCCTGGGTCACGGAGGAGTTCATGATAAAGGATCTGCTTTGCCACCGCAGCGGCATGGGACTGGGGGCCGGAGACCTGATGTCATGGCCCGATTCAGCCATGTTCACTACCGCAGAGATAATTCACAACCTGAGGTACCTGAAACAGACATCGTCTTTCCGGACGAAGTACGACTATGACAACCTTCTGTATATCGTTGCCGGGGAAGTGATTGCACGTGTTTCAGGGATAAGCTGGGAGGATTTCGTGGAATCACGGATCATGAAACCTCTGGGGATGGACGGATCCTCAGCATCATTCATGAGGATTAAGAACCGGACGAACATCATTGATGCACATGTGCCCATTGACGGGAAACTGCAGGTTGTTGCAAAGCAGGAAGGTAAGATCCACAACTCGGTTGGCGGCATCTACAGCAACATCTCAGATCTGAGCAGATGGGTCATGCTGCAGATGAACGGTGGCCGGTACGGAGACGGAGCTGAAGAGCAAATTTTTTCAGAGGCTGTTCACAGGACAATGTGGACCCCTCATACAGTCAGGGCAGTCAGCAGTGACACGCCCTACAGGACCAGCTTCGCCACATATGGTCTTGGATGGCATCTCACTGACATCAACGGTCACCTGCAGGTTTATCATACGGGAAGTCACGCAGGCATTGAAACAAGGGTGACGATGTTACCGGAGCTGAAACTTGGAATCATTGTTCTCACCAATCAGCAGGAGTCTGCAGCCCACCTGGCTGTCACCAACGCCATCATTGACGGCTACCTGGGGATCACCGGGATCGACTGGGTCTCGAAGCTGAAGGAGAAGATGCTTAAAGATAAGGCCGACGCAAAAGCGATCACTGACCGGGTGTGGGCAACGGTTGAAGCCAGGAGCAACCAGGTTTCCACGGAGATCAGGACGGAAGAGTTCACAGGGACCTACACCGATGCCTGGTTCGGTGATGTAGTGATCTCTGAAGAGAACGGCAGGCTGAGGTTTCGGGCTCTGAAGTCGCCTAAACTCAGGGGTGAGATGTTTCACTATACCGCCGGCACCTTCATAGTAAAATGGGATGACAGAAGCATGGATGCCGATGCATGGGCGGTCTTCGCCCAAGACAGGGATGGAAAGCCGTCGGCAATAACCATGGAGGCCATCTCGCCTCTCACCGACTTCAGCTATGACTTTCATGATCTCTGTCTGAAAAGAAGCGATACAGAAAGGTAACAAACAGATGATTCCCTCCAGGCCATGAATAAAACGGAGAATGACATTCGGCTGAATCCGCTACCGCTGAGAAAGTCTGCCAGGCACGACGGATATGATATCTATCCGTCATTCCTGTTACAGGAGGGATTAATCGGGGAAGGATACATTTCCCTGGCAGACAGGGTGCTGAAGCACCGGATCCTTGTTATTGACGGATACAACGGGGTCTACTGGGATCGTTTCCGGGATGAGATTTGCGCCATCGCGTCTGAAAAAGGCAATACTGTGCAATGGATTGATACTGGTCAGTTCTTCAAGCCCGAAAGGGTAATCAGGGAGATGACGTCTGACAGCTCAGGCGGCGAGGACCCGCTATTCGGTAAAAGATGCGAACTTGAACTGGCAGAATACTTCGATCTGCCCGGTTTGAAAAGAACTGCTCCGGACAACAGTTATGACATATGTGTCATAGCCGGTCCGGGCGCTGCGCTTGCCGGCTGGCAGGGTCTGAACATTTATGTGGATATACCAAAGAACGAAATTCAGTACAGGGCCAGAGCCGGAAGGATAACCAACCTCGGGATGATGCACCCCACCTCTCCCAAGGAGATGTACAAGCGCAGCTATTTCATTGACTGGCCTGTTCTTAACAGGCATAAGGCGGCCATAATCGGATCTGCGGACCTCTTCATTGATGCTCAACGTGCCGACGAACCTGTGTGGATTGAAGGGGGTGAGCTCAGGTTGGCGCTCAACAAAATGAGTATCAGTTATTTTCGTGTCAGACCATGGTTTGAGCCCGGCCCGTGGGGCGGCAGCTGGATTAAAGAAAACATAAAGGGGCTCAGCAAAAACGTGCCTAACTACGCATGGTCATTCGAACTCATCACACCGGAAAACGGTCTTCTGCTCGAGAGCTCCTCCATCCTCCTGGAAGTCTCTTTCGACTGCCTGATGTACACGGCAGCCAGATCTGTCCTGGGTGACTGTCACCACCTTTTCGGCAACGAATTTCCAATCAGGTTCGACTTTCTCGATACAATGGACGGCGGGAACCTCTCTGTGCAATGTCACCCGGAACCTGAATACACCAGGGAGAACTTCGGAGAGAGCTTCACCCAGGAGGAGTCTTACTATATCCTTGACGCAAAAGATAATGCGGCTGTGTATCTTGGATTCACAGAAAACATTGATCCCGTGATACTCAGGGAGAAGCTGGCGGAAAGCTTTGAAAACCAGGTTCCGTTAGAGGCTGACCGCTACATAATGAGACATCCATCAGCCAGGCATGATCTTTTCCTGATTCCATACGGCACAGTGCACGGTTCAGCAAGGAACAACCTTGTTCTCGAGATAAGCACCACACCCTACATCTTTACTTTCAAGATGTACGACTGGCTGCGGCTGGACCTTACGGGCCAGCCGCGCGATCTGAACATCGGAAGGGCGATGGAGAACCTCCGGTTTGAACGAAATGGTTCATATGTCACCGAGAACCTGATAGCCAGACCGGTATTGCTGGAGGAAGGAAATGGCTGGGAAAAGTGGCACCTTCCTACTCATGAGACACACCTCTACGATGTGCACAGGTATATAATCAGGGACTCAGCTGATATTCAAACTGAGAATAAATGCCTGGTTATGAACCTCGTTGAGGGAGAAAAAATACTTGTAGAGACAAAGGATGGCTCCTGCCGGGAGGTCTGTTTCGCGGAAACCTTCGTGATACCGGCAGCGGCTGAGGGTGTCAGGATTACAAATCTTTCTGCCGGAGAGGCTGTTCTTATAGAAGCATTTATCAAATAGGACCGGATTATGAAAAAACTCCTTTTATTAACGGCGCTTATGCTGGCTGCGGTAACACTGCCGATGTCCGGCCAGTCATTATTTACGGATGATGATCACATGGTCAACGGATTCTACCGAAAGACAGCAGGACTTGATTTTGAATACCATTCGTTTATACCCGGTTTGCGCAGCAGCATCCTTGTCAGGGCGACTAACGGGAAGGATTTCATGGAATGGGAGACAGCTCCCGTCCCCTCCGGTATTTCAGGGAAACAGGCAACTTTTGTCTGGATCGCCGCCCTGGGATCCAGTCCCGGCAAAGCGCGCATGGATCTGTCGGTCAATGGCACCCTGGCTTTTTCCTTCTTCACTGACGGGAAGGAAGCATGGGATCTGGAAGGGAAAGAGGGGTCGTCCCTTGCATTCAGGTCAGTGATGACAGACCAGCATGGCGACCGTCACGGCTACATGATTCTGCGCATGCCGGCGGAACAGGTGCAGGCAGGCAGGTCTCTGTTGCTGAGGGTCACCGGAAGCGCATCAGACCTTAGTTCGTGGTACATGACCTACAGGAAGCCTGTTGAGACTGGTGTGACCCTTAACGCATTCCCCGCGATCCTGAAAAATTCAGGCCGGCCCATGCAGCTGGTTGAGGCAGGCATTTTCTATTTCGGTGATAAAAAGGAAGCACTCATTTATGCTGACGGCAGGCTGGCTGAAAAAGTGATGCTTGACTTCGGACATAATGCGGTAGAAATCGGACTGCCGGCGGTTACAAAAAAATCCAGAATAAAAATAAAGGTAGTTGCAGGTGATTACACTGCCACCACAACCGTAACGCTGGAACCGGTTCGCAGGTGGAAACTCAGCTTCATACAGCATGCTCATACTGATATCGGCTATACCCGGTCACAGCCTGAGATACTTGCAGAACACCTGAGGTACATAGATTATGCACTTGATTACTGTGACGCCACTGACAGCTACCCGCCGGATGCTCAGTTTCGCTGGACCTGTGAGGCATCATGGCCGGTTGATGAGTATCTGAAGTGCAGGCCGGCAGAACAGACTGAAAGGCTTTTGAAGAGAATCAAGGAAGGGAGGATTGAGGTTACAGGCATGTACTTCAATTTTGACGAGATTCCTGACGAGCAGATACTGGCAGCCTCATTGCAGGCGGTCGGACGGATAAGGGAACACGGCATCCCTGTAAGTGTGGCCATGCAGAATGATGTCAACGGCATCGGATGGTGCCTCAACGATTTTTACAGCGGGCTGGGAGTCAGGTATCTCAACATGGGCACTCACGGTCACCGTGCTTTAATCTGTTTTGACAGGCCCACAATGTTCTGGTGGGAATCGCCGTCAGGAAACCGCATGCTGGCATTCAGGGCTGAGCACTATATGACCGGCAATACAGTAATGGAGGTACAGACGGGTGATTTTGACAAATTCAGGAATAACCTGCTCAATTACCTTACCGGGCTTGCCTCCAAAGGATATCCTTATGACGAGATGGCAATACAGCACTCGGGCTACCTGACTGACAATTCGCCCCCTTCGACAATCATGAGTGAGATGATCCTGAAATGGAATGAGCTCTTTGAATGGCCACAGCTTACAACCTCAACAGCACTGGCGTTTTTCAGTGAAATGGAGACCAGTCACGGCAGCGAATTTCCGGTTATAAGAGGTGCCTGGCCAGACTGGTGGACTGACGGTTTCGGAGCATCAGCCCGCGAGGTGGCGGCCACGCGTACAGCTGCAACCTCACTGATAGCAGGTATGGCAGGATTGTCAATGGCTTCCGTCGCAGGTATTGAACTCCCTGACGAAACCCCCACAGACATCAGCTTGGCAAATGAAGCGCTGCTTTTCTATACGGAACACACAACAGGTTACTCCGAGAGTGTGAGGGAGCCTTTCAGCCAGCCAACAATGGAACAGAGGGCTCTCAAGGAATCATATGCCTGGGAAGCTGTGAGGCGGACTGCATCTCTGCAGGAATCTGCAATGGGGCTGCTGCAGAGCCTCTTCAGCAATGAGCCGGACCCGTCACTTCTTGTCTTCAACACTCTGAACTGGACCAGGTCTGGAATGGCGACAGTGTATATTGACCACCAGATTGTCCCGAGGGGAAAGAGAGCTGCCGTTTATGACGGCAGCGGAGAACGCCTGGCCACTCAGCCTCTCTCCCACCGCTCCGACGGCACCTATTGGGCTGTGTGGGTTGAAGGAATACCTCCGTTCGGCTTCAAAAAGCTGCTCGTAAGGCAGGAAGATTATGAAATGCCGGCCCCTCCCGCAAATCCGGAAATACTGGAGAATCAGTGGTACAGGATAAAGAGTGACCTGGTTAAGGGAACAATTAAATCGATTTACGACAAAGAACTGGAAGCTGAACTGATTGACGACAAGGCAGAATATGGCCTGGGGGAATTCATCCTTGAGCAGCTGGGCAACCGGTCGCAGATGGAAAACAGGATGCTTAATGATTTCACACGAAAATCCCTGGATACAGTCTGGTTTGATTCAGCTTCAGGCGGCGAAATATGGAACACTCTAAAGTTCTGCGGGGAAACAGAAACAGCAATCGGTCCGCGCGGGTTTACTTTTGAAGTAAGGCTGCACAACACGGACAAAAAAATAGAAATGGCCTTTTCGATCGTTAAAAGGAGTATCACCGACCCTGAAAGTTTTTACATCGCGTTCCCGTTCGGGATAGCAGACGGCAAACATTATACAGAGGTTGCCGGAGGTGTGATTGAGACTGGTGTTGACCAGATCAAAGGGTCATCAAATGACTGGTATACAGTACAGAATTTCACCTCTGTCAGAAATGCTGAGATGCAGGTTGTTCTTGGCTGCAATGAGATGCCGCTGATGCAGTTCGGGGCAATAAACACCGGCAGGTATGTAGCCGGGGCATTTCCGCAGTCCACCCATCTCTTTTCATGGCCTATGAACAACTATTGGGTGACCAACTTCAATGCTGATCAGCGCGGAGGTCATTCATGGAGCTACTATCTTACATCATCCGGAGACAACTCAGACAGTTTTGCATCCCGTTTCGGATGGGGCGCACGGGTTCCGCTGCTGACAAGGATTCTTCCGGGAAACGGGCCGGGAGACAGCAAGAGGGAGGGTTCATTCGTTGAAGGCTGGCCTGCCGGGGTGATCCTTGTAAGCGCCACACCCGGCATCGATGGCACTTCTGTCATCCTTCACATCAGGGAAACCGCCGGGAAGGAAACTGCTCTCAGCCTTGTGAGCGGTCTGACCGGAAAACCGCTTGGATTAACTGAGGTTGATGTCACAGGACAAACGGTGACAGAAGGATCTGCATTAATCATGCCGCTGGAATCCAGATTTTACAGGCTGGAGCTGCCTGTTAAGGTAAAATGAGGAATTCAGGCCACCTTCCAAACGATTAAACCGGTATATTCGCTACTTACCAGGATTGATTAACCTTATCCGTTCAGATTATGAGCTTTATTTATCTAAGCACGTTTCTGTCAGCAATTATAGGCCTGATAATTATAGCGTGGATCCGAAGCTTCGATATATACGAAAAGGAGACCTTCCTTGCAATGCTCTGGGCTTTCCTTGCGGGCGGTATAACCTCAGTGCTGGTGGCCCTCGGTTTTTATGAATTTCTGAGGCTCTTCGGGCTGGATGATGCTGCAATAAGCACCACTCTTGGCTCTTTCCTTATTATAGGGCCGGTGGAAGAATTTGCGAAGCTGCTGGGGCTGATAGTAGTTTATGGATTCATAAGAAAGCAGTTCAACGAGCTCACTGACGGTGTCATTTATATGGCTTGCGTAGCACTTGGTTTTTCGATAATTGAAAACTATTTCTACGCCAATACCGGGGAAAACAGCCAGTACCTGCTTGTCTACCGGGCGTTCATCAGCACACCGGCGCACATCTCATTCAGTGTGATAATCGGGTACGCATGGTACAGGTACAAGAGGGAGAACAAACCTTTCAGCACTGTTTTCCTAGCACTGATGGTCGCAAGCGTGCTCCACGGAGTATTTGATGCCCTTGCATTCAGTCCCTGGTTCAATTTCCTCCTGCTTTTCTATCTGTACATGATCATCAGGCAGACGCTCAGGGTGGTTCAGTACACGAATGTAATCTCCCCGTTCCGGCCGGGTTTTGAAGCACTTTTTGAAAACTCCGCCGGCGCAACCGCTGAGGGTATTGAATGTCCCAACTGCGCATCAACAGCCCCGAAGGAACTTTTCCGCAACAAATATTTCACCGCATGCCGATGTGACGGTTGCGGTTACCACATAGCATCACGGAGCGATATACGAAAGATTTTCAGGGTGTTCGCACCTGAATACAAAAGACTGGGGAAGAAGCTGACCCCTGCCAGGTTCAGTGACGGGCGCACCCTGATGAGTGTTTACGGATCAGCCTTCTTTGGTGGCAATGGCAGCAGGGGTTTCTTCAGAGTCAGCGAACTGGCTGAGAGGCTGCAGGTCATCAATAACGAACTGATGACCAGGTTCAGAAAACGATCATTCGTGTCAGCAAACCTTCTCAGGCGCTTATTTGAATGAATATCAGCAGAATGAAGAGATTTAACCAGGATCCTGACATGCGAACACTTTTTTACAATGGAATTTTTTTCACCGGTACGGAGCTGGTTGACAACAAGGTTCTTATAACTGAGGGTGACCGCATTTCCGGGTTCGCCGACAGGGATGCCGATCCGGCCGGTGTAATTCGGATAGACTGCGGCGGCCACCTGGTGATTCCGGGACTAATAGACCTTCAGATTGCCGGAGGGGGAGGGTATCTCTTTTCATCAAATCCCACAGAGGAAGCGCTGGTCAGGATCGCAGAATCAATCGTCTCAACAGGTACAACAGGTTTCCTTCTGGCCTTGCCGACCAACGCACCTGCTGTGTACCGTGCTGCCTTCCGTACTGTCCAAAATTCAACCCATCCAGCCCTGCTTGGTCTTCATATGGAGGGTCCTTTCATCTCATTCGCCAGGCGCGGGGCGCATGCACCTGATCTGATACAAAAACCGACGCCTGGAAATGTGTCTTCAATGCTTGAGGAGGCCGGCGGCACCATCCGGATGATGACAGTGGCTCCCGAGACATGCCCGCCGGAGGTTATCAGCATACTCAGGGAGAACGGTATCACTGTAGCGGCAGGTCACAGCAATGCCACCTTCAGGGAGGCATCTCAGGGGTTTGAGATGGGCATAGAGACAACCACCCACCTTTTTAATGCGATGTCTCCCCTGCATCACCGTGATCCGGGACTGCCCGGGGCGGCATTCATCTCTGAAAGCGCATGTGCCAGCATCATTGCCGATGGCATACATGTTGCCTACGGGATGGTAGCCATAGCCAAGAAGGTAATGAAGGACAGGCTCTTCCTTGTCTCGGATGCAGTTGAGGAGAATGATCAGGGAGCATACATGCACGTGAAGCAGAAAGACCGTTACACCTTACCTGACGGGACCCTGTCAGGGGCCAAGCTGACCATGCTCGATGCAGTCAGAAACTGCATCCTCCATGCCGGCATGGATAAGTATGAAGCCATCAGGATGGCAACACTATACCCTGCACGGTTGATCAGGGCAGCTGACAGGGGGGTCATCACACCCGGCTCCAGGGCCGATCTCCTGATTATTGACAGTGAGATGAGGCTGAAGGGATTATGCTTTAAAGGACAGACAGAACTAAAGGATTGATATCATGTCATTGCTTGGAATTGACCTTGGAGGAACGAAGGTTGCCTTCGCGCTCTTCGACCGGAGCGGAAACATGCGGGGAAGGGAGACTCAAACCCTAGATAACCGCAGGGGAGCAGAGGTTGGGAAACTGATAACCGTCACCGCCGCACTGAAGATTGCCTCGGCAGACGCCGAAGGTGATCCGGTTGAAGCCATTGGCATTTCAGTCCCGGGAATCAGCAGGCGTGAGAAAGGCACTGTATGGGCACCAAATATTCCTGGCTGGGATGACTATCCCCTCCTTCGTGAGACAAAGACAATAGCAGAGGAGATACCGGTTGTAATAGAGAGCGACAGGTCGTGTTACATCTCCGGAGAGATATGGAAGGGTAATGCATGTGGGTGCAGGGATGCAATTTATCTTGCTGTTGGTACAGGCATCGGTGCAGGCATCACAGTCAACGGCGAAGTGCTTCGCGGGTCACATGACATCGCCGGTGCCATAGGCTGGATGGCTCTGTCAAGACCATATAAGAGCAAATATACAATCTGCGGAAACTTTGAATATTTCGCATCCGGTGAGGGCATTGCCCGGCAGGCGTCGGAGTACCTGAAGAGGCATGACAAATACCAGGGGGAGTTAAGAAAAGGGCCGGGTGAGAAGGTCAGCACAATGGACGTCTTTAATGCCCATGTTAATGGGGATATTGCAGCCGTATCAATAATTGACAATGCCGTTGAATACTGGGGAATGGCCTGCGCAAATCTTGTCAGTCTGTTCAATCCAGAGAAGATCATCTTCGGCGGCGGAGTCTTCGGACCTGCCGTGGAGCTCATTCCCGCCATAAGGCAGGAAGCTGAGAAGTGGGCTCAGCCTATAAGCATCAGGCAGGTGAGTTTTGAACCATCGGCCCTGGCCGGTGACGCCGGTGTTTACGGTGCCGGATTCCTTGCCATGAAACACCTCAGCAAACCAACAGACTGACATGAAAGGTACCTACAACAGAAAACTTGTATTCTGGTCGGCATGCCTGGGCATGCTGCTCTTCGGAATCGGCCTTATAATGCTTGGCTCCGTTCTGCCGGACCTCAGGATAAAACACTCGCTGGGTGCGCTGGAGGCAGGGACTCTCTTTTCCATCCTGCCGATAGGCGTCATCGCAGGTTCGCTCCTGTTCGGGCCTGTATGTGACAGGTACGGGTACAGGACGCTTCTGGCTGTTTCGGCGCTGCTCATGTTCGCGGGTTTTGAGGGTCTTGCGTTCACACACACTGCCTGGATACTGACAGCATCAGTGTTCCTGTTCGGTCTTGGGGGAGGTGCCATAAACGGCGCTACAAACGCCGTTGTGGCAGATATAAGCACCTCAGGCAAGGGTGCTGACCTGAGCATGCTGGGAGTCTTTTTCGGACTCGGGGCACTCGGGATGCCACTGCTGTTAAGTCTGCTGAAGAAGAGCGTTGATTTTGAGACGATTGTGGCTGCGACAGGCATTCTGGCGCTGGCTGCGGGGGTACTCTTTACAATTGTCAGGTTCCCGGCCGCAAAACAGGCTGAGGGGATATCATTGAAGCAGGTTGGAGGGCTCTTCAGGGATGTCACCCTGTTGCTCATAGCCTTCTTCCTCTTCTTTCAGAGTGCCTTTGAGGGTCTGATAAACAATTGGACTACCACCTATCTCATGGAAGAGGTTGCAGCACCGCAACAGGCAGCCCTGATGGGCCTTTCAGCATACATAGCCGGTATGACAGTGATGCGACTGCTGATTGGCAGTGTGCTCAGAAAGATGCCCGAACGAAGACTACTTCATGTTTCCTTTGCTATCACCCTTGTGGCTCTGCTTCTCTTCAGCCTCAGCAAGTCGGTTGCTCCGGCTGCATCGGGGCTCTTTCTCCTTGGAGCAGGTCTTGCGGCAGGATTTCCGACAATGCTGGGTCTCGTAGGCAACAGGTATCCGAACCTGTCAGGTACGGCGTTCAGCTTCGTTCTTGTGATTGCCCTGCTGGGTAATATGCTGATAAATTACACCATGGGCCTCGTTGCGGATAGCTGGGGTATTAAGAACCTCTCCCTTTTCACATTCGCGGAGCTGCTAATTCTGGTATTAATGGCAACTGCTATATTTGAAAGACTTAAAATCAACAAATGAACCAACAATAAAAACTGTAGGATATGCTTGCACTTGAATGGCTGAACAATGCCAGGGATGTGATGAACCGCATCGAAGGCACACAGATTGATAACATACGCAGGGCTGCTGAGGTCATGGCTGACACGATTGAATGCGGGCGCTGGGTTCATACCTTCGGGTGCGGTCATGCCACCCTGCCGATAGAAGAGATGTATCCCAGAATAGGCGGTTTTGTTGGGTTCCATCCCATGATCGAGATTCCGCTCAGTTTCTTCACTCACATCACCGGCGAAATGGGAGTTCACCAGTTTGTCTTCCTTGAAAGGGTTGAGGGGTACGGTGTTGAGATCATGAAAGGATATACATTTGACCAGCGTGACACCATGTGGCTCTTCTCCCACTCCGGGATCAACAACGTCAACATTGATATTGCACTCGAGTCAAAGAAAAGGGGGATGAAGGTTGTTGTCTTCGGGTCAGCTGCCGCTGCCAGAGGAAAGAAGACCAGGCACTCTTCCGGTAAGACAATCTTTGACATAGCGGACATAGTGGTAGATACCTGTGCGCCGCTGGAGGATGCCTCCGTGAAGCTGAAGAATCACTATGACAAGATAGGACCTGTTTCGACTATGGCGTTCGTGACCTGTGTCTGGATGACAGTCACTACCGTTGCGGAGATTCTGGCTGAGAGAGGCGTGAAGCTCTACATTCACCCGAGTCACAATGTGCCAGGCGACAACACAGCCAGGGAGAGGCTTGATGAAGCACTGGCTGAGTACAAGAGCAGGATTGCCGGGGTATGAAACCGTTTAGACTGATATTGTGAACTCACTCAGGAGAACTTTAGCATTCATTGAAGGCAGCGGCGAGGACCGTATCCCCTTCCATCCAATTCTGATGCGCTTTGCAGCGCTTCATGCAGGTGTCAGGTACCGTGACTTCTGTCTTAATCCGGCTCAGAAGTGTATGGCTAATATCAGGTGTGCTGCAGATTTCAGTTCTGACTGGGTCAACACAATGTCAGACCCCTGGGCCGAGGCAGAGGCCTTTGGAACTCTTCTCTCCTACCCTGAAGATGAGCTTCCGAAGGTTGAGCAGTATGCCATAATGGAGATTGGGGACATTGACCGGTTGTCGGTTCTTCGTCCCGGTGACCATGCCAGGATGAGAGCCCGTGTGAAGGAAATTGACATCTACCATCAGCAGACCGGCGATAGCCTGTTTGTCAGCGGTTGGGTTGAGGGTCCGCTTGCGGCTTACTGTGATATCAGGGACATATCCCTGGCGATGACTGACCTGTACGAATACCCGGATCAGGTGCATAAGGCACTGGATATCATTACGGAAAGCGCTATCGCCTTCATCACTCCTCAGGTCAGGGCAGGGGCTCACTGCATCGGGATAGGTGACTCGGTCTGCTCCCTGATCTCGCCTGAGCTTTACACTGAATTCTGTTTTGGAAGGGAGAAGCAGCTTGTTGATCACATCCACTCACTTGGTGCTGTTGCGAAGATCCACATCTGCGGGAATATCTCAGCCATTCTTCCTGAGGTAATAAGGACCGGCGCAGATATCGTTGACATTGACCACCGGACCGGACCGGTAACCAATGTACTTGGTCTGCTTGGCACGGGGCAGGTATTTTCCGGTAAGAGTGATCCGGTATCCGTTGTACAGGACGGTAACAGTGAGATAATAAGCAACAGCTGCCGTGACTTCTTCCGCGAGGCAGGGGGCCGGGCCATTATTTCAGCAGGCTGTGAGGTGACACCCGGAACTCCTGTTGAGAATCTCAGGTACTTGTTTGCCATGTCAGAGGAACTTGTGAGGGACGCAAAAAGAGGCAACAGATAGAATCATGGGAAAAAATGTGGCACTGGTCCTCTCAAGCGGCGGGGCAAGGGGTTTCGCCCATATCGGCGCCATAAAAGTGCTGGAGAGCCAGGGCTATAAAATCACATCAGTGTCAGGCACCTCTATGGGCGCCCTGATCGGAGGCATCCATGCAGCAGGCCGGCTTGGAGAATTTGAAGATTGGGTCAGCGGGCTTGACGTAATGGAAGTCCTGAAACTCACCGATATAAGTATCAGCAGAAGGGGTCTTGTAAAGGGAACGAAGATAATTGAGAAACTGAAGGAAATAGTCCCTGACCGCAGGATTGAGGATCTTCCCATACCCTACTGCGCAATTGCAACAGATGTTATCAGAGGCAGGGAGAGGATCTTCACCTCCGGCAGCCTGTTCAACGCAATCAGGGCATCAATATCCATTCCTACCTTTTTCCAGCCGTATAAGCTGGGGGGCGACTATTATGTTGACGGGGGGCTTGTCAATCCGATCCCCATCAACAGGGTGGTACGGCATGAGGGCGACCTGCTAGCAGTCGTGGATGTAAACGCGGATATCCCTCATGTGTTTGACGTGCCTCCGGAGGACGTGGAGGCAAAGGGTGAAGGATATATGAGGTGGATTGGAAAAATCAATGCTCATGCCGGCAAGCACATTCCTAAAGACAGGAAGGATGACATCGGTATCTTCAACCTCAACAACCGCAGCATAAGCATCATGCTGAACCAGATCGCCGCACTTACTCTCAGCAACTACCGGACAGATATAATGGTCCGCATATCAAAGGAATCCTTTGGAACATATGATTTCTACAAGGCTGCAGAGATCATCAGGGAGGGAGAGAGGGCAACCCTTGCAGTTACAGGTTCTCATCAGGAATAAGAGACCCCGGGGACAGTATTATTACGCTTTAAAAGTGTAGATTTTCAGGAAAATAATATACCTTTGATTGTTGTTCTAAACTAATTCCAGATGAAACGATCTTATCTTATTTTATGCCTGGCTCTGATAATTGCTGCGCCGGGCCTTTTCGGACAAAAGCCGATCAAGGTGCTTGAGGACAGCGTCAGGTTTGGTAACTATCTTTATCCCGGGTTCAACGTTACAATCCCCGAAGCCAACTATGACAAGGTTTTAAAGAACTGGATAAAAGACCAGGAGAACGGTACCAAATCAAAGGTGCAAACAGAAAACGGTGAGATGACGATCTTCGGTGCCATCATCAAGGAAATTTCTCCTGCACCGGTGAATATATACAGCCGGCTGATGAATGAAGACACGCTGACCCGGCTTATGGTTTCAATTGAACTTAAGAAGGATCAGTATATAGAGGCCGCATCAGGAGACATCCAGCTGACATCTGCGAAGAACTACCTTAAAGAGTTTGCAAAGACGCAGTATATAGACTTCATAAAGGAAGAACTATCTGTTGAGGAGAAGATACTCCGTGATCTGAACAAGGACCTTGGCAGTCTTCAGAGCAGCAAGGCACGTTCGCAGAAGACTGCAAAGAGCAAGAGGAATACAGTGAATGACGAGCAGGAAAAACTGCTAGTAAAGCATAATGAGCTCAGTCTTCTGTCAAACGAAATCATAAACAAGAACAATGAGATGATGGCGATGCCTGTTGGTGCCGGAAGGGATGCCATGGATGCACAGGTTCAGGAGCTGGAGAAGCGTCGCAAGAAGCTTCAGAAAGAGATCAGCCAGGGTGAGAGCAAAATCGGCAAGGCAAAATCGGCCATAGACCAGGCTGACAGGTCGATTCCAAGAAATGAGAATGAGCAGGATATCATGAAGTCCAAGATAGACGCACAGCAGGCAGTTGTACAGCGGTTCATTGAAAAGCTGAACACTGTCAAATCATACTGAGCATTAATTGCATCACAATTATAATAATCACCAAATTACAATAGCAATGGAAAACCAGGAACAGAAAGAAACCTACCAGCAGAAGATCCAGTCACAGCTTGATGAGTGGAGGTCAGATATTGACAGGCTGAGGGAAAAGGCAAAGAACGCAACAGCTGAAAAGAAACTCAAGTACCAGGAGAATATTGACAAGCTCGAACTGAAAATGGATGAGGGCAAGTCAAAGCTTAAGGATCTTAAGGAGTCAGGCGCTGAGGCATGGGATGCAGTCAAGGACGGAGCCGATTCGATCTGGGATACAATGAAGGCCACATTCGCCGAGGTGAAGGAAAAACTCAGGGACAGGGACGACGACGAGCCGGTTGAAGACAAGAAGGCTTGAGGGTCTGAGGGTCTGAGGGTCTGAGGGTCTGAGAGTCTCAGGGTCTGAGGGTCTGAGAGTCTCAGGGTCTGAGGGTCTGAGGGTCTGAAAGTCTGAGGGTCTGAGAGTCTGAGGGTCTGAGGGTCTGAAAGTCTGAGGGTCTGAGAGTCTGAGGGTCTGAGGGTCTTGCGGTACTGAAGTCAATGATCAAATGCCGACTGCCGATTGAAGACTGAAGACTGCCGACTGAAGACTGCCGACTGAAGACTGCCGACTGAAGACTGCCGACTGAAGACTGCCGACTTATAAAAACTGCCCGGGTAAACCCAAAAGCTTTTGCCCGGGCAGATTCATTAAATAATTACCAAACGAATAAACTGCAGAAAATGAAAAAAGTAGTTACAATCGGGATTGTTGTAATTCTCATCCTAGCAGCCGCAATCTTCTGGTGGAGACATTACTTCGTCTTTGGCGAAGGAGTGAAGGCAGGGGACCTCAATTTTCTCGTCAAAAAAGGATATATCTTCAAAACATGGGAAGGACGGCTTATCCAGACCGGCTTCAAGACACCCACACCGGGTGCAATACAGAGCAACGAGTTTGAATTCAGTGTCACCGATGACAGTCTGGCCGTGATACTTGAAAGGGCCAGCGGCAAGATCGTCGAGCTGCGATACAAGGAGTACATTGCTCCTCTTCCGTGGAGAGGGATGAGCAAATACGTTGTGATTGAGATCCTGGAGATAAAGGATTCAAATGAGAACCGGGAGACCCTGATACCATACCAGGCGATATGACAGAGATCAGGAGAAGAAGGGCAGGGATGAGATCAGTGATTGCCGTGCTTGCAGTGTCTGTGCTGCTTCTTACCGGCTGTGCTGAGTTGATGAAGATACTTGATTCAGCTTCTGCCGTTAAGGAGCTGACAGAGGGTGATATAATAGGCGGCCTTAAGGAGGCCCTGACTGTGGGAGCTCGAAAGGCTGCTGAAAAGCTGGCCTCGGAGAATGGTTACTACGGTGATCCATCAGTGAAGATCCCGCTTCCGGATGAGGCAAAGGTCATTATTGACAACATCAGTAAGATCCCTGGAGGCCAGCAACTCATTGATAACGTGGTACTGAGCATTAACCGTGCAGCCGAGGACGCTGCCAGGGAAGTGGCTCCTGTATTCGCGGGCGCAGTTACCCAGATGACAATCAGTGACGGCTACAATATCCTGCATGGATCTGATAACGCAGCCACTGCATATCTCAGGACCACAACCTGGAATGAACTGTATTCACTTTACAAGCCCAGAATAAGCACCTCTACCGGCAAGGAAATTGTTGCGGGAGTCTCTGCCCGGGAGTCGTGGACCACGCTTACCGATAAATGGAATTCAGTGGCCAACAGCGTCGCAGGGAGGCTTGCAGGGTTCAAACCGGTCAATACCGACCTTGATGATTTTCTTACCAGGAAAGCACTTGATGGCGTCTTTATGAAGCTGGAGGGTGAGGAACTGAAGATAAGAAAAGAGGTATCCGCAAGAGTAACTCCCCTTCTGCAGAAGGTTTTCGGGTCACTTGACCAGAAATAATTCTTTCGAATACCTTGTCTGAACGGAATTAGCTTTTATCTGACCGTTTTTGTTATAATTGCAAAAAATTTATAAAATGAAAAAGACAATAGTTGTACTGATTGCATCAGTTTTGCTTGCAGGAATCCACCCTGTCATCAATGGCCAGGCAGCCGACACAACCCTTGGCTGGCATAAAAGCGGAGTCTTCTCGCTGAACATGGCACAGTCCTCATTTACCAACTGGGCTGCAGGCGGGCAAAACTCGGTGGCTCTCAACGGGCTTATCAACCTTGCCGGTAACTACAAGACAGGCATGTCGGCATGGGATAACGCCCTTACAATAGGCTACGGAAAAATGCTCCAGAAGGGAAATGACCTTGGATGGGTTAAGACAGATGACCGCATCGACTTCCAGTCGAAATACGGTAGGAAAGCTTCTGAAAAATGGTTCTATTCCGGACTGATGAGTTTCAGGACGCAGATGGACAACGGGTACAACTACCCTGACACTGAAAACAAGATATCCGGCCTGCTTTCGCCGGCCTACCTGCTCTTCTCCGTGGGTATGGACTACAAACCAAATCCACAGTTTTCAATGTTCCTCTCACCTCTTACGTCCAAGAACACAATAGTCATGGACGAACAACTCTCTCAGGATGGCGCCTTCGGGGTTGAGCCGGGGAAGAAGTTCAGACCTGAACTTGGAGCCTACGCAAACATCGCATACAAGAAGGATGAGATTGTGAAGAATGTGAATTTCCTGACAAAGCTTGATCTCTTCACAAACTATCTCAAGAATCCGCAGAACATTGATATCAGCTGGGAAGCTCTTCTTGTCATGAAGGTCAACGAGTATATCTCGGCAACTGTGAACACGCATCTGCTTTACGATGATGACATACTGATAAAGATTGACGAAGACTTCGAAGGTGAGCCGGTTCTGGGCAAGCGGGCCCAGTTCAAGGAGGTTATCGGCGTAGGTTTCACATACAAGTTCCTGAAATAGAGACAAGTATAAGAGCTGCCAAAATGAAGTGCTTAAGCATTTTTGTCATGATAATGCTGATTACCGGGAACCTGTCCGGGCAGGTTCTGCAGGACATCAAACTGAATGCTCCTGACATGGACAGAGGGCTGACCATAATGAAAGCCTTCGAGAAGAGGGCATCTGCAACCTCTTTCAGTTCACGGGAGCTCTCACTGCAGGATCTGTCAGATCTTTTATGGGCTTCTGCAGGCATCAACAGGCCTGAAAACGGTAAGCGTACTTCTCCGACAGCGGTTAATGCGCAGGACATTGATGTTTATGTGCTGATGAAATCCGGCGCTTATTTATACGATGCAAAAACGCATACTCTCAAGGGTGTGGCTGCAGGCGATAACAGAAAGATGGTTTCAGAGAGACAGACCAACTTTGCAAATGCTCCTGTAATGCTTGTCATGGTTTCTGACATCTCAAGGTTCAGGGGTGATGACAGGGATCTTAAGTTGACCTGGGCGGCGATGGATGCGGGCATTGTTTCTCAGAACATCGCCATCTTCTGTGCAGGTACAGGACTTGTTACCCGTCCACGGGCATCGATGGATACAGAAGGGCTGAAGAAACTGCTTGAGCTCTCACCAACGCAATACCCTCTTCTGAACAACCCGGTGGGTTATCCCAACGAATAGCCTCTTCTGACGTATGCTTAAGCTGATCAACCATCCCCTGATTACACACAAGCTGTCGCTCATCAGGAGAAAAGAGACCGGAACCAGGGATTTCCGGCAGAATGTCAATGAGATAGCCGGCCTGATGGCCTATGAGATAACCCGAGATCTTCCTCTCCGTGAGGTGGTTATTGACACGCCTCTCTCCTCCTGCATCACATCTGAGCTTTCTCGGGAGATTATTCTTGTACCGGTGCTGCGTGCCGGGCTGGGGATGGTGGACGGTATTACAAGCCTTATAACGACCGCAAGGGTGGGTCATATAGGACTTGTTCGTGATCATGAGACACTGGAGCCCACCGAATATTATGCAAAGTTTCCCGCGGATATTTCAAGT
>Ga0209467_1001254_pt1 | contig 23297 bp, 18 predicted proteins | sample Higcelwee11metaG_FD_187175 | JGI IMG/M metagenome (GOLD analysis project Ga0209467, IMG submission 187175) | Freshwater pond sediment microbial communities from the University of Edinburgh, under environmental carbon perturbations - High... | ecosystem: Environmental > Aquatic > Freshwater >... | reverse complement strand
CCGTAAATAGCAGCAGCCGATCCGTCCTTGAGAACGTCAATCGACTCAATGTCTTCCGGTGCCACGGAAGAGAGACTCCCGGGTACTCCGTCAATAAGGATGAGAGGCTCTGTGCTGGCAGAGAGGGTGGTTATACCGCGAAGCATTATCTGCGCGTTGGAGGTCGGGTCTCCCGAAGGGTTCGAGATTGTGAGACCGGCAACCTTGCCCTGAATCAACTGTGCAGCATCCTTCACTGCTCCCTTTACAAAGGCATCAGCCTTTACACTTGAGATTGAACTGGTCACGTCTCCCTTTTTCTGGACACCATAACCGACAACAACTATCTCATCCATCCCAAGCATGTCATACTGGAGAACAACCTCCACATTTGACCTGCCCTGTATATTCACATCCTGTGTCTTCATACCTACGTATGAGACCTGGATAACATTCTCGCCCTGGGCGAGAGTAAGGACAAAGCGTCCGTCAGCGTCCGTGGCCACACCCTTTGCGGTGTTCAGTACCCTGATGGCTGCGCCCGGTACCGTTTCGCCGTTCGGATCCTTAACCACACCGCTAAGCTGCCTGGTCTGCGCATGCAGATTGATGGCCAGAAGCAGCACAAGCAGTGACATCAGCGATCTGATCAGGTTGATGCCTGCGCCCCTGCGGGTACACATCACCTGTTCTGAAGTGCATTCTCTTTTCATAAAGGTTCGTTCATTCCGTTAAAAACCTGGTTAATACTAAGATTTACTTATCTTAATTAGTGTTATTATTACACTTTATAGGATACTTCTTCAGAACCTGAATTAAAAAAATGATTGTCCCGATTGAATTCCCCCTTTAAATGTAAATATTACACTTTATCAAGCCGATGCAAGATAGCTTATTTCCGATAGAGACATTATGCTTTATAACATAATCTGCAATCGATTTAAATAACAGCCTTATGAGCTGTCACTCAATGATTACCTCATGTATCCCGGAGGAGAATTCCCTGTTAAGCTTTACATTGATTCTAATCGCTGCAGCCTTTACCGGCCCGACCTCAGCAATGTTCCATGCGTCTTTGGTTACGGCCAGCGAGGTGGCAGCTGTAACCTTTTTCCAGCTGCTGCCGGTGAGATATTCAACCGTCCACTCATCAGGCACACGGCAGCCGCCAAAGGGACCATCATCAAACCAGTAAACCTTCACTTTTGATATGGTCTCCGGTTTGGCGAAGTCAAACCTGACCCACTCCCATCCGTTATTTTTGGGCCACCAGTGGTAGTATGGCCAGGTATGGTCATTCGAGTTGGCCGGCTCAAGCTGATCATTGATTGCTGAGAGAGCCCTGTTGGGTGTACTGGCTGTCACCTTGCTGGTATACGCAACTGTTGGCGCCGGAGTCGGCCTGGCACTTGTCTCCCTGAATGGAAGCCAAACCTTCATCTCCCCAGGCCCACGGTTGTTCCACAGGTGGTAGGGAATCAGTGTGAGATCACGGTATTCACCCAGCGATATAGATCCGTCAAGATTTCTTGATGCTTCTCTGGCTTTGGTTGTGATGACCTGGGTGCCTTCAAGCATATCAGCCCTGAACTCTGTACTGAACCCCGGTGTTTCGTCAACAACCAGACCAAGCACATGACCTCCTTCATTGTCAGGCCATTCGGCGCAGAACATCAGCGGGCCCCTCTGAACAGCGTACCTGCCCTCGTCGTCCTTTACCTTTTCGTCAGCCAGAACGGTCCTTACCGGCATGGGCAGATCCATTTCAATCCTGTCGCCTGCCTGCCATTTCCTTGTAATTACGGCATAACCGTTATCAACCTGCGCCTCTGTGTTTTCACCGTTGACGACAATGATAAAGCTCTCGTCAGACTGACTTGCAAAGTTGTAGAGTCCGCCAGGTATGGCTTCATTTCTTGCCCATCCGGGGATGCGGATACGAAGGGTGAATTTTCCTGCCTTCTCAGGGTCAACTGTCATATTGACTTTACCTTCCCATGGGTAGTTTGTCTCCTGAGCTATCTTAACTTTGTGATTCCCGAAAGCGATATCGGCTGTATTTGATGCAAACAGGTTGACATAAAGGTCGTTGTCTGTTACTGAATAGATATATCCGGGGATAGCGGGAATAAATCTGCATACATTCGAGGGGCAGCATGCGCAGCCGAACCATGCTGAACGCTCATGCTGTCCGCTGGATTCAAGCGGGTTGGGATAGAAGAACCTGTCGCCTGCAAGGTTGACACCCGAAAGTGCGCCGTTGTAGAGTGTCTTCTCAAGCACGTCAAAATATTTACCTTCCCCGTGCATTGAGAAGAGCCTGTGGTTGAAGAAGATGTTTCCAATCGAGGCACATGTCTCACAGTAGGCTGACATGTTCGGCAGGTGGTAAGGCTCAGCGAATCCCTCGTTGCCGCCTGATGCGCCGATTCCTCCCGTAATGTACATCTTCCTGTGAACCAGGTCTTCCCATATCTTTGTAATGGCATTTATATATGCTTCATCGCCAAGGATTGCTGCAACATCGGCCATGCCTGAATACATGTATGTGGCCCTGACAGAGTGCCCCACGGCCTCGGTCTGGTCAACAACCTTCTTGTGACTCTGGGAGTACTCTTCGCCATCCTCGCGTGTGCCGCGGGCGTCAAGGAAGAACTTTGCCAGATCCAGATATTTCTTTTCGCCAGTCTCCCTGTAGAGTTTTACAAGGCCCATCTCAATCACCTGGTGTCCGGGATAACTGACGAATGCATCCCACCCGAAATCCTTGTCAACCAGTTCGGCCGACTTTATTGCAATGTCCAGAAGTTCCCTCTTGCCCGTTGCCTGATAGTGAGCCACGGCAGCTTCGTACATGTGACCCAGGTTATAGAGTTCATGACTGAGAATGTTAGTCTTCTCCCATCTCTTGCCTTCTGCCCAGTCGTGAAGTTTCCCGTAACCCAGTTCGGCAATGGTGCGGTTTGTATAGAGGTACCCGTCATCCTCCTGTGCGAGGCCAATCTTATGTATCAGGGTATCAAGGTAAGCCTCCAGTTCAGGATCCGGATATGTCTGAAGTGAATAGCTTGCGCCCTCAATGATTTTTGTAACATCGGAGTCATCGAAGGGATAGATTGTCTGAAAAGCTCCCGTGTCAAGTCCGCCGGCAATTTCAAAGTTCTTTATCCGGCCGGTTGATTCACAGTAACCAAACGCAATCGGGATTGTCACCTCATGATTCTTTTTAATCCTTGGTGCCCAGAAGTTGTCTGTCATCTTCACCGATGTGAAGGGCACTGGTCTGATGGGATAATTCCCGTCATCCTTTGAGCCGGTGCATGAAGCCACGGTGATTGCCGCTGCGGCGGCAAGAATTGCAAGTCTTCCTGTTATTTTCATGATTTATTGTTTGTTCGTTTTGATCCATACCGTCATCTCTCCCTTGCCCCTGTTGGCCCAGGAGTAGTAGGGAACTGCCTTCACATTCTTCACCGAACCTGTTGTATCAGTGACCTGGAATGTCAGTGTTCCGACACCTTCAAGTAATCCTTCTTCATAACTGAATTGAGTCTTAACCCCCGGGTCCACTGTGACCTCCCTTACGGGACCGTTGTCTGCCTCCTCGAGGCAGTAGACAAGCGGCCCGGCGCCAACAGCCACCCTGCCACTGTCAGCCTTCACCTCATCACGTGCCTCGATAAACCTCGGTTCCATTGGAAGTGAAACTTCAATTTCATCTCCTCGGTCCCATTCCCTGTCAAGAAGCGCAAATCCCCTTACAATAGGAGCCTTTACCTTCTTTCCGTTTACCTTGATGTTGACTCTGCCTGTTGCCGGAGTCACGTACCTGTAAAGATCTCCTGCAAAAGGAGCATTGCCGGTCCACGCAGGAATCCTGATCCCAAGGACAAACCTGCTAGCGTCTGTTTCGGGTTTCACAGTTACCTTCACATCTCCGCTCCATGGATAATCGGTTACGAGGGTGAATTCTGCCTCTCCTGCAGGCGTCCTAAGGTATGCTGTTGACCCGATGAAGAGGTTAAGGTTAATTCCGGCTCCCGTCTCTGACCATATATACTGTTTCATTGCCGGCATGAACCGTGCAATGTTTCCGGGGCAGCATGAACAGTCAAACCATCCGGCTCTCTCGAATCGTCCGTCAGACTCAAGCGGATTGGGGTAGTAAAAGTTGCATCCGTCCTGCCCGATGCCTGATATAAGTCCGTTATAGAGAGTTCTTTCCAGTACATCGAGGTATTTCGCCTCCCCGGTGGCTGAATAGAGTCTGTGGTTCCAGTAAACGTTGGCGACTGAAGCGCATGTCTCAGTGTAGGCGGTCATGTTCGGAAGTTCAAATGGCTCCCCGAAGGCTTCGCCGTGCTCCTTTGACCCGATCCCGCCGGTGATGTATATCTTTCTGCCTGTGACATCCTTCCATAGTGTCTTCGACGCATCGAGGTAGCTGTTGTCACCGGTAGCCCTCGCCAGGTCTGCCATGGCTGTATACATGTAAGCGCCCCTTACTGCATGCCCCACTGCCTCCTTCTGTTCCAGCACCGGAAGGTGCATCTGAAGATAGACCGAGTCATTGTAAACCTCAAAGCGTGATCCTGCAGGGTGTCTCAGATACTCATCCTGCCTGCCCCTGACATCAATAAAGAACCGTCCAAGCTCCAGCCACTGGCTGTTGCCGGTTAGTTCATACAGCCTGATAAGTCCTATCTCTATCTCCTGGTGTCCCGGAGCCACCTCACGAAGGCCCCATCCGAACTCCGAAGCAATCAGTTCCGCATTCTTAAGTGCCACATTCAGGAATCTGTTTGAACCGGTAGCCATATAATGGGCAACTGCAGCCTCGTACATATGCCCAACGTTGTAAAGCTCGTGACTTACGCGTTCATCAATCCATCTCTCCCTTCCTGCTCCCGGGGCCATGTTCACCGGGTCAATCGTGCGTGTTGTATAGAGGTATCCGTCATCCTCCTGCGCAGCCGCGATGAGGGTCACCAGGCTGTCAACGTAATTGCGGAGTTCCGGATCGGGCGTCTCAAGAAGCGAATAGCACGCACCCTCAATGATCTTGTAAAGATCAGAATCATTGTACCTTTCTCCGATATGCTTTCCTTTTTTTAATCCTCCGGCTACGGCGAAGTTGTCAATGCGTCCCGTCTCCTCGCATTTGCCAAAGGCATAAGGAATTGTGGCTGTCCTGTTTCTCTCGATGAGCGGTTTCCAGAAGCTGTCATTAACCGAAACTGTCTGCAATGGCGGTGTCACCAGCCAGCCCGCCTGACTGACCTCCTGTAACCTGTTATTGCGGCCGCAGGATACCAGCATCAATGCCACAGTTATGCTGATAATTGATTTCATAAGCCTCTGGCTTCTTTCTTTATCAGTTTGAGTCTTTTCATGACGTCATTGGCGCCGCGGCCGAAATAGTCATGCAGGATCCGGTACTCTGCAAAGAGCCTGTCGTATACAGCTGCATGTTCCGGAACAGGTTTGTATGTATTGTCCTTGACCTTTGCCATTACTGCGGCAGCCTCCCTGATGCTGTCAAAACCGCCCGCGGCTTTGCCCGCTGCCAGCGCTCCGAACATAGCAGATCCAAGGGCCGGTGCCTGCGGCGAACCGGAGATCTTTATCCCGCGGTTGATGACGTCGGCGTAGATCTGCATCACGAAGGGGTTCTTTTCGGCGATGCCGCCTGCGGCATAAAACTCATTGACGGGCACACCGTTCTCTTCAAAGGTTTCGATAATCATCCTGGTTCCGAATGCCGTCGCCTCGATCAGTGCGCGATAAATCTCCTCCGGCTTTGTTCCAAGACTCATTCCCGCTATCATTCCTGTCAGGTCGACGTCAACCAGGACTGATCTGTTGCCGTTCCACCAGTCCAGTGCCACCAGGCCGCTCTCACCGGGCTTCAGCCGTGAGGCCTTTTCTGTCAGGAGAGTGTGCAGGTCAACGCCATTTGCATCGGCTTCAGCCTTATATTCCGCCGGAGTGCAGTTCTCAACGAACCACTGGAAGTGGTCACCCACACAACTCTGTCCGGCCTCATAACCGAAAAATCCTTCGATGATTCCATCCTCAACCACCCCGCACATTCCCGGTGCCTCCCTCTCAACCTCTCCGAGAAGCATGTGGCAGGTTGAAGTGCCTATTATTGCAAGCATCTTGCCCGGTGATGTGATGCCGACAGCCGGGATTGAAACATGTGCGTCAACATTCGCCACTGCAACAGCAGTGCCCTCTTTCAGACCTGTCAGCTTTGCAGCAGCGGCGGTTATGGTTCCGGCCTTCGTTCCGACAGGCAGCAGTTTACGTGAAAGTTTCTCATCTACAAGCCTTTCCATCTTTGGATGGAGAGCCTTAAAGAAGTCATTGGAGGGATATCCCTCATGCTTGTGCCATATAGCCTTGTATCCGGCAGTGCATGTATTACGGGTCTCGACTCCTGTCAGCTGCCACACCACCCAGTCTGCTGCCTCAAGGAAACGGTCAGCTGCTTCGTAAACCTCAGGATCTTCATTCACGGTCTGCCAGATCTTGGGTATCATCCACTCGGATGATATCTTGCCACCATAGCGTTTCAGGAACTTCTCGCCCCTCTCCTCTGCAATGGCATTGAGCCTGTTGGCCTCCTCCTGTGCCGCATGATGCTTCCAAAGCTTGATCCATGCATTGGGCCTGTTCCTGAACTTCTCAAGGAAACAGAGAGGAGTACCGTCTCCCTTCACCGGCAGCACAGTACATGCCGTAAAGTCAATTCCGACTCCGACCACCTGTTCGGGTTCCACCATCGCCATCTTCATGACCTGAGGTATCGTCACCCTGAAAACATCAAGGTAATCCTGCGGATGCTGCAGTGCCCAGTCAACTCCCAGCGGTGTGCCGTCAGGAAGCTTCTCATCCATTACCCCGTGAGAATATTCATGGACAGCTACTGCCACCTCTTCACCTGTAGTTGTGTCAACAATTACCGCTCTACCCGACAGGGTGCCAAAATCAACTCCAATAGTATACTTATGCATCTCTCTTTTGATTATTTCTTCTTCTGACCGTAATATGCATTACTGCCGTGCTTGCGCAGGTAATGCCTGTCAAGCAAATGTCTTTCAATCTCTTGCGGATCAGCCAGGCTGACCGACAAAGCTGCCATGCGTGCCACCTCCTCGAGGACAACGGCATTATGAACTGCCGCAGCCGGGCTTGCACCCCATACAAACGGGCCGTGCGAGGCTACAAGGACTGCCGGCATCGTCATGGGATCCCTCCCCTCCAGCGCCTCGGCAATCACAAGGCCTGTATTGTATTCATATTCATTCTCAGTCTCCTCTGCCGTTAACCTTCTGGTTACCGGGACCGGGCCGTAAAAATAGTCCGCGTGAGTTGTGCCCAGGCAGGGTATAGGACTGCAGGCCTGAGCCCAGGCTGTGGCATTTGTGGAGTGTGTATGAACCACCCCCCCTATCGCGGGGAAGGATTTGTAAAGAGCCCGGTGAGTGGGAGCATCTGTTGAGGGCTTAAGAGTACCTTCTACAACACGCCCTTCAAGATCGGTCACTACCATATCGCCGGCAGTCATCTCATCATATGAAACACCGGATGGCTTGATTACAATCAGTCCTGATGCCCTGTCAATTCCGCTGACATTTCCCCAGGTCATGATTATAAGGCCATACCTGACAAGTTCAAGATTGGCCCTGAATACGTCTTCCTTAAGCTTTTCAAGCATTATGATTCCGTTTTAAGGTTAACTCCCAGTCTTTGCTCAATGTCTCAGCTAACGGCCAGGTTAAAGAAGAAACCGTTCCTGGCAAGCTCCCTGTATTTTTCAACATTAAATCTGTAGTACCAGGCACCCTTTTTTGATGTCTCACGCTCTTTTTCATCCTGTTTGTCAAGCAGTTCCATCGACAGAATCTTCTTCCTGAAGTTGCGTTTGTCGACGTTTCTGAGATAGATAGCCTCATAGAGGTTCTGCAACTGAACGAGGGTGAACTTCTCCGGAAGGAGTTCAAAGCCCACCGGGTAAACCTTCACCTTTTCAACCAGCTCCTTCAGTGCCCTGTCAACCATAACCCTGTGGTCAAATATCATCTCAGGAAGGTTTGAAATGGAGCGCCAGTGCGCGCCGTTCTTCCTGTTTATCTCAGGATCAAGCTCATGTATCCCGATGAGTGCAAAATAAGCGGTTGAGATTACCCGGGCACCGGGATCACGGGATATGTCTCCGTAGGTGTACAGTTGTTCCATGTAAAGGTCCGAAAGACCTGTCAGTGTGCAGAGAACCCGCCCTGCAGCGTCATCCAGGCTTTCGTTCTCCTGTACAAAGCCACCTGCAAGTGACCACTGTCCGAGAGCGGGCTCGAAGCTTCTCTTGATCAGGAGAAGCTTGAGCTCCTTCTCGGCGATGTCATATCCGAAAATGATGCAGTCAACTGCAAGATAATGCTTCGGATGTTTTGAATAAATGTGTGTCATAGACCTTTGTTAAGTGTATAGTACAGGTCATTCCACCTAAGCTCCTTCCTGAATTGTCCTATTTCACAGTTCTCATCAATGAGCACGAATTCCGTACCAGTCATTTCGGCGAAGTCAGCCATATGTTCGGCAGTCAGGGCCTGGCTGAAACCTGTATGGTGAGCACCGCCTGCATATATCCATGCCGTGGCTGCAGTCTTGAGATCCGGGTAGGGCTTCCAGAGCACGCTTGCCACAGGAAGTTTAGGCATTGCCGGACACTCTACCACTTTCATCGTACTGACGATGAGCCTGAAACGGTCACCCATTTCCACCATCGATGCGGCGATAGCCTCTCCAAGTCTTGCCCTGAAGACAAGACGTGCCGGATCATCCTTACCGCCAATGCCAAGAGGATGTACCTCCAGGGCAGGCTTGCCTGAAGCAATCGACGGGCAGACCTCCAGCATATGCGCACCGAGTACTGCCATGTTCTTTGGATCAAGATGATATGTGTAGTCTTCCATGAAAGATGTTCCTCCCTTGAGACCCTCTGCCATCACCTTCATTGAACGGACCAGTGCTGCTGTCTTCCAGTCGCCCTCGGCACCGAAGCCGTATCCGTCTGCCATAAGCCTCTGTACTGCCAGTCCCGGAAGCTGAACCAGGCCGTGAAGATCCTGGAAATTGGTTGTGAAGGCTTTGAATCCTTCCTTCTCCAGAAATGCCCTCAGTCCGGCCTCAATGCGGGCGGCCTCCCTTATTGCAGGTGTGGCAAGTATTTTAGCAGAAGCCTTGTAATCATCACCATACTGTTTGATAAGAGCGGTAATCTGTTTATCAGTTACCTTATTGACAGCGTCAACAAGATCACCGACACCAAATCCCTGAACCTCATAATCGAGTCTGATCTGTGATGAAACCTTATTGCCTTCGGTAACTGCAACATCCCTCATGTTGTCTCCGAAACGGGCAACTCTGAGTGATCGGGCCTCAAGGGCTCCCATCGCAGCACGTGACCATGCCCCGATGGAACGAAGCACCTCCTTATCCTGCCAGTGTCCTACGACAACCTTGCGCTCCATTCTCAGACGGGAGCAGATGTATCCGAACTCACGGTCACCGTGGGCCGACTGGTTCAGGTTCATGAAATCCATATCGATTTCGCTCCAGGGGATATCACGGTTGAACTGTGTATGGAAGTGAAGCATCGGCTTGGTCAGCCTCTTCAGGCCTGATATCCACATCTTTGCCGGTGAGAAGGTGTGCATCCAGGCAACCAGTCCGGCGCATGATGAAGCGTTGTTAGCTTCCATGCAGATTTTGGATATCGCGTCAGCAGTTGTCAAAACAGGTTTGAAGACAACCTTTACCGGAATGAGATCCGATTTGTCGAGGGCAGCAGCAATAACTTTAGAGTCAGCCGCCACCTGCCTTAGTGTCTCCTCTCCGTAAAGATGCTGGCTCCCGGTGATGAACCAGAGTTCAGTATTTTCCTTTTTCATTTCGTTTTAAATATCAAATAAGTACGCTGTTAATTCCAGAAGTAGGCATAGAATACAATGATAACCGCGATTATCGCTCCTGATGTTATTACATCCCACTTGTTCCAGCTGGCACGTGTGAGTGCCTTCTGTTCTGCACTGGCCGAACCAAGGGTGAGCCCCACTATCCTCCGCTCATCGATTCTTGGAGTGAAGTAGCTGACCACAATCATTGTAATAATTACAATGGCGAAGTTTACAATCTCGTAATGCAGCCAGTTGGTTCCGACGAAGATCTGGTAGATTGAGCCGTCAGGATCAAGCTGGCCTTTGAATATCATGAAGACAAGTCTCAGCATGCCAATTGTGAATCCTGTTAACAGACCGGTAAGACCGGCGGCCGGGGTGACCTTCTTTGAAAGAATACCGAGCAGGAAGGCGGCGGCAATGCCGGGAGCAAGCAGAGACTGAACGTCCTGCAGGTATGCATAGAGGACCTTGCCAATGCCTTTCATTACCGGTATCCACAGGATGCCAAGCACCACTACAACCACGGTTGCGATCCTTCCAACCTTCACAAGCTGTGCCTCTGGAGCATTTGGTCTGTACTTCTGGTAGAAGTCAATTGTGAAGAGAGTTGCCGAAGAGTTGAATAGGGATGCAAGTGAACTCATCAGGGCGGCCAGAATACCTCCAACCACCAGACCCTTGAAGCCCATTGGCAGCAGTTCCTTGACAAGCGTCGAGAATGCCGAGTCCGAACTTGTAAGATTTATGACTCCCTGCTGGTTAAGTGCGTAAGCAATCATTCCGGGAATCAGGAATATGAATACGGGGGTAAGCTTCAGAGCACCGCCAAAGATCGCGCCCCGGCGTGCCTGTGTCTGATCACGCCCTGAAAGTACGCGCTGTACAATATACTGGTCAGTACACCAGTACCAGAACCCGATTATGGCCGAGCCGAGAAGAACGCCCGTCCATGGGAATTGTGCATCCTTGGGTGAACGAATGAGCTGGGTCATTGTGTCACCGTATTCGTTAACCGGAACAGCCCGGCAAATGTGCATCAGCTCATCCCAGCCCCCAACTTTGATCAGTCCAGCAATAAGTACCGTAATTGATCCTGCAAGCAAAACAGGCGTCTGCAGCACAGAGGTCCAGAGGATAGCCTTCATCCCTCCTAGAGTTGTATATATACCGGTGATGACTACAAGTCCTATAGCGCTGATCCAGAAGAAATCAATGCCCCAGATAGACTCTATCCCGAATACATCCTTGAAAACAACGCCGCCGGCATATACAGTCACGGCAACCTTGGTAAGGACGTAACTAACCAATGAAATTATCGATAAGACTGACCTCGACTCCTTATTATAACGTCTTTCGAGGAATTCGGGCATTGTGAAGACACCGCTGCGGGCATAAAAAGGCACAAATAGCCAGCCCAGTAACAGTATCAGCCAACCGTGCATCTCCCAATGTGCCATGGCCATCCCGGATGCGGCCCCGGCGCCGGCAAGGCCTACCAGGTGCTCCGATCCTATGTTGGACGCAAAGATTGACGCACCAATGGCAACCCAGGTGGCGTCACGTCCGGCAAGAAAGTAATCAGTCGATGTCTTATCCTTCGTGCGCATTGAAACCACGATGAACGCCACCAACGCGAGGACAAAAGCCCCCAGTACGATCCAGTCAAGTGCTAGCATGATTCTTTCGTTGTTAGATTAGTTATAATTAATAATATATGGTATACATTCTATTCAAACATGCCCTGAACACCTGACCTTCCACCCTGCAATCCATTCTTCCAAAGAGACAGGATCTTAATTATCAACGCGTTGCCATGATTGTAATCTATCGTGGCACAAGCCTCCGTCTCCAATCTCCGACGAATTAACGCCGAAGTCCGAGTATGCAAGTTAAATAATATTTTAAATGTACTATATACACTTCTAGTTTTTTTTGACAAAAAATCATTCTTTCATCTGTTCTTCATTTTTGAATATATAATTTTGCTGTGTATCAGTTCAATAAATCAGGGATCAGATAAATTGCCGCCTTGTTTTCAGACAAAACTGATGGCAGAATGAGGACAGACGATGAAAATAATTAAATATATTCTGATAGCCGCCCTCCTGTTTTTTATCTCCGGCGGTGTCATAAATGCGCAGGAGGTGCAGGTTAATGCCGACACTTCAAGGTTGAAGCTGCAGCAGAAGGAGCAGCAGCAGGAACAAAAGCAGGCCCAGAATCAGGACCAGACCGGGAGTGAAAACCGGAACGGGAAGTCCGTTCAGGCCGCCAACCAGTCGCAGGCTGACAACAAGAGTCAGGCAGGAGCGCAGGGCAACAATGCCTCCGGGGTAAAGAAGATACAGGGCGCAAGACCTGACTGGAGCAAGGCCAGGGGTGCACGCCCGGCATCCGTTGAGAGACCGTCAGGGTCAAGGATACCAAAGGGTGCCGGAAAACCCGGAGGTGCAAAAGGACCGGGCAAAAGGTAGCAACCGCCTGACATGGACACTATGGGAAGGAAAATGATTCGCTTGTGCACCATAGGGGGCATCATGCTAATGCAGGCCCTGGTCTTTACCATCTCAGCACAATCTGTGCCCCATTCCGCTGCCGTTTCCGACACGGCTGCCACCGGAGATAAGGAAGGTATCCACTCCTTCTATGCAGGCACAGGTTTCGGTAGCAACATGCTTTACCTTGGAACCACCATTTCACAGGATCATGGCTTCGGCTATGCCTCAGTATCCTACGGACTCGTAGACAAATTATATCTGACCGCAGCCGGTTACACTATAAGCAATTTCACCCCTTTTACCGCCTTTTACAGTCTGGGCCTCAACTTCAGCCATGCATTCAATTCATGGTTCGACATCAGTTCGGGGATTTCACGTTACAACGTGGCAGAGTCACTTAGAGACACTCTCTTCAGCAACTTCACCTATGCCGATGCAACACTGGGTTTCGACTGGAGGATACTGTACACCAAATTGTCGGCCGGTGGCCTTTTTGCAGATGGAGGCCAGTTTTACCTGCAGACCAGGCATTCAAGATATTTTGAAACCCCTTCATTCGCCCGCGATAAGGCATTCTTTTCGTTTGATCCATATGTGAATATCCTTCTTGGCAATATGGTAACAATAGAGACCACAGGCGGCAGGAGTGAAACCACGGTATCACCCGGATACAGACCATGGCGCAAACAAGGTCAGGGCTCAACCATACCAGGAACCAGATACAGTGAATCTTTCGGACTGATGGAAATCGATTTCGGGGTACCCGTAGCATTCAGCTATGACTTCTTTACAATCGAGATCGAACCGGGTTACATAATCCCGCTTTACTCTGATTCAGGTACTTCAGGGACTGAAGGTTTCCTGCTGATGGCAAGCATCTTCTTCAGGATTTTTTAACTTTGAATCATGAACGTCCTGATTGTCGAAGACGAAAAGAGCCTTGCCGCCGAAATCGCTCTGTTTCTCAGCAGGGAGAATTTCCTCTGTGATTTGGCACATACCGGCAAAGAAGCCTCCGAGAAGATCGCCGTCAACCTTTACGACTTCGTTCTGCTTGACCTTGGGCTGCCTGACTACAATGGCCTTGACCTTATCAGGGAGGCCAGAAAAGACAGTACAGGTGTCTCCTTTATAATCATTACTGCACGTGGCGCAGTCGAAGACAGGGTAAAAGGACTTGACCTCGGTGCCGACGATTACATACCCAAGCCTTTCTCCCTTGCAGAGCTGCATGCAAGAATGATGGCAGTGGCCCGGAGAAAATTCAACATCTCATCACCTGATATTAAACTGGGAGAGTTTGTAATGAACACCGGAGCCAGAAAACTGATTCACGGCAACAGGGAGGTTGAAATAACAAAAAAGGAATTTGACCTTCTCTACTACCTTGTAATCAACAGTAATAAAGTTCTTGCCCGGCACCAGCTCTATGAACACATCTGGGGCAACACACTCGATGACCAGTATGACAGCAACTTCATCGACGTACACATCAAAAACATCCGAAAGAAGCTTAACACCCATGCCCCGGCACCATGGCTGGAGACAGTCAGGGGAGTAGGCTACAGGGTGAGCACCGACAGTTAAAGGCTACCGGGGGAATGATGAAACTCCAGACAAAACTTGCACTCTTCAACCTGCTTTCAAAACTGGTTTTCTCGGCACTGTTCATAGGCTTCCTCCCTCTTATAATTGAAAGGATCAATATCCGCCAGACGGACAATGAGCTGATCAGTAAAAGGGAAGAGGTGATCATGCTCATCTCTGAAGTGGGAACCGGTCCGTTTATAATGTCAGATACCGCCGGGGGCTTCGGAAGCTACAATATACTCAAGGAAGAATACATAAGCCTTGAGAGAATAGACTCCGGCGAAGAGTGGAATTTCATCGATGTCACCAAAAGGATAATTGATGAAGAGACGATTGACTACAGGGTCCTTCACTACTCTCTCAGGATAGACGGAGAAATGTATCTCCTTGAGATAGGTAAAAGCCTTGCAAGCATCACTTACTCTGCAAGGAATATCCGGCGGATAATCCTGATCTTTCTGGTTGTTTTCATTGCAGTCACCCTCATTTCCGACCTCAGTTACACCTCCCGGATCCTCAGGCCCCTCCGCATAATCACAGGCAGGCTCGGTGAGACCTCCTCCCCCTCCTTCGACACAGCTGAACCGCTCATCACAACGACTGAAGACTTTGTGCAGCTGGACCGAACCCTCAGGGAGATGATGAAAAAAATCGGGGAACTATTCCTGAAGGAAAAGGAGATCACGGTGAATATATCTCATGAACTGATGACCCCGGTTTCGGTCCTCCGAAGCAAGCTTGAGAACTTGCTTCTCCGGGAGGATCTCGACCCTGCAACGGAAACAGGGATAGAAGAGTCGCTGAACACCCTCCACCGGTTGAAGGCACTTGTCAACTCCATGCTGATGATAGCCCGCCTGGAGAGCCGCCAGTACGTGAAGGAGGATAACGTGGAGATCTGCGATCTGATCCGGGAGGTGGCGGGAGAACTGGCTCCCCTGGCTGAAGACGGCGATGTGACCGTCACCCTCGTCTGTGACTGCAGCCACACTTTAAATAATGCCAACCGGTCACTCCTCTTTTCAATGCTGTACAATGTTGTGAACAATGCGGTGCAACACACACCTGGGGGAGGAAAAATTGAAATAACCGGCAAGTTGAACGCAGGAAGGTTCGAGGTTTCAGTATCAGACACCGGAGAGGGCATGTCAGCGGAGCAACTTGACAGGCTCTTCACACGATTCAGTAACAGACCGAATCCTGGCGGAAACAGCACCGGCATAGGCCTTGCCATAACCAAGTCAATAGCCGATTTTCATAAAATTGCCGTGAAAGTTCAATCGGAACCAGGTAAGGGAACACAGTTTTTCTTCGTTTTCCCTTTAAATTCATTATAGCTTCATTTTCACAGAGTTATTTTTGATCTGTTATCTGACATATAAACTAAAAACAGAACGAAAATGAAAAAGGAAATTTTCCTGGGTGCAATTGCACTTCTGATAAGTGCCGGTGTTATGGCGCAGACCACCGAACCCATCCAGACCCACACCAAAACCAAAAAGCAACTCAGGATTGAAGCAAGGCAGCAGGCTCAGGTTCAGGAGCAGGTACAGAGCGGTGATCCGATCATGACAAAAAAACAGACCAGGACCAGGGACCAGAAGAAGGAAAAGGTTCAGGAGCAGGTACAGAGCGGTGATCCGATTATGACACAAGACAAGACCAGGAAACAGAATCACGGTGCAGTTGTAAGCGAAACTGCAAGGCAAACTCCCTCAGGCGAAGGGAAGGGTGAGATGGTCAGGGAACAGGCCAAAATGCAGGGTGAAGCCCGGAAATCAATGAAGCAGGCTAAGACCGCAACCAAAAACGATGGCGCAGCAAAGAGCGTCAGGACTAACCGTCCGGCAACTGTCAGAAGCACCGGTGCAGGTCGCAAATAATCAATACTAAAAGGCTGAGAAAAAAACCGGCGGAGTGATCTGCCGGTTTTTTGTTTTTATTCGGAAGTCATCAACTTCATCTTCGCCCTCTTGCGGTCATTCTCATCAAGCATTATCTTTCTGAGGCGCATCGACTTGGGTGTAATCTCAATATACTCATCGGCCGCAATGTACTCCATTGCTTCCTCCAGTGAGAAGCGTACCGGCGGTGTCAGAATTGCCTTGTCGTCCGACCCTGAAGCCCTCATGTTTGTAAGCTTCTTCGTCCTTGTGACATTCACGACTATATCGTCAAGGCGGGTGTTCTCACCTATTACCTGCCCCATATACACATCTTCGCCCGGGAAAATGAAGAACCTGCCCCTGTCCTGCAGCTTGTCAATTGCGTAGGCAACTGCCGTCCCGGTATCCATGGCAATAAGCGAGCCGTTTCGCCTGATGGCCATCTCCCCTTTCCAGGGTTCGTACTTGTCAAACCGGTGGGCCATTATAGCCTCCCCTTCAGTAACAGTGAGCACCGAGTTTCTAAGGCCAATGATTCCCCGTGATGGTATGCGGAAGTCGATATGGGCACGGTCATGCCTCACCTCTATGTGAACTATCTCGCCCTTGCGCTGCGTAACCTGGTCAATCACCTTGCCTGCAAACCCCTCCGGAACCTGCACTGTTAGTGCCTCAACAGGCTCATGCCTGACGCCATCGATATCTTTTACAAGCACCCTTGGCTGCCCCACCTGGAGCTCGAAGCCCTCACGGCGCATAGTCTCGATAAGTATTGAGAGATGCAGAATGCCGCGGCCGTAAACCATGAATGTGTCAGCCGATTCGGTCTCCTCAACCCTCATGGCGAGGTTCTTTTCAGTCTCCTTGAATAGCCTCTCCCTCAGCTGGCGCGAAGTTACAAGCGTACCCTCCCTTCCGAAGAAGGGTGATGTGTTTGATGTAAAGAGCATGCTCATTGTTGGTTCATCAACACTGTACCATGGAAGGGCTTCGGGATTTTCCGCGTCGGAAATTGTATCACCTATGTCGAAGTTTTCCATGCCGAAAACCGCACATATCTCTCCCGAAGGAACGGGTTTCTTTGTCTTTTCCTTGCCCAGGCCTTCAAACAGGTAAACCTCTTTGACAGTGTTTCGCATTGCGGACCCGTCACGTTTGATAAGTACGACCTGACTTCCCGGAACAAGCGTTCCACGGCTGATCTTGCCGACCGCTATCCTCCCCTGGTACGATGAATAGTCGAGCGATGAGATCCTCATTTGCAGGGTTCCTTCATTCACCCTGGCAGGAGGAATATGCTGTATTATAGTGTCAAGCAGGTAGCTTACATCAGTCGTCGGTGTGGCCCAGTCAGGCCCCATCCATCCCTGCTTCGATGAGCCGAAAACAGTCGGAAAATCAAGTTGATCTTCGGTTGCACTGAGGCTGTGCATGAGGTCAAAGACACTCTCCTGCGTCTCTTCGGGCTTGCAGTTGGGCTTGTCCACCTTGTTTATCACAACGATGGGCTTGAGACCCAGCTCCAGCGCCTTCTGAAGTACAAAACGGGTCTGCGGCATAGGCCCCTCGAAGGCATCAACAATCAGCAGGACCCCTTCAGCCATGTTCAGTACACGCTCCACCTCGCCGCCAAAATCGGCATGTCCGGGCGTGTCTATTATATTGATCTTGAAATTCTTGTATCTTACCGATACATTCTTGGAGAGAATTGTAATCCCCCTCTCCCTCTCAAGGTCATTGCTGTCAAGTATCAGATCTCCCATGACCTGATTGTCACGGAACAATTTTACCTGATACAGTATGCGGTCTACCAGTGTGGTCTTGCCGTGGTCGACATGCGCTATCACGGCAATATTTCTTATCTCTTCCGTATGTTTCTCTGTTTGGGCTGCAAAAGTAGAAAAAGAATCGTCACGAAGGCAGGTTTTCCTTAACTAGTTTGGTGATTATGGCACATATATCATCCTTCGTGTCATACCACCGTCGATGATTATGTTTTCCCCGTTGATGAATTCATTGCCATCGCCGGCAAGGAAAAGGCATGCCCTGGCGATGTCATCCGGGCGTCCCACTCTTCCCGAGAAGTGCTGGTTGTGATCCTCCTCCCTTAGTGCTTCGTAATCACCTGTCTCAATCCATCCCGGGCTTATGCAGTTGACCCTGATATGATATTGCGCCAGGGATGCGGCCAGAGCGTGGGTCAGTGCCACAACACCTCCCTTGGAGGCAGCATAGGCTTCAGAACCGGGCTCCGACATAAACGCGCGGGTGGAGGCAATATTAATCACTGACCCTCCCCTGTGCTCCTTCATGATCCGGGCAACCTCCCGCGTGCAGAGGAATGTCCCCCGGAGATTTGTGTTAATTACATCATCCCACTCTTCAGGTGAGAGTTCAAGGGGCGACTTCCATATGCCAAATCCGGCATTATTCACAAGAACGTCGATTCTGCCGTACTTTCCCAGGGCATGCTTCACCATTTCTGTAACCTCCTCCGGAATACTGACATCAGTCCGGACAAAGTATACATCTCCGCCGCCGGCAATTATCCGGCGTTCGGCCTCAGATCCGGCGGACGTATCCTTTTCAGCCAGAATAACCCTGGCTCCCTCTGCAGCGAACTCTTCTGCAACACACCGGCCGATTCCACTGCCTGCACCGGTTACAATGACAACTTTTCCTTTAAATTTCATAGGTGAATTATTTTCTTCAGTTCAGGGTATAAATTTAAGCCTGTTATTTTCCGGGCACGCTTCTTGTATCTTATAAATTGTAATTTTGTTTAAGAAATCATAATCTGAACTCAACATGAAAAAATTCTTACTGGCCATCTGTTTTATCAGCGCAGCCTTAATGACCGTAACCGGACAGGACAAGAAAGCTGAAAGAGAAGCGGCAGCACTGGCAGCCTTTGAGAAAGCCCTAGCCACGATAGAGACGAAGGACTTTGTAATTATTGTAGGCACCTATCAGACAGAAGACGCAAGTTTTCTTGACAATACTGACAACGCCAACTTCCTCGCATTTGAAGGGGAGAACATCCTTCTTCAGGGAGCAATCCTGACAGGTAATGCAAATACAAATAAACTGGCAGTTTCTGATTACACCCAGACAACTGACAAGAAGGGAAACGTCAGAATATCATTCCAGGCAAAAGGACTGCTGATCACGGCAAAGATTGAGATGTCACTCAAGAAATCTGCAGGTGATGTTGCGGATGTTATAATCACACCCACGAAGGGAACCATTAAGCGTTTCACGGGAGAAATCGTGCCCAGGGCACAGTCAAAATATTTCAGAAGGCCGGGAGAGATTTAACATACTCTCATTCGGGTCAATCAAACAGGCCGGTATCTGACTGAATCACAGACAGTACCGGTTTTGTTTTTTTCAGGCGTCAGGGATGCCGTAGTGGCTGGCAAGGATTCCTGCAAACAGCTTTCCGGGCATAATCCTTTTTAAAAATACAGCCAGTTTCTGGTCTGCCGAGGCTATGATGTAACGCTGTCGCGGATTCCTGCAATCAATAATGCCTGCCAGTTTTTTTGCCAGTACAACCGGGTCATTGCCGGCGGCTTCATCTCGTTCAATGACTGACAATGACTTTTCAAACTGCCCGGCATAAGGATCTTCTGTGCCTGTAGTGGCAAGGAATTTCCTGCGGTTTGCCGAGTTGTTGGTGCGGAAGTCGCCAGGATTGATCACCACAATCTTGATATTAAACATCTTAACCTCCATCCGTAAGGCCTCACTGAATCCTTCCACGGCAAATTTTGCTGCCGAATAGAACCCCTGGAAAGGCAGGCCCATCAAACCGCCTATTGAACTGATGTTGATTATAAGGCCACCACCACCGGAACGCATGACCGGCAGCACCTCGCGAGTGAGGAAGACCATGCCCAGAAAACTGGTCTCCATCTGTGCCCTGATATGATCTTCCGGAGCTGTTTCCACCGGCCCTCCGGTGTGCATGCCTGCGTTATTTACAAGCACATCTATCCTTCCCTCCCTCTCCGCTACCGACCTGACTGCATTCCTGATTGACTCACGGTCAGTCAGGTCCATAATCAGCAGGTTGACACCTTCGTTTACGGCACATTGAGTCCTTGCCGTGCCGTAGACAGTATGTCCGCATTTTGCCAGCAGCGCTGCACTCTCACGACCGAAGCCCGAGGAAATACCTGTAATGAGAATAACCTTCCCCATCTCTTCTTTCAACCGGGTCAGGCAGGCTCTGCGGCCACCGAACTGATTATTCCAAGAGCTTTCGCTGCCCTTGTTATCTTCTCAATTGAGATGTCCACCTGCTCTTTTGTATGGGTTGCCATGAGCGAATAGCGTATCAGGCTGTCATTCTTTGGAACCGCAGGGGATACGACAGGGTTGACGAATATACCGTCCGCGAGCAGATGCTGTGTAAGAGTAAGAGCTTTCACATTATCACGAATAAAAAGAGGAATAATCGGAGTCTCCGACTTTCCAGTATCAAAGCCCATGTCCCTGAACCCTTTCAATGCATAGCGGGTTATCTCCCAGAGGTGGCTGATGCGCTCCGGCTCGCTCATCATAATTTCAATTGCTGCAAGAACAGAGGCTGCCGAGGCAGGTGTCATGCTCGCACTGAAGATGAGTGACCTTGAGTTGTGCTTCAGGAAATTTATTGTATCCCTGTCCGAGGCGATGAAACCGCCAAGGGAAGCAAGCGATTTTGAAAAGGTGCCCATGATCAGGTCTACCCTGTCAGTGAGCCCGAAATGAGCAGCCGTTCCCCTTCCCTGGTTTCCGAGCACTCCCGTGGCATGAGCATCGTCAATCATAATTGATGCGTCATACTTCTCTGCCAGTTCAACAATCTCCGGCAGTTTTACAATATCACCCTCCATGGAGAATATCCCGTCGGCAACAATCAGCTTGATGCTTTCCGGGGAGCACTGTCTGAGCTTGCTCTCGAGGCTTTTCATGTTATTGTGGCCATATTTCAGGACCTTCGAGAACGAGAGCCTGCTCCCCTCAATGATTGATGCGTGGTCAAACTCGTCAAGCAGGATATGATCACGCCGTCCGGTCAGTGCTGACACAACACCCAGGTTGACCTGAAACCCGGTGCTGTAACACAGGGCCTGCTCCTTTCCTGTCATCTCCGCAATACGTTCCTCGAGCCTGACGTGAATATCCAGAGTTCCGTTCAGGAACCTTGATCCTGCACATCCGGTGCCGTATTTCTCAATAGCCCGCATGGCTGCTTCCTTTATTACAGGATGATTTGTCAGCCCGAGATAGCTGTTCGAGCCAAACATCATCACTTTCCTGCCGTTGATTGTAACGACGGTGTCCTGATCGGACTCGATGGTTCTGAAATAAGGATAGATTCCTGCCCGCATCGTCTGCTGCGGCAGGTCATAGCCTGTGAAGACCTTCTGGAGTTTTCTCATGTTACTTTGCAAGGGGCAATGATGCGAATTTAAATAATTGTCAAGAACTGTGGCACTATTATCCCGGAGAAGGGAGGTTCACTGGCCCAAGAATACCATTTTATGCTTAGTTTTCAGTCCCGAATTGTCCTCATATTTGCAGCCGTCATTGCAGAAACGTAATAATCAAGCCTCTGCGCGAGGATAAAATAAAAGTTATGACTAACAAAAATAACCCGGCATTTCTCAGCAAGTTCAACATCGGGCAGGACTGGTCTTCAGTGGTTACAGGATTTGTGCTCATCATATTCGTTGTGATGACCGGTTATGCAATCGCCACTCCATCATTCGGAGGCAAGGCAGGCTGGAACAGTGATCATGATTTTTCCGGGATGCTTGGTGCATCTTCACTCTGGACATCTGCTGTTTATACCTTTCTGATCTTCGGTTTAATCGCTGGTATCGGGATGCTCCTCAGTGGTGAAAAGTTAAAGAAATACTTTATTGGATTTCTCGCCCTCTTCCTGCTTGCTATCATAGCACAGTTCATATCATCATACGCGGGATTCAAGAATCTCGGACTCGAGACAGTTCTCTTCTCCCTGCTGCTGGGCCTGATACTGGGTAACCTGGTAAAACTGCCGGATTGGCTCCGTGCGGGAGTCCAGACGGAACTGTACGTAAAGATAGGTCTCATACTTCTTGGGGCCACGATCCTCTTCAAGGACATCCTCAAGGCAGGATCCTTCGGGCTGATTCAGGCTGTAATAGTGGTGACCGTAGTATGGTACTTTGCCTTCTGGCTCTCGAAAAAAATGAAGATTGACGATGAGTTTTCTACGATGCTTGCAAGCGCAGTCTCCATCTGCGGCGTTTCGGCGGCCATTGCCACAGCGGGGGCCATAAACGGCGACAAGAAGAAACTCTCATTCATCATCTCTCTTGTGCTGCTCGTTGCAATCCCGATGATGATCTTCCTTCCCATTATAGCTAAATGGATGGGGCTCTCTGATGTAGTCACAGGTGCTTGGCTCGGCGGCACAATCGACACAACCGGAGCCGTTGTGGCTGCCGGAACCATCGCCGGTGAGACCGGGCTCCAGTATGCAACTATCGTAAAATTCTCCCAGAACGTTCTCCTCGGCCTTGCAGCATTTGCAATCTCAATCTTCTGGGCTTACAGGAACAGGGGCGCTAACGAAAAGGGACAACATGTGCCCGCCCGGATTATATGGGACCGCTTCCCCAAGTTCGTGCTGGGATTCATTCTTGCTTCACTTGTCTTTTCCTTTATCCTCAGTGAGGAAACTGCGCAGGCATCAGGCAAGGTGATAAAGTCTTTCAGCACCTTCTGGTTCAACCTGGCATTCATAAGCATAGGCCTTGAGACCCGCTTCGCCGACTTCAGGCATATAGAGAGCAAAAAGCCATTCTACAGTTTCCTGATCGCACAGACCTTCAACATATTCTTTACCCTGGGTGTCTCATACCTGCTGTTCCAGCTTATAGGAGGAAAGTAGCAGGCATCAGATCAGAGACTGGAGCAGGACTGTGCCTGCCCCTAATTATCCCAATTAAGAAGCACATCGGCAACTGACTGATGTACCTTCCCTGACAGGAATGCGGCAAGGTCGGCATCACTCTCCAGTTTGTCCTTCTGATTTTCAAGCGCATTCCAGAAATCGAGGAAGACTTTTTTGCCTCCTGCATCATAGATATCGGCTGCGGCGGAATGCCATCTGCTCTGGTACCATCCGTAGTTCTGAGGATATTGCTGACCGATTTCGTCATACCGGTTCTCCAGGTCAGTAAGTGACGTGTATTTCAGCGATGACCTGTCCCCCGCAATGACCATCTTTGGAAACACAGTCAGGGCAGGCAGCATGTCTGGTTCATTTTCAGCGATATATGTGTGCAGAAAAAGGTTTACAAATAACTCAGCCATCCACTTTCTCTGCATATTCAGTC
>Ga0209467_1001253_pt1 | contig 23397 bp, 22 predicted proteins | sample Higcelwee11metaG_FD_187175 | JGI IMG/M metagenome (GOLD analysis project Ga0209467, IMG submission 187175) | Freshwater pond sediment microbial communities from the University of Edinburgh, under environmental carbon perturbations - High... | ecosystem: Environmental > Aquatic > Freshwater >... | reverse complement strand
TCGAAATGGCGCTAATGTTACCTCGGTTCATCAGCCGATAATGGGAACATTCCGGGTTTGGGCATGGCTGGCCCCAGTCCTTGGGTTTTCGCATGGGTCAATCCTCCAATCAATTCGGTATATATATCCAAACTGATAGGATAATTGGCATTTTTTCTTTTTCAAAGTATTACCGGGTGAGCACCGAAAAAATGTATCTATACAAAAATGATTCGAGACACCTTACAACCTACATTTCGCTTGTCTCTGTAAGTATCCTAATTTATGAGAAATAAAATTGTGTATTTTCACTCAACTTTAACTCCGCTATTAATAAATTCAGATAGTTATGAATTAAAGAGCGAAATGTAGGTTACAAAACACTTGTGTGCCAAATTCTGTTTTGTGATGGTCATTAAGCGGAAAAAATTAAGGTGCTCAACAGGCTTATGTTCCGTAGTTTAACTTTTTGGGTCAGGTTGTGGGTTGGTTTAGGCGAGGTTTTTGCATTAGCGGTTAATGTGCATTCAAACTTTAGATTCTTTTCAACTTGGATATTTTTATATTAAAGTTAAAATTAAGTTTTTGAATTACTTTCATGGTTTGTTGTGGGTTGAGTATGGGTGTTGATAGAATATATCAGCCCATCGCTCTTAGTATAATTTTAAAAAATTTAAAAGAGGAGGAAGTTATGACAGACAACGTGGTAATTGCATTATCCTGCGGCACCAATGACACCAACCGGGCCACCCGGGCTATTCATCTTGCAACCATAGCGCATAAAGAAGGAAAAAATACCAGCCTTTTCCTGCTGGACGAAGGGGTGTATCTGGCCAAAGAAGGCATCATTACCCACGTCCGGGCTGCCACCGGTGATGTGGCAGATGATCTTCTGGCATATCTTCAGGCCCATGGTGTGCCGATTTTGGTCTGTACGCCCTGTGCCAGTGCCCGGCAGATTAAAGAAAATGATCTTATTGAGGGTGCTCGCATGGCCTCGGCTGCCGAATTTATCAACATGTCCTGTGATGCTACAGTCATCAGCCTCTAAAGGGTGTTTTTTTTGGTATCTGAAAATAAAAAAAATGAGTTTGGAAGGTTCGTTAGATGTGGTGCACCTCCACAAAGGTGCCCAGATGCAAGCGCAGAAAGATTTGCAATCGGAGCATACTACCTACAGGGTGTGAGGATTGTAAATTTTTCTGCAAAGCGGCAGATGGTTGGTTTAGAGGTTGTTTGTTACTTAGTTGATAGACGATGTCAACCCATGTATGTTATTTTTGAAAATTGATATACCACCGAATTATGGGTTCCCCCCAAAAAATGTAAAGCATAGCGCCCAGCGATAAAAACGGGCCAAAGGGAATTTTTGCCTGTCTTTTTTCGGATTTTCCTGATATCGACATGGCAGCCACTCCGCCAAGGGTACCGAAGATCGAACCTGTAAACAATGTGAAAAAGACGCCTTTTACGCCTGTGGCTGCGCCAATCATGGCTAAAAGCTTAATGTCTCCACCCCCCATACCCTGGTGCTTGCGAATACAATAATATAAAAGGGCCACAAGGTATAAAATACCGCCGCCTGTCAGAACGCCCCAAATCACCGAAACAAAGCGCATTTGAGGTACAAAAAGACAGGATGTGGAAAAAATGATGATTCCGGGGAGGGACAATTTGTCCGGGATAATTTGGTGATCCAGATCAATAAAAGAGATGGCAATGAGCAGGCAGCCGAATGCAAAATAAAAAACTGCGGTCGGCGTTAGCCCGAATTTTAAAAAAAGTCCCAGGGCTAATAATCCTGTGATCAGTTCCACCAAAGGGTAGCGTATGGAAATGGGCGCTTTGCAGAATCGGCATTTACCCTTGAGCAGAAGAAAGCTTATTATCGGGAGATTGAAATAAAATGGAATCACATGGGTGCATGCCGGACAATGAGAAGGCGGAGACACAATGGATTGACCTTCCGGCATCCGATAGATTACCACGTTGAGGAAACTGCCGATACAGGCACCAAAAACGAAGCAGATAACGGCGATAAAAGTAGATAGCGGTAACATAATATTCCTTGGACAATAATTAATATGGTTTAATGCGTCTGGGATACTTGACAGTTTTCTGGTACAGTTAGGCCAACTATCCAATGATAAAAATATTTTTTCAAGGATATATTGTAAAAATATTTTTCTGTCATATTGTAAGTACAATTTAAAGCGCAGGTGTACCAAGCCCGTATGTGAGGGCCAATCCAGAAATCCACAGACGGTCCGGTGGATCTCGGTATGGTCCTGTTTTTTTATGAAAGGGTCTGATACTCTTTCACCATGTGCCGGCGGGGTACCTGGTAGAAGAATGTAGTCACGGCCCATGGCCGTTATGTAATCAAGGAGCATAAATGGCAGAAGCAGATATAGATGATCTGATTGAAATAATTGAAAAAGAAGGTAATATCGAAAACATTCCAAAAGTGATTCCCATGATGCCGGTCAGGGATGTCGTGGTCTTTACAGACATGCTGCTTCCCTTGTTTGTAGGACGGGAAAAGTCCATTAAGGCCATTGAAGAGTCTGTGGAATTTGATCGGTATGTTTTTTTATCGGTCCAAAAAGATTCAGAAATGGAAAAGCCGGGGCCGTCAGATGTCTATGATATCGGGACCATTGCCCGGGTCCAGAAGATGATTAAAATGCCTGACGGCAGGATCAAGGCACTGGTTCAGGGTATTTCCAAAGCAAGACTTATTGAATTTGTTCAAAAACGTTCTTTTTTTAAGGTCAGGGTGGAGACACTCTCTGATGTCGAACCTGACTCTCTCGATATAGAAATTGAAGCTCTGATGCGTAACGTAAAGGAGAACAGTGAAAAACTTTTAGCACTTAAGGGCGAGTTTTCAGGTGACGTGGGCGATCTTTTATCCCATATTGACTCCCCTGGTAAACTTGCGGATTTGGTGGCCTCTAACCTTAACCTTAAGGTGGAGGATGCCCAGGCCATTTTGGAGACCACGGATACGGTTGCGCGTTTAACCCGGGTCAATGATCTTTTAGCCCGGGAACTTGATTTGTCAACGGTTCAGGCTAAAATCCAAACCCATGTCAAAGATGAAATTTCAAAAAATCAAAGGGATTATTACCTCCGTGAGCAGGTCAAGGCTATCCACAGAGAGCTTGGGGAAAGCGATGATAAGCTTGCCGAAATTGTTGACTTCAAAGAAAAAATAAAAAAGTGCAAGCTGCCCGAAGAGTGTGAAAAAGAGGCACTGAAACAATTGACCCGTCTGGAGCAGATGCATTTTGATTCTTCTGAAGCCTCTGTGATCAGAACCTATCTGGATTGTATTGTCGAGTTGCCCTGGAGCAAAACCACTAAGGACTTCTTAGACATAAAAAAGGCCGAGGAGGTTTTAGAGCAGAATCATTATGGACTGGAGAAGGCCAAAGAACGAATTCTTGAGTATTTAAGCGTGCGTAAGCTCAATCCAAAGAAAAAAGGGCAGATTATTTGCTTTGTGGGTCCTCCGGGGGTGGGCAAAACATCTCTTGGCCGTGTCATTGCCAAAGCTATGAAGCGTAAGTTCCATCGGGTCTCTTTGGGGGGTATCCGTGATGAGGCGGAGATCAGGGGGCACCGCAGGACATATATTGGTGCCATGCCTGGAAGAATTTTACAGGGGCTTCGTCAATGCGGTACTAAAAATCCGGTTTTTATGTTGGATGAAATTGACAAACTGGGAAATGATTTCAGAGGAGATCCTTCATCTGCGCTTCTGGAGGCATTGGATCCTGAGCAGAATTTCGAATTCTCCGATCATTACCTGAATATGCCCTTTGATCTGTCGGATGTGTTGTTTGTTCTCACGGCAAATATGGCCGACACCATTCCCTCTGCCTTGCTTGACAGGATGGAGTTGATCCATATTTCCGGATATACCCGCCAGGAAAAGGTGGTGATTGCAAAACAGCATCTTTTACCAAGAAAGCTCAAAGATAACGGTTTGATCCGCCGTAACATTCAATTCAGTCCCAATGCCATGGAGTCCATTGTTTCAGAATACACCCTGGAAGCAGGTCTTCGGGAACTTGAGCGTAAACTGGACTCGGTGTGCCGAAAAATTGCCCGTAAGATTGCAGAAGGGCAAAAAGGGCGGTTTGCCGTTACTTGCCAGAATTTAACCCAGTACCTTGGTCCGCCTCAATATATTAACGAAATGGATCAGGAGGAAAGTCAGGTTGGTCTGGCCACGGGGCTTGCCTGGACTGAAGTGGGGGGGGAGCATCTGTATATTGAAACGTCTCTATTTCCGGGCAAAGGCGAATTGCAGCTCACAGGACAGATTGGTGAGGTTATGCAGGAATCTGCAAGGGCTGCATTGACCTACACCAAGGCCAATCAGGAAGCCTTAGGTATCGACAAGGAGGCCTTTGATTCCAACGATATTCATATTCACGTACCCGCCGGTGCTATTCCCAAGGATGGTCCCTCGGCCGGTATTGCCATAGCTACAGCCCTGGTGTCGGCTTTTACCGGCAAAAAGGTGAACAACAAGGTGGGGATGACCGGTGAAATCTCTTTGCGTGGAAGGGTGTTGCCCATAGGCGGCCTTAAAGAAAAGGCACTAGGAGCATTAAGGGCCGGTATTAATACAGTGATCATTCCGGAGAAAAACAGGAAAGATCTTCATGATATCCCAAAATCCGTGAAATCCAAGTTGACATTCATTTGTGTGAAGGATGTCAGAGAGGTTCTGGATTTCGCTCTGGAAGCGGAATAATGTATCTTTTTGCCCTGAGTACGGCTGAGCAGGGCGCAAGCATGGCCGTGTTTGAAGATAATAACCTTGTTTTTGAGTCGACCCTGTTCAGCCGGCAGAGCCATTCAAAAGGGCTTTTGTCCATGGTTGTTCAGGCCGTTGAAATCAGGGACGGGATGAGTATTGATCGAATAGACGGATTTATTGCAGCCAGGGGGCCCGGCAGTTTTACCGGGCTTCGCATCGGCATCAGCATGATTAAGGGCCTGTCTATGGCTGTATCAAAACCCTGTGCAGGGGTTTCCAGTCTTGATGGGATTGCCTTCAGATTCTGTCATTCACAAAAGCCTGTATGTGTGATGATGGATGCCAAACGCACAGAAGTGTATTCTGCTGTATATCATTTCCACAATGGCAAGCTTATTCAAAAAGGTCCGGAGATGGTATGTTCGCCGGAGACCGCTATTGAGCGGGCAGGTTTCGATGCGCTTTTTGTCGGGTCAGGGTCAAAGGTATACCGGGAAAAAATTTGCAGCAGAACCCATGACAAGGCTGTGTTCTCTTACCCATCCATGGACGGGGTCAGTGCCTGTGCACTGGTTATTTCTGCGATGTCTGATAAAGGTGTGTTTGATTTTGAGAATCACCCCCTTAACCCGGTTTATCTTAGAAAGTCCGATGCGCAGATTCATTTCGAAGGGAAAACAGGTGCTTGACAATATATTGGCATGCTTGATATAAATATTAGGTTATGTCGATTTATTGAGAGGCACGATTAGGTAGAGGGTATGGATAATTCTAAATGGCCGGCGAAGGCAGTGCTTCCCATTGCTATGCCGGGGGTCAAATACGTTGTTGCAGCCATCCTTGTTACAGGGATGTTTTTTTATTTTGGATGCCTGAAGACAGGGTGCCTTGCGCTGCTGCTCACGTTGTTTATTACCTGGTTTTTCAGAGACCCTGAGCGTATGGTCCCGAAAGGCTCCGATCTTCTGGTCTCTCCGGCAGACGGGAAGGTCATTGTTGTAGAACGAATTGATCGGTGTGAATACATGGATGAACCCTGCCGGAAGGTCAGTATTTTCATGAATGTATTCAATGTTCATGTCAACCGAATCCCTTTCAGTGGTATGATTGAAAAGGTCCAGTATAATCCGGGTAAATTTGTAAACGCATCTTTTGATAAAGCAAGTGTCCACAATGAACGCAATGCGCTGGTAATAAGAACGGAGGATGGCCGCCGTTATGTGTGTGTGCAGATCGCAGGGCTCATTGCGCGGCGTATTGTCAACTGCGTAAAAACCAATGAGCATGTTAACAAAGGCGACCGCTATGGTATGATTCAGTTTGGATCCCGTCTGGATCTTTATCTGCCCATGGATTTTGAAATACTTGTTAGCCCCGGGGACAAAACAAGTGCCGGAAGCAGTGTTATCGGCCGGATGTGCTGATTAAAAAATGACAAGGCGCCAACCGCGCCGTAATTAAATAACTATGGAGTAAATTTTAAATTTTGGACCAGATACCTGTAACGAAACAAGGTTTTGCTGCCTTGAAAAAAGAACTGGAAAAATTAAAAACTGTGGATCGTCCTGAGATAATTAAAGCCATTGAAGTGGCCAGAGCTCATGGCGATTTGTCTGAGAATGCTGAATACCATGCTGCAAAGGAACGCCAGTCTTTTATTGAAGGCAGGATAGGTGAGCTTTCCTATAAGATTGGAAATGCCAAAGTCATTGATCCTGCCACTGTGACCAAGGACGTGGTTCGGTTTGCCAGTCGTGTCCTTGTGGAAAATCTGGATACTGAAGAAGAACAGGAATACATGATCGTCGGTGAGGATGAGGCTGATATTAAAAAAGGCAAAATTTCCGTCAACTCTCCCCTTGGGGCTGCTCTGATTGGAAAAGTAATGGGCGACGAGGCCATTGTCCAGGCCCCCGGCGGAAAACGGGTTTATGAGGTTGTTAATATCCTTTGATTTGTTGTTTCTTAATCTGATTTTTCCAAGCCTCTAAGATTTCAGTGAGATGGCCGTACAATTATAGAAAGGAAAGTGTTGTGGCACGTGTAACTATTGAAGATTGTTTGAAAAATGTGGATAATCGGTTCACGCTTGTACATCTGGCAGCCAAACGGGTCCGCCAGGTTAGGGAAGGGGCTGATTTCCTTGTACCACCTTATAAGAACGAGGATGTTGTAACTGTCCTGCGTGAAATTGCCGCTAACCGGATTGTTGTTAAAAAAAATCCCGAGCCTGACGACGAATAGTCTGATTTGGGTAAAGGGCTGACAAAACGTCTGATGCATCTGCTTGGCAAAGCGATTCATGATTGGCGAATGATCGAAAATAACGACCGGATACTGGTGGGTATATCCGGCGGAAAAGACAGTCTGGCCCTTTTCCACCTTCTTGTTTCTTTAAAAATAAAAGCCCCTGTAGCATTTGAACTTATTCCTGTTTATATAGATCCGGGATTTGACAATTCTTTTGCTAAAAAACTCGATTCTTATATCAATGAAAGATATAAGGATTTTCATCAGGGTCTGGTGGTGGAAAACACAGATTACGGACAACTTGCCCATTCTGATAAAAATAAGGAAAATCCCTGCTTTTTATGCAGTAGGCTGCGGCGTAAACGACTGTTTGAACTCGCCCGGGAGCATGACTGTAAAAAACTTGCTATAGGGCACAACAAAGACGATTTGATTGAGACATTGTTTATTAATATTTTTTACGCGGGAAGAATAGGAACAATGAAGCCTAATCAGTCATTTTTTGATGGACGCTTTGATATTATCAGGCCTTTGTCCTATGTTGAGAAGCATGAGATAAACAGTTTTGCAAAAGTTTGTGATCTGCCGGAATTTGTTAACACATGCCCAAGTGCCGGTCACACGAAAAGGCAGGATGTGGCAGATATGCTTGAAACGATGTACCGGCAGAATAAACATATAAAAGGAAATATATTCAGGGCAATGGGTAATATCTCCGCTGGTTATCTTTTGGAAATGCCATGATGAAAGATATACAAAATCAGCCGGATTTTCGGAATATTCCCATCGATAAAGTGGGTATTAAGGGACTCAAATACCCGGTGGTTGTCCGGGATAAAGTCAACGGCTCCCAGTCCACAGTTGCTGAAATCAATATGTATGTGGATTTACCCCATCAGTGTAAAGGCACCCATATGAGCCGCTTTGTGGAGTTGCTGCATACAGTTGTTAAGACACTGGTGTCTCTTGAGACTCTGACCAGTATTCTGGAAGATATGAAAGCCTCGCTTGGGGCAAAGTCTGCACATATTGAAATAGTTTTCCCCTATTTTATCGAAAAAACATCGCCTTGCACCCAATCCAAGGGGTTGATGGATTATAATTGTACGATCATTGGCTCTTCCAATGGTCGGAAAAAAGCAGACATCGTGTTAAAAGTGGCGGTTCCTGTCACCTCGGTATGCCCCTGCTCCAAGGAAATTTCAGCATATGGCGCCCACAACCAGAGAGGAGAGGTGCTTGTTGCTGCCCGGTTTCATAAATTTATCTGGATTGAAGATATTGTAAATCTGGTTGAACGGGCGGCATCCTCCGATATTTATTCCGTGCTGAAACGTGCAGATGAAAAATATGTCACCGAAAAAGCCTACGATAATCCAAAATTTGTAGAAGACATTGTAAGGGACGTGGCCAAGGCGCTTATTGCAGATTCCAACATCACCTGGTTTTCCGTGAGCGCAGAGAACTTTGAATCCATTCATAATCACAGCGCCTATGCATCCATAGAGCATTCAAGGGATTAAATCATTCACAGGCCTTTGACACCTTTTCGTGCAGCATGCGCCTGATGGCGTCATATCCGGTGCTGGTTTTATTCAGTATGATCACAAAGGGGTATAGCCGGTTATCTTTTCCACGGATAAAGCCTGCACGGCTTCTGACATCCGACAACGTACCGGTTTTATAAAATTCATTTCCATCCCTTCTTAATAGTTCATACCAGGGCATAAATGCAATAAGGATATCCCTCATTTGGGCCGGCGTCATGTGGTTTCGCCGCGACAGGCCGGAACCCTCAACAATTGTAACACCCGTTAAACCCATGGTTTCTTCTGCAAATTTATTCAGGACATCGAGTCCTTTTTCAAGGGTTGCCGGCGGGCCGAAAGCGCGTGCCCCCATGGTCAGCATGAGTTGATTGGCAATAAAGTTGTTTGAAAACTTCAACAATTTTTTAACAATGTCTGTTAGACTAAAGACTGATGTGTATACAATGCGCTCTTTATCAGATTCTGAAAATAAGCCTTCCTGGACGGTGCCTGTTATTTTTACCCCTGACTTATTTAAAAAATAATGCATCAGTATGCCCGGATAAATTTGCCGAAGATCATAGGAAAGAAGAATTCTGTCTGTGTTTTTCGATCCGGGCGTAATTTGCTGTGCCAGAATGTCTGGAAATGGGGTTTGCTTTTCAGCCGAAATAAATTGCCTGCTTCGGCTGTCCCATTTCAAAAAAATTGTGTTAAAATTTGCACACATTGATCCATTTGTTGCGTCATAGGGGTTGGTGGAGGAACCGGCGCCGGGAATTGTAATTTGGGGTGTAAAATAGGTCTGATCCACAATGATATTTCGGACTGCCGCAGATGAGATGCGGCCGTTGGATACCTGTTTGAAAAGATGGTCTGATATTTGATGCGCAAACTTGATTATTTCCTCGGAGATAAATAAAGGATCTCCAAAACCTTTCAGGTAAAGATCAAATGTTTTTTTATCGTAATAGGCCCATGTCTGGAAGTGGAAATTCGGACCTAAAGCTTTCATTGCCGCAAGGCTGGTCAGTATTTTTAAAGTTGATGCAGGAATTAACGGTTTATCCGGATTTTTTGCATAAATTGTTTTGCCATGATCATCGGACAAAATAATACCTGATGTTTGGGCCCAAGCAGGTAAAGATGCGGAAAGGGTCAGAAAAAGGCCTAAAATAGTCAGGTAAATGTACAATTGAATTTTATTTTTCATGGTAGTTAAAAAGGGCTATTTGAAGAAAAGGAAAAAATTTTCAATAAGTTCTTTTATTTTAAACCGGCGGCGTAATGACTCCCACTGATCCGGAAAGCTTAATGGACTGAAAAAAACCCTGGCAGTATAAGGAAATCCTTTATTTTTATTATCATACGGCGAAATGAACAGGGCAACAGGCACCTGGACACAGCCTTCATAACTGATAATGGTCTCGTAGTTCACGGTTGTTACCGATTTTAATCCCTTCTGCTCTAACAGTTGAATAAATGCATTTTGCTTTGCTTTAACCTCAATGATATGGGCCGCTTCCTGGGGTAATGCCTGGATAATACCGGATATCGGAAAATAGGAAAAATTTGCCGCCCTGAAATCCTGATGTGCCGGCACCATTGTTAATTTCCCGTCAGTGATCCGCTGGCTTGAACTTTTAAGATCAAATCTGATATAATAAATGACAATTCCCTCAAGAGGTCCGGCAGCCAAAGGTTTTAAGAAGATTAATACCAAAAGAACCCCTGCGGCGAGAAGGCCTTCTCTTGTTTTTATGAAATGAGGTACGAATTTTGAATAATTTTTAAAACAGAATTGCATTTGGTTGTCCGTTTTAACCGTGGGTTGTCGGCTTTAGTTTTATTGTAAAGGTAGAAAAATCAATGTTTCTAAAGTTTAAAGCCATAGCTGACGATTCTTTTTTAGCATGAATACAATATGTGAATCAATGGCTGATGCATTTGAGTTTGCAACTGTTAACCCCAAAATGGAGAGATGGTGTTATGAAGAAACTATTGGCGTTGTCGGCATGTTTAATTGCTTTATCCTTTTGGGGGTGTAGCAGAGGAGGGCCGGGAGGCGTTCTGGATTCTTCGGTGCAAAGTTCGGTTAATGAGAAAGTTGTCACGTTTCAGGTGGTGGGCAAGGGGCTTGAGCCTGAAAATGCACTGACAAAAGGGGAAGCAAGACTCATGGCGGAACGTGCGGCTATTGCGGATGGATACCGGCAACTGGTTGAAAAATTACGTGGCGTTTATGTGCAGGCTTATATGAAAGCGGGTCGGGGGACGGTTGACCAGGATATTATCGAGACGCATACGCAATCTTGGTTAAGAGGAGCGGAAGTCATGGATATTACCCAGAAAGAATATGGCATCACCGCAGCCCGGTTAAGATTAAGAATTAATTTTTCGAAACAAGGTATGATCTGGTGGCCAATGGGCCTATCGGATAAGGGCTGATGGTGTTAAGCAGATCAAAGGGATGCAATATCTGACGCAAGGCGCTTATTCAACAGAATATCAACAGGGGGCCTCATGGGAATTTTACCTTTGAAATTGACATTCCCAGGTAAGGAGGTGTTTGTTATGATACCTTTGTGCGTAATACTCTGTTATTATGTCAATAGTGCAAATGGTGCGGATCAAACATTTAAGTTTGATCCGGAAACCTATTCAATTATAGAACTGGAGGGAATTCTTGGAGACTGCCGAATCCAGATGGGCGCTTTAAATGAACAAATCCATGACACCCAAAAAGACCTTGACTGGCTTATTATTAAAGTAAACCGTATATCTAATTCCGGGAGACATGTGCTTAAATTTCTTCATAATTCTGTCGGATTGAAAGAGAAAAAAATTTCTCAGCTTGAGGTGCAAAAAAAACATCTTGCCGGTGCCGTTGCAAAATACCAGAAAATTTATGACCTAAAAAAGGCCTGGGAAAAGGAGAAGACAAAGATTAGGGTTGCGTCTACACCAGATATGGAGGAGCGTGTAGAAAGCGTCGGCAAATTCAATATGGGGGCAAAACTTCCGGACATTCAACAGGCCGTTAAAAAGGCCGGCCTTGAAGACTGGGTAGATGTCATGGAGGCTGACGGCAGGAGCGCGAAGATGAACAATGCGTTGCCGATCCTCTTTTCTTCCGGCAGTGCTGCCCTGGCCACGGAATATAAATCCTTTTTAAAGAAACTGGCGCTGTTCCTTAAACCCTATGATGTTAAGGTTTATGTCAACGGATATGCGGATCCGGATCCCATCCATACCCGGAAATATCCATCCAACCTGGAGTTAGGTGCATCACGGGCTGCCAACGTTGTTCATGAAATGGTGAAAAACGGCCTGAGGCGGGATATTTTTAAAATTGGTTCAACAGGGGAGTACCGGTTTGAAGCCAGAAAGCAGTCATCAAAGAAAACCTTCCAACGCCGTGCACAACTGATGGTTGTATTCAATGGATAGGGACGCGGAGATATGTAAAATTTCAAGGAGGTTTCATTGCGTAAGGGAATAATTCTGGCCGGCGGGTCCGGTACCCGATTGTATCCGCTGACCTATTCAGTCAGCAAACAGTTGATGCCGGTGTATGACAAACCCATGATCTACTACCCCTTGTCAACCCTGATGCTTTCGGGTATTACACACATTCTTGTAATTACAACGCCGAAGGATCTTGAAAGTTTTAAACATCTGCTGGGTAATGGGTCCCAATGGGGAATCCGTTTGGAATATGCAGTCCAACCCAATCCTGACGGCTTGGCCCAGGCATTTATTATTGGCGAAGAATTTATTGGCAAAGACCCTGTGACGCTTATTTTGGGGGACAATATTTTTTATGCTGACGGTTTATCCAACCGTTTGCAAAGAATTTCGGAAACAGACAGAGGGGCAACAGTATTTGGTTATTATGTCAAAGATCCCCAACGGTATGGTGTGGTCGGATTTGATACGCATTTTATTGTGAACAGCCTTGAGGAAAAACCGGAACACCCTAAATCAAATTATGCGGTAACGGGCCTCTATTTTTATGATAATGATGTGATTGAAATCGCCAAATCAATCAAACCCTCTAAACGAGGGGAGTTGGAAATTACCGATGTTAACAATGTTTATCTGTCCCGGGGACAATTAAACGTTGAGTTGTTTGCCAGGGGCACAGCCTGGCTTGATACCGGCACCCATGACTCTTTACTTAATGCCGGAACGTTTATAAAAGTTGTTGAAGAGCGGCAAGGGTTGAAGATCGCCTGTCTGGAAGAGATCGCCTTTAGAATGGGGTGGATCGATAAGGAACAATTGAGGCGGATTGCCGAGCCATTGCTTAAAAACGGCTATGGAAAATATTTGATGGATATCTGTAAGCAGGGAAACCATGATGGAATACACTGAACTCGAAATCCCTGATGTGGTATTAATCGAACCCAAGGTGTTCGGAGACCATCGCGGCTTTTTTATGGAAACCTTCAGAGAGGATGAGTTTAATGAAAAAGTTCAGGATGTCCGGTTTGTCCAGGATAATCATAGCATGTCCGGAAAAGGCATTTTAAGAGGACTTCACTATCAGATCAAGCGACCCCAGGGAAAACTTGTCCGGGTGATTGAAGGAGAGGTCTTTGATGTGGTTGTGGACATTCGTAAGCCCTCTCTTTATTTTGGCCAATGGGTGGGGGTGACCCTCTCGGCAGAAAATAGAAAAATGTTGTGGGTTCCACCTGGATTTGCCCATGGTTTCTATGTTCTCAGCGATAGCGCCCAGTTTATTTATAAGTGTACGGACTATTATGCCCCCGAGCTTGAAAGGTGTATGCTTTGGTCTGATGAAACAATTGGGATTAAATGGCCTGTAACCGCATCCCCGGTATTATCTGCAAAAGATGAAAATGGGACTCTCTTTAAAGACGCCGAGGTGTTTGAATGAAAATTCTGTTATTCGGCGCAGGCGGTCAATTAGGATGGGAATTGCAAAGAACCTCTCCTGCCGGCGTTGACTTGGATGTGGTTCATCACTGTGATGTAGATTTTAGAAATGAGAAAAGTATAAAGAACAGCATCATAGAATCAAATCCGGACTGGATTATCAATGCCGCTGCATATACAGCGGTTGATAAGGCTGAAAGTGAAGAAAATTTGGCAAACCAATTGAATCATTTGGCTGTTGCCCAAATCGCCAGAACTGTGCGTGAAACCCATAAAAAATTGGTTCATATTTCAACAGACTTTATATTTGACGGTAATCATTCTGTTCCCTATCTTCCTGACAGCCCTGCAAATCCTCATTCTGTTTATGGCAAAACAAAATTGGATGGAGAAATCGCCATAAAACAAATTTTGCAGGAAGATTTTCTGATTGTTCGAACAGCGTGGCTCTATTCATCCCATGGAAATAACTTTGTTAAAACCATGCTGCGGCTAATGAAAGAACGAGACGCATTGCAGGTTGTTGCCGATCAAATTGGAACACCAACCTGGGCCAACGGCCTGGCCCAGTGTATCTGGAAAGCCGTGGGCAAAGATATCTGCGGCACCCTGCACTGGACAGATGCCGGAGTCGCTTCATGGTATGATTTTTCAGTAGCTATACAGGAAATTGCCTTGGAATTTGGACTATTGGAAAAGCCTGTCCCCATTTCATCAATTCCTTCAATACAATATCCCACGCCTGCTAAAAGACCTTCTTTCAGTGTTCTTGATAAAACCGAAACATGGCAGAAGATAGAAATTATCCCTGTCCATTGGCGGGTTCAGTTAAAAAATATGATGGAGGAGTTGATATAATAAAGTTATGTCGTGACAAGACTATGAAATGTCTTGAACTCTTCATATATAGGGGGGCGTTTTGTCTGGGTTTAATGCTTTGTACGAGCTTGGGATTTTGCCTGTTTCAGGCCCCCTGCCTCGCTGATGGCAGTAACGGCAATGATCGTATAGCCGTTGTTATTTCCAAAAAAATCAAACCATATATCCAGGTTGGAGATGGGATCCAGGCCAAATCTGAAGAGATTAAGCTGGATGTTGATCTTTTTATTCTTGACCCTGAAACCAAATCAATTCAGGACAATGTTTTACATCAACTGGCATTGAGGGATTATAAACTGATTGCAGCCATAGGACCTGAGGCTGCTGTTTTTATTTGGGCAATAACAAGTATTCACTCTCCCAAAGTATACACAGCCATCCTTGATCCGGAAAATTGCACTGGCTTGCCGGAACATGCCATGGGCATTGCCTTAAAAATACCGGTTGAAATTCAGGTCAAAGAGATCAGTCGACATTTTGAAAATCTTGGTACCATCGGTGTTTTGTTCGATCCAACCTTCAACCAGGATTTCTATGACCAGGCAGAGGCTGCCGCCCTAAACCATTCTTTTGAAACCACACCCATAAAAGTGGGCTCAAAAACACAGATTTCCCAACAACTTCATGCGCATATAGGTAAAATTGATGCCATTTGGATGATCCCGGACCAGACGGTTATTTCTGAAAAAATTGTTCACTATGTGATCAAGCAGGGGATTTATCAGGGCATGGGCGTAATCGGTTATAACTCTTTTTTTACTCTGTCCGGTGCGTTTTTTTCCTTTGAATTTGATTATAAAGCATTAGGCAGCCAGGCAGCATTAAAAATAAAATCTTTTCTGGAATCAGGCCAATGGACGCCTGATCCTCCTCTATTTAAAACCATTGTTAATCAGAGAATGGCAAAAAAATTAGGGATCATCGTTAAAAAATAATGTTGGATTTTAAAAATATTAGCATCCACGCGCGCCTTCTTTCTGCGGCAGTGATACTGATCACACTGACCACGTTGATTTTAGGGTGGATTGGGATATTTATGATCAGTAATTTTGTTACCAAACGGTTCCACCAGCGTATTGATTTTATGACCCAGTACCTGGCTTTGAACTGCGAACTTGGTCTGTTGATTGGAGAAAAATATCTGCTCCAGGGCTTGGTGGAAAATATACTTGAGGAAGACGATGTCATGGCCGTAGCAATTCTTGACCAAAACAAAAACACCCTTGCCGAGGGGCGCCGGATTTTATCTGGACCCTTTGAACAGATCAATAAAAGTGTTTTTTCATCAAACAGCCAGGAATCCCTGAACTGGATCGGTGGAATGGAAAAAAATAAAGCGCCTGAAATCATAGGGGAAGTGCAGATCACTTATTCGCTTCAGGGTATCACTGAACTTATAAACACAATGAAAAAGCAGGTATTTGCCGGCGCCCTTGCTTTGATCCTTGTTTCATGCCTGATTTTTCATTTTATTTCAAGATCCCTTGTCGCTCCCATTGTCTCACTTGCAGATACCGCCAGAAAGGTGTCAATGGGCAACCGGGATGTGCGGGCGGCTCCCGGCACCACTCCCGAAATTATCCGGTTGAGTCAGGCGTTCAATAATATGCTTGATTCTTTGGCCAAGGGCCGGAAAACCCTTGTACGCACATACGAGAAACTGACCAGGCAACAGGCTTTGGTGGAAGTCGGAAAGTTTTCGATGATGATCGCCCATGAGGTTAAAAATCCTTTGGGAATTATTAAGTCCTCCCTTGAATTAATTAAATCTGAATTCAATATTCCGGAGGATGATTTGCTTTTAAGGTATGCAGAGGAGGAGATTGTTCGTCTGAACCACTTGATTGAAAGTTTTTTAATGTTTTCAAAGCCTGCAAAACCACAGTTTGAAAAGGTAGATTTAAACCAGTTACTGGAACAGATCGCCATGGGGTTTGATATCCAATCATCAACGACCGGAGTCCAACTGGATTGCAGAATTCCTGAATCAAAATTTGAGGCCCAGGCTGATTTTGACCTGCTTGCGCGGGGGATAGGCAATATCATTAAAAACGCCTGTGAAGCCAATGAGCATAAAGGGTTGGTGACTATAAGCGTGGTGGAACATTATAAGATGGATAAAACCGCACACAAATGGGAGCTTTTTATTCAAGATCAGGGGCCGGGTATCAGTCGGGAAAAAAAGACTAAAATTTTTGAACCCTTTTTTACCACCAAGTCAACCGGAACAGGTCTGGGCCTTGCTTTTGCGGATCAGGCAATAAAGGCCCACGGTGGAAACATAAGCATAGAATCTCCAGAGAGTGGAGGCTGCTGCTTTTGTGTAACATTGTTTTCAAATATTCGGGAACCAGAGGTGTTAAAAGTTTATGACACAGATATTAATAGTTGATGACGAAGAAAAATTGCGACATCTTCTTTCAATGATGCTTGAAAGAAAGGGTATGAAAACCCATAAAGCGATCCATGGTGCCAATGCGCTTGAAATGCTGGAGAATAACAGTTATGATTTGATCATTTCAGATATTAAAATGCCTGTCATGGACGGCAGACAGCTTATCAGCAAAATGCGGGAGAAACATATTTTAACACCCGTAATTTTCATTACAGCGTTTGCAACCGTTGAATCAGCCGTGGAAATGATGCAACAAGGCGCATGCGATTATATAACCAAGCCCTTTGACGCAGTAAAAATTTATCTGGCCGTTGAAAAGGCAATAAACCTGTCCAGGCTGATAACCGAGAATCAGGAAATGAAACAGGCCCTTTCAGGGGCAGAGAAGTCAAAGAATCTTATCTATAAATCAAAGGCGATGCAGGACGTGGTGGCTTTAGCGGATAATGTGGCCACAGTGGATACTGCGGTGTTGATCCTAGGGGAGTCCGGCACAGGCAAAGAAGTGCTTGCGAATTATATTCATAATAAAAGCACCAGGTGTGATAAAAGATTTGTGGCAGTCAACTGCGCAGCCATTTCTTCAAACCTTGTGGAGTCCGAACTGTTCGGCTATGAAAAAGGCGCCTTTACAGGCGCCGCTGCCAGGACCCGGGGCAGATTTGAGTTTTCTGACTCCGGTACTCTGTTCCTTGATGAAATAGGGGATATGCCTCTGGACTCCCAGGGCAAGCTTTTACGGGCCCTGCAGGAGAAGAAATTTCAAAGGGTCGGGGGGAATGAAGAGATTCCCGTCGACGTCAGGGTAATCTGTGCAACCAATCAGAACCTTGGCCAAATGGTGATGAATAAAAAATTTCGCCAGGATTTATATTACAGAATTAATGTATTTCCCATTGAAATTCCGCCATTGCGTCTCAGGAAAGAAGATATTGTCCCGCTGGCTAAATATATTATCACTACATTTTCCTTTGGTGCAGAGCATCAACTCAGTGAATGCGCCTGTGCCAAGCTTATGGAGTACCCTTGGCCGGGAAACGTCAGGGAGCTTGCCAACGTTCTTGAGCGCTGCCTGATCTTGACCAGGGATACACAAAAGATTACCTCCCAGACATTGTCTTTTCTGCAGGTTGCTCAGCCGGCCAGCCCGGTCCAGCATACGGTAATCAGGCTCCCGTCCAGCGGCATCCCGTTGCAGCAGGTTCAGATGAGCTTGGTAAAGCAGGCATTGGATAAATCCGGCAACAACCAGACATATGCCGCAAAGCTTTTGGGTATAAGTCGTTCCAAATTCAGGGTGCTGCTGAAAAATATGGAACCGGACCAGTAAAGGTGGACTGTTGATAGGTAAACTTAAAATTGCCGTAATCATTCTGTTTTCTGCCTGGATCTCTTTGGGGGCTTCCTGGGTATGGGCATCAGATACCATGCTCATGTTTGTGGGTGAGGATTTGGAGATGCTCTCCATTGCCTCCAGAAAAGAAGAGGCTGCCTGGAGCGCTCCGGCCATTGTTGATGTTATCACAAGGCAGGAGTTTGAATCCCAGAATGCATTTACCCTTTCCCAGGCCCTTGAAGGAACCCCCGGATTTCATATTAATCAAACTGAAAGGTCCAGCACCTATTACCTGAGGGGTGTTCCTGATTCCGCCCTGACCCTTTTTGATACAGTGCCCATGGGGTCGGGTGTGGTGAAATCCGAAAATTATATGGATTATGAAACAAGTCTTGCCGCCGTCAAGCGTATTGAAGTGATAAGGGGGGGGAGTTCCGTTTTGTGGGGACCGGATGCGTTTGCCGGGGTAGTCAATATTGTTCCCCTTACAGGTAAGGATGTTGATGGCTTTCAAACCGGCCTTAACTTATCGTCAGACAATCAATCAGGGGAAGCCTATCTGAACTATGGATATAACAAAGACAGTTGGTCAGGGTTTGCTTCTGTTTCAGGGCGTGTTGCAGAAGATGACGGTCCTGAAACCAATATTGTCCGTTTCTGGAATGACGGTATTGAACTCACCCCGCCTGAAGATCGGTATGGGAGGAAAAATGCGGATGATTCCCATTTTGTTAATTTTTACGGGAGCATGACCTATGAGAACTGGCTGACGCTTTCATTGCAGTTGTCAGACAGCCTTAACGCTTATACGGTGTCTGACTGGGATGATGAGTTTACTTGGGAAGAGCAGGCCGCATCCACCCGGCATATGGTAAAGCTTGAAGCTGTAAAACCCATTGACCAGGATTCCGGATTGCGCTTTACAGGCTACCTGTCCGGAACGTCCCTAGATCATATCATTATAGACAACACCTTTGAAATAGACAACACCTTTGAACGCGAGGAATCTTCACTATTTGCCGAATTGATTTACGACAGATCCTTTTTTCTTTCCAAGTCGCTTTTAACCACAGGTATCTCCCTGAGATCTGATCAGTATGACCGGGTTCCTGTGCGGCGCGAATTTTTTCAATCGTATTTTACAGATGAGAATTATGATGAGGATCATGGCCCTCCCTTAATTGATCAATGTGATTTTTCCAATGATCTGTTTTCTGTTTTTGGACAATACCGTCATAAGTTTAATCGTGTGGAAACCTGGGCCGGGGCGCGTTATGATAACCACAAAGCCTATGAAGATGAAATCAGCTATACTACAGGGTTTGCCTGGAACATAGATAAGTTCATCCTTAAAGGGATTTTCGGTACCGGCTACAGAACTCCTTTTGCCAGTCAACTGGTACAGGAGTCCGACCCGACATTTGAAAAGATAATTAATTGGGATTTTGGTCTTGAAAAAATAACTACATTGAACTTAGGGCTTTCATGGAAACATATGGGAACACGGGCGACTGCCACCCTGTTTCGAAACGCAATAGAGAATCATTTTATTGAGAACCGGTACGCAGGATATGCCCTTCCAAGTCCAAACAGTCAGGATATATATGGCCTGGAGCTGGAAGTGGAACATCAGGTTTTTCAGAATGTGACGCTGTGTGCAAATTTGACATTGCTGAACAATTCAGGAACTGATGAAGTGTATTATTATAATGATTACGACTATTATGATCCAGAGAGCCTTGAATTATTAGAACGTCACTACATTGAGTTATCCCATGTCTATGAAACCGGCCCGAACATTATGGGAACGCTGAAAGCGGTTTGGGATATCAACCGGAATTTCTCCCTCGTGCCTGAACTCAGATATTTTGGCAGCCAGAGCATTTATTCCCCTGTGGCGGATGAAACCTTGTCATGCGGGCAGGCCTGGGTGATGGACGTCAATTTGAGGATAAGGAACTATTTCCCCTTTGATGTAGACCTATTTGCAAAGAATTTGTTTGACAATACATATAAAACACCCGGTCTCTATTCCATAACCCGAAATTCAGGGTTTACCGCTGGCGTTACACTTCGATACTCTTGGTAATTATGCTTCCCCCTTAATATTCTTGGATTGATTTTTATTCTATTTGGAGACTTTGCTCTTTTTGTTGGCGTGTTAAGATGGTACAAAGGGTTGGCCATCCTGTCGGCTGCAGCGTGGAGAGTCAATAACCCTTGTTTCACAGGTTCAAAAAACGAACTGGGGGAGACTATCAACACGATATGATTTTGAACTATGTATTGGACAGATTCCGGGTTACCGTACTGCCGTCCACATCACCTGCTGAAGCTGTTGGAATCATGTCATTTGAAAAACAGGCAGGAAAATATACCCAAATTTATGAGAGGCTGATGCGTTGAGGTGCGTCTTTTTCCAATGAAAATTAAGTTATCCAGGAATTTCCTTCTAACACTTGCCGTTGACCTTTTGATCCTGGCAGTCAGCTATTACATGGGGCATCTGATCCGTTACGATTTTAATATTCCGGACTGGGCCCGCCAAAGATTTTTTGAGACGTTAGCCTATGTGCTGATGTTTAAGCTAATCTGTTTTTATCTGTTTGATGTCTACCGGGGCATGTGGCGGTACACCAGTTTAAAAGACATCCTTGATATTGTCAAAGCGTCTGCCCTGGCTACAATATTTATTGTTGTAGTCGTGTTGTTTGCAACCCGGTTTAAGCATTTTTCCAGATCAGTGTTCGTCATTGACTGGTGCTTTACCGTGATTGGCCTTACAAGTATTCGGGTCTTTACCCGGTTGTGCTTTGAGGAGTTTTCCGGGGATGTGGGGCCGGCAATCATCGGTTTTGCTCTGAAGAAGATTTTCAGCAAAAAGTTGGCGCAAAAAGGCCGTCGCATGGTTATTATTGGGGCGGGTGACTGCGGCCAGAGAGTATGTCGGGAATTCAAAGAAAATCCCAATGTGAAATCCCAGGTGATCGGTTTTCTGGATGATGACAAAGGGAAGATCGGAAGGAGAATTCATGGTGTTTCTGTGCTCAATAACATTGATAATCTTGAGCATACCATACGGTCAAAATCCGTTGACGAAGTCATTATTGCTATTCCAAATGCCTGTGCCCGGCGAATGCGGCAGATTGTTACCCAGTGTCGTCAGGCCGGTGTTGAATTTAAAACCGTGCCTGACATGGGAGAACTGATTGATGGTAAAATCACCTTAAATGCCATTCGTAATGTGGAGTATAGGGACCTTTTGGGGCGTCAGCCCGTGAGTCTGGACCAGGAGAGTATTGGTGAATACCTCGGGCACAGAATTGTGATGGTTACAGGTGCCGGCGGTTCCATTGGAATCGGCCTGTGCCGTCAGATTTGTCGGTACAAACCTGAACAGTTGATTCTTTTTGAACGTGCCGAAAGCCCTCTGTTTGAGATTGATCTGGAGCTTAAAAAGAATTTTCCCGATATTGATGTGGTGCCTATTTTAGGAGATATTCAAAACCCAGGCGAAGTGATCAGGATTTTTTCTCAATATCGACCTGAAATTGTTTTTCATGCAGCTGCCTACAAACATGTCCCCATGCTTGAAGTCCATCCCTGGAAAGCTGTTGAAAATAATATTGTCGGGACCTGCAACCTTATCGAAGCCGCCCGGACCTTTCAATGCGAGCGTTTTGTCTTTGTCTCCACAGACAAGGCAGTCAATCCCACCAACGTCATGGGGGCAACCAAGCGGTTTGCTGAACTTTTAATCCAACGTGAAAATAGTGACACGGATAGAGGCTCTCGGTTTATAACCGTTAGATTCGGTAATGTGATCGGCAGCGTAGGAAGCGTTGTGCCTCTATTCAAGAAGCAGATAAAAGAGGGGGGGCCGGTAACGGTGACGCATCCTAAAATGATTCGTTACTTCATGCTTATCCCTGAAGCGTGTCAACTTATTCTTCAGGCCGGGGCCATGGGTAAAGGCGGTGAAGTTTATATTCTTGAAATGGGAGCGCCTATAAGTATTGATACAATGGCCAGGGATTTGATTCGTTTCTCCGGATTTGAACCCGATGTAGATATAAAGATTAAATATACAGGGTTACGGATGGGGGAAAAACTTTATGAAGAGTTGGTCACAGCCCAGGAAAATGTTGTGCCCACAGCCCATCAAAAAATTATGGTGGTCAACAGTTGCCCGTTTGTCGGTATTTCTTTAGACAATGACTTGATTCGTTTGAAAGAAGCGGCTGCAGCCAGGGATCATAGAGCCATCAGAACCCTGTTGAAGCAAAGCATTCCTGAATACCAGCCATTTGACTATCCGGACGCGGGTGAAAATCAAAATTTTGTTTGATTTTGTGTTTCTATTCAACTACGATAAATTCAAAAAAAATTATTGATGTTTTATTAGACTTTTATTAATATAGGCCAATTTATTTTTCTTGAATTGATTAAGCTGTTTTTTGATCTGAAACTCTAATATTTGTTTTGTTCAACTTCCATTTTCTTTTTTTTTATATTGATCAAAAATGCGTTCAGCGTCTGCAGCCTAAATCTGTAGACTTTTATTATCACAATAATATGGAGGAATTATGGAAACAAAGTTAAGAAGAAGCCTTTGTGTTTTGGTTTGTCTGATGGTGGCCCTCTGTTCGCTGCCGGCAATAGCTGGTGCAAAGATGGTGAACATTAATACCGCGCCTAAAGAAGAGTTGATAACGTTGAAATATGTTGGTGATGCTCTTGCTGACAGGATAATCGAATTTCGTACAAGTACACCCTTTGTAAATATAGAAGATATAATGAAGGTAAAGGGAATCGGACCGAAGGTTTTTGAAGCCAATAAAGATCAAATCTCCGTTAAGGATAAATGAAACCGGTAAATCTTGATTCCCAGGCACAAGCCGTTATTGCGAACCTTTAATGTGCTGTTTTTATGGTATTAACATGCTGACTTTTTATGTCAGCATGTTAATTTTTACTTTGTAAAATCGTCAGGTATGAGCGTGGGTGGCTATGGGTATTAAAGAAAAAAATACACAGTTTAAAGGACGTCTGCCGTCCAGGCTTGTTCTGTTGTAATATTAAAATAAAAAAACATTTGACAAGGATTTTGTTTTTGTATATTCTTGTCGAGTTCTTTTGAGGTATTGAAAAGAATTTTGATCTTTGAAAATTGGTCAGTGAAAAAGAAAAGAGCGGGTCAATGACAATGCGCTTTGGAGTGTAACAGCTTTAAGTGCAGACCTTAAAAAGTTTTAGTAAAGGATTATAACTGGAGAGTTTGATCCTGGCTCAGAATGAACGCTGGCGGCGTGCTTAACACATGCAAGTCGAACGAGAAAGGGATTGC
>Ga0209467_1001251_pt1 | contig 23422 bp, 24 predicted proteins | sample Higcelwee11metaG_FD_187175 | JGI IMG/M metagenome (GOLD analysis project Ga0209467, IMG submission 187175) | Freshwater pond sediment microbial communities from the University of Edinburgh, under environmental carbon perturbations - High... | ecosystem: Environmental > Aquatic > Freshwater >... | reverse complement strand
CTGCAACTTCCAATCGGCACCGATATTTCGTACAATAGAAGGCTTCGCAGCGAAACGCAAGGCTCCGCGACGAAGACCGCACACCGGGCAACCGGGGTGCAAAACCCCACCTAAGAGTGTTCCGACAGAGAACAACCGACCGTGGAAAAGAGCCGCCAAACCCTCCTTCAAAGAGAAAACTCATGACTACTACGTTCAGCGCCAAACCAGCTGACGTGAAGCACGAGTGGTTTGTGATTGACGCGACCGACAAGGTCCTCGGACGAGTTGCCAGTGAAGTGGCTCTCCGTTTGCGCGGCAAACACAAGGCCATTTACACGCCTCACGTCGATACCGGTGACTACATCGTCATCATCAACGCGTCCAAAATCCGCGTGACGGGCACCAAAGCCCTCGACAAGATTTATTACCGTCACTCGGGTTACCCCGGCGGTATCTACGCCACCAACTTCCGCGACATGCAGGCCAAGCACCCTGGCCGCGCGATCGAGAAGGCCGTCAAGGGCATGCTGCCCAAGGGCCCGCTCGGCTACGCCATGATCAAGAAGCTCAAGGTGTACGGCGGTGCTGAGCATCCCCACACCGCCCAACAGCCGCAAGTGCTGGAACTCTAAAGGAGCCTTGAGATGATTGGTGAATGGAACAATGGCACCGGCCGTCGCAAATCCAGCGTCGCCCGTGTGTTTCTGAAAAAAGGCTCCGGCCAGATCGTGGTCAACGGCAAGGACATCCAGTCCTACTTCGGCCGTGAAACCTCGATCATGATCGCCAAGCAGCCGCTGCTGCTGACCAACCACGCCGAAACCTTCGACGTGATGGTCAACGTGCACGGTGGCGGCGAATCCGGCCAGGCCGGCGCTGTGCGCCACGGCATCACCCGCGCCCTGATCGACTACGACGCCACGCTCAAGCCAAGCCTGTCGCAAGCCGGTTTCGTCACGCGCGATGCCCGCGAAGTCGAACGTAAGAAGGTCGGTCTGCGTTCCGCACGCCGCGCCAAGCAGTTCAGCAAGCGCTAAAGCGCCGGGCTTCTGCCGCAAAAACCGCCTGCAAGCTTGTCTTGGGGCGGTTTTTGCATTTGGGGCCGTGTGATCCGGGTTCTCAATTCCCAATCGAAAGGTGTCTGAATGAGGTTGCGTCTCCTGCGACGACGGCTCACCGTCAGCGCGCCCCGGGTTTCGGTGCGCAGCGCCATGCCCTGGCCGTTTCGCTGGCTTCTGGGTGCCGTGGTGCTTGGCTTTTCAGGGGCTCTGGCGCTCTGGGCGTTCGAGGTGGGCAAAGACATCGCCGGGCTGGACCGCAACGCCAAACAGGAACTGGAGCGCCTGCGCAACGAGGTGCAGGACCTGCGTGCCGAACTGGTGCGGGCGCAGTCCGTCTCCAACACCTCGGAGAGCCTGCTGACGGCGGAGAAGGCGGCCCAGGAGCAACTGGTGCAGCAGATCCGCCAGCTGGAGGCCGACAACCAGGTGCTGCGTGGCGACCTGGGGTTCTTCGAGCGCCTGATCCCGGGGTCGGGAAGTGGCGCATTGAACATTCGTGGCCTGCAGGTCGATCGCCTGGCGCAGAACCAGCTCAAGTGGCAGGTGCTGATGATCCAGGCCACCAAGAACGCGCCCGATTTCAGGGGTGTGCTGGAAGTGACCTTTGCCGGTACGCTGGAGGGCAAGCCCTGGTCGGCCGTTCAGGCGCCGTCGCCGCAGCCGGTGCTGATCAAGGGCTATCTGCGCCAGGAGGGGCTGGTGGACGTTCCCGAACAGGCCGTGGTAAAAACCGTGACCGCAAAAATCCTGCAGGACGGCACGGTGTTGGCCCTGCACACCATCAAGCTGTAATCAACTGTCGTTTCGGAGAACTCCATGTTTGGCAAGAAGAAGCAACCCCCCATCAAAAGCCTGATCGCCCATGGAACGCGCATTGAAGGCAATGTGTTTTTCCACGACGGACTGCGGGTGGACGGTGACGTGGTGGGCGATATCCGCGCCAGCGATGAGCAGTCCAGCATCCTGGTGATCAGCGAATCGGCCACCGTGACCGGCCAGATCCATGCCGACCACGTCATCATCAACGGCAGCGTCAAGGGTCCCGTGCTGGCGTTTGATCTGCTGGAACTGCAGCCCAAGGCACGGATCGAGGGCGACGTGTCCTACAAGGCCCTGGAGATGCACCAGGGCGCAACGATCTCGGGTCAGCTCAAACCCATGACCGGGGGGCTCGAAGACAAACCCACACTCAAACTGGCGGCAAACAACGGCTGAGCGCAAACCCGAGCGATTTGCTATAGCATTGCATCAGATGTGGACGAATGGCGTCCACCAGCCGTGTTCAGGAAGCCCCCGGAAACGGTTACAGCCCTATGTCAGGACACCCCATGAGCGCAGTTGCAGAAAACATCCAGACCGACATGCCAGCCCCGCTGGTCTTCACCGACAGCGCCGCGGCCAAAGTGGCCGAGCTGGTGGCCGAAGAAGGCAACCCGGACCTCAAGCTGCGCGTGTTTGTGCAGGGCGGTGGCTGCTCGGGTTTCCAGTACGGTTTCACCTTTGACGAGGTGGTCAACGAAGACGACACCACCATGACGAAGAACGGTGTTTCGCTGTTGATCGATGCCATGAGCTACCAGTACCTGGTCGGCGCCGAGATCGACTACAAGGAAGACCTGGAGGGTGCCCAGTTCGTCATCAAGAATCCCAATGCCTCGACCACCTGTGGTTGTGGCTCCAGCTTCAGCGTCTGATCGGGCGCAGTCGAAGCGCCCGGCGCTTCCCGGCCAACAAAAAGCCCCGTCAATTTTGACGGGGCTTTTTTGTGGGTGCGACCCGGCATTCAGCGCCAGTTGCGATCCCATTGTTCGTTGTCCCGATCCCAGCGGTTGCCGCGGTACCCCTCAGGATACGGGCGCGTCCCACCGATGTAGACCACTTCGGGTTCCGCCGGAAGCGCCGGGCGGTATTGCATCTGCTGCCGCGGTGCGGGCGCGGCGATGACGGGTTGCACGTTCACATGGACGTAGCGCCCCGGTTCTTCGGGCATCTGCACGTTGTAGCGCCGGCCGGCGTATTCGTACACCACGTCGTAGGCCACGGTCTGGTTTTCGTAGAAGGTCTGGGTGCTGCACTGCTGCACGGTCTGCGTGCGGGGCTGTCCGCGGCCTTCGATGTGGTTGCCGAGCACGGCACCACCGAACAGGCCGATGGCCGTGGCCACTGCGCGGCCGCTGCCACCGCCGATGGCGTTGCCCATGGCGCCACCGGCGATGCCGCCGATCAGCGCACCGGCGCCCGACTTGTGGCCGGGTACGGTCACGGTCTGGTTCTGGCACACCTCGCGCGGCGTGGCCACTTGCTGGATGATGGGTTTGCTGCTGAGCACACGGGCGCGTTCATCCTGGGCCTGGACGGCGCTGGCGCCGGCGAGGGCGATCACACCGGTGAGGACGGGGAGGAGGATGGAACGGTCAGGGGATTTCATGGAAAGCTCCTTGGTTGAGGAGCCTCCATCGTGCGGGGCTTGTGTCAAGCCGCTTCACCGCCTGTGTAAAGCTGCGGCCAGACATGTAACGGCTGGTGTCGGCTTCAAGCGTGCGCAGGGGTCCCGAGCAGATCGCGGGCCAGCGCTTCGGCGACCTTGATGCCGTCCACGCCCGCGGAGAGGATGCCGCCGGCGTAGCCCGCGCCCTCGCCCGCCGGGTACAGGCCCCGGGTGTTCAGGCTCTGGCACTCGGTCCCGCGCGTGATGCGCAGAGGCGACGAGGTGCGCGTTTCCACGCCGGTGAGCACGGCATCGGCCATGTCGTAGCCCTTGATCTTGCGGCCGAACACGGGGATGGCTTCGCGCATGGCCTCGATGGCGAAATCCGGCAGAGCGGGTGCGAGGTTGCCGAGCTTCACGCCCGGCTTGTACGACGGGTCCACCGTGCCGAGCGCTGTGGACGGTGTCTGGGCCACGAAGTCGCCCACCAGCTGGCCGGGTGCTTCGTAGGTGCCGCCGCCGAGCTCGTAGGCGCGGGTCTCCAGCTGCCGTTGCAACACGATGCCGGCCAGTGGGTGCGTCTGGCCCTGCGCGGCAAGTGCCTGGGCCTGCGTGGCGTAGCGCGCGCCATCGGCCTCACCGAAGGCGGCGGTCCAGAGCGGCAGGTCTTCTGGAAATGTCTGCGGGAAATCAGCCACGTCGATGCCCACCACCAGGCCAGCGTTGGCGTTGCGTTCGTTGCGCGAGTACTGGCTCATGCCGTTGGTGACCACGCGGCCCGGCTCGGAGGTGGCCGCCACGACGGTGCCGCCCGGGCACATGCAGAAGCTGTAGACCGCGCGGCCGTTTTTGGCGTGGTGCACGAGCTTGTAGTCGGCGGCACCCAGCAGCGGATGGCCGGCGTGGCGGCCCCAGCGCGCGCGGTCGATCACGCTTTGCGGGTGCTCGATGCGAAAGCCCACCGAGAACGGTTTGGCTTCGAGGAACACGCCCGCATCGTGCAGCAAGGCGAAGGTGTCGCGCGAGCTGTGGCCAAGCGCGAGCACGGCGCGCCGCGCGGGCAGTTCGGTGATCGCCCCGCTGTCCAGCTGCAACACGCGCAGGCCAGCCAGTTGCTGCTGACCGCTGTTGGAGGGTGTCAGCGTGAGGCCCACCACCAGCTGCCGAAAGCGGATCTCGCCGCCCAGCGCGATGATTTTTTCGCGCATGGCCTCCACCACCTTGACCAGCTTGAAGGTGCCGATGTGCGGGTGCGCCTGGTAGAGGATTTCGGGCGGCGCGCCCGCGTCCACAAACTCCTGCATCACCTTGCGGCCGAGGAAGCGCGGGTCCTTGATCTGGCTGTAGAGCTTGCCGTCGGAGAACAGGCCGGCACCGCCTTCGCCGTATTGCACGTTGCTCTGCGGGTTCAGCACCTTCTTGCGCCACAGGCCCCAGGTGTCCTTGGTGCGCTCGCGCACCGGCTTGCCACGCTCCAGCACGATGGGGCGCAGGCCCATCTGCGCCAGCGCCAGCGCGGTGAACAGGCCGCAAGGACCGAGGCCAACCACCACCGGGCGATCCGCCTCGTCGGCGGGCCAGCCGGTGGGCGCGTGACCGGGCGCGTGCCAGGCCATGTCGGGCGTGGGCTGGATGTGCGGGTTCTTGTCATGCTGCGCCAGCAGGCCCGCCTCCAGAGCGGGGTCGGCCAGCGTCACGTCCACGATGTACACGGCCAGCAGTTCGGCCTTGCGGGCGTCGAAGCTGCGTTTGAAGACGTGCAGGTGGTCGATGACCTCGGGCGCGATGCCCAGCGCCTGGGCGGCGAGCCGGGAGAGGGCCTCGACCGGGTGTGGCGGCGGGATGCGGTCTTCGTCGGTTTCGGACGGCGCGTCGGACGCGCGGCGGTGTTCGGCCGGCACGTCGGCCAGCGGGAGCTTGAGTTCGGAGAGTCGGATCATGATGAAGAGGGCTTGTGTTTATCAAGCAAGGGGCCCCTATTGTCGTCAAAGCCGCGACCGGCTTTGTGGTGCGCGAGGCCTCCGGTGGGTTGTTGTAAATAAATCCGGGTAAAATAATAAAACCCGTATAAAATTAGCGCCATGAACACCGTCACCATCGCCACCTGCACCGCTTTTCTCGGCCACCGCCGCCTCGCCAACGGCTCCTACGCCGAGGTGGACCAGGCGCTGCGCGCGCTGGACCTGAGCGCTGGAGGCCTGCTGGTGTTTGACGACGCCAGCGGCGCCCTGGTGGACCACCCCTGGCCAGCCGGCTATGCCCCCGCGCAGCCCGCCGGCGGTCCCCCGGACGAGTCCGAAGCGGCGACCGTTGCGCCGGGCGTGGGCCGGCCGCGTCTCGGCGTGGTGGCGCGCGAGGTCACGCTGTTGCCGCGCCACTGGGCGTGGCTGGCACAGCAACGTGGTGGCGCGTCGGCCGCCCTGCGCCGGCTGGTGGAAGAGGCCCGGCGCAGCCAGGGCGACCAGGATGCGCAACGCCTGGCCAAGGAGCGGGTCTACCGCTTCATGAGCGCGATCGGCGGCGGTCTGCCCGGCTTCGAAGAGGCTTCGCGGGCGCTGTTCGCGCAAGACGCCGGGGCGTTCGCCCACCGCACCGCCCACTGGCCCGTCGATGTGCGGGACCACCTCGCCTGGCTCGCCCGCGACGCCTTTGCCGCCACGCCGCTTGCGGTCACCAGCGCCACCTGAGCGCCGCCGCTCCACACCTCCTCCATTGCTCAGCGTTCCGAACCATGCCACCCCATCCTTCCGGCCCAGCAAAACCCCTCTGGCGCATCTATCTGGTGTTTCTCGTGCCCATGGTGTTGTCCAACTTCCTGCAGAGCTTTTCGGGCACCCTCAACGGCATCTTCATCGGCCAGATGCTCGGCACCCACGCCCTGGCGGCGGTGTCGGGCATGTTCCCGATCTTCTTTTTCTTCATCTCGCTGGTGATCGGCCTGGGCGCGGGCGCCTCGGTGCTGATCGGCCAGGCCTGGGGCGCACGGGAGCCCGAGAAGGTCAAGGCCATCGCTGGCTCGGCGCTGGCACTGGGCGCCTTGATCGGCATCGTGGCGGCGCTGCTGGGCAGCGTGTTTGCGCGCGAAGGCATGCAACTGCTGGGCACGCCGGCCGACGTGCTCGACGATGCCACCGCCTACGCGCGGGTGATGATGTTGCTGATGCCGCTGCTGCTGCTGGTCATCCTCTACACGCAGCTGCTGCGCGGCGTGAGCGACACGGTGACGCCGTTGCAGGCCCTGTTGCTGTCCACCGGCCTGGGCCTGCTGCTGACGCCCGCCTTGATCAAAGGCTGGCTGGGGTTGCCGCCCATGGGCATCCGGAGCGCAGCACTGGCGGGCTTCGTGTCCCAGGCGGCGTCGCTGGGTTTCCTGGTCTGGCGCCTGCGGCGCAAGGGCAGCGTGCTCGCGCCCGACCGGATGCTGCTCCAGTCTCTGCGGCTGGACGGCAAGATCCTGGCCCAGGTGATGCGCATCGGTCTGCCCACCGGGCTGCAGATGGTGGTGATCTCGATCTCCGAGCTGGTGATCCTGTCGCTGGTCAACGGCCACGGTTCGCAGGCCACGGCGGCCTACGGCGCGGTCACGCAGATCGTCAACTACGTGCAGTTTCCCGCGCTGTCGATCGCCATCACCGCGTCCATCCTCGGCGCCCAGGCCATCGGCGCGGGCCGGGCGGAGCGCCTGGGGGCCATCCTGCGCACGGGGCTGTGGATGAACGTGTGCGTGACCGGCTCGCTGGTGCTGCTCGGCTATGCCTTGTCTCACTGGCTGCTGGGCCTGTTCATCACGCAGCCCGAGGTGCTGGCGCAGGCTGAGCACCTGCTGCACATCATGCTGTGGAGCATGCTGCTGTTCGGCTTTCAGTCGGTGGTGGGCGGCATCATGCGCGCCAGCGGCGTGGTGCTGATGCCGGTGACGATCTCCATCGCCTGCATCCTGCTGGTGCAGCTGCCGGTGGCCTACGGGCTGAACCAGCGCTTCGGGCTGGAGGGCGTGTGGATGGCCTTTCCGGTGACCTACGCGGCCATGCTGGCGCTGCAGACCGGCTACCACCAGCTGGTGTGGCGCTTCAAGAAGCTCGAACGCCTGGTATGACGCAGGGTCCGGGCAGGCGATAATCGCTGGGTGAAGCGCGCCAGGCCGTCGCTGGTGCATGGCCCGAAAGGGCGCACTGGAGGAACGTCCGGACTGCACAGGACAGCGTAGGAGGTAACACCTCTCCACCGACAAGCCGCAAGGCCCTAAGGTGAGGATCAGAGCAACAGAGACGAGCCGCTTCAGTGCGGGTGAAACGGGCAATCTCTACGCGCAGCAATACCAAATAGGCCAGCGTTGACGTGGTTCCGCGGAGCTGGCGGGTAGGTAGCACCGAGCCGGGTGGGTGACCCCCGGCCCAGATGAATGACGGTCACATGCGGGGCCTTCGCAAGAGGGTTCTGCATGCACAAAATCCGGCGTATCGGCGCGCTTCACACTAATTCGTTGTCATCCAGCAGGTCGCCCCGGGTGCCCTGCTGGGCGTGTGCCACGGTGGCCAGTCCTTCGAGGTTCAGGATCTGGATGCGTCCGCGGCGGTAGTCCACCAGACCCCTGTTTTTCAGGTTGTGCGCCGCCAGCGTGACGCCCGCCCGGCGCACGCCCAGCATGTCGGCGAGGTGGGCGTGCGTGAGCTGCAGTTCGGTCTGGTGCGTTCGCACCTGGCTGAGCAGGATCCAGCGGGCCAGCCGCGCCGGGATGTCCTGCACCTGGGCCGCCGCAGCCAGTTCGGCCACTTCCTGAGAAAAGACCCAGAGGTAGCCGGCGAAGGTCCGCAACATGCCCAGGCGCCGGCCCGACAGGCGCTGCAGCACCGCGCCGTCGGCGCGAAAGGCCGCACCGCTGCTTTGCACCAGCAGCGTGAAATGACCAGCGCCCAGTCCCAGCGCAAACTGCAGGCCCACAGCGCCCTCCCGGCCCGCGAGTCCAACCGCCAGCCCGCTACCGCCCCCATTGCGCACCACCAGCGCCACGCTGGTGCCGCTCAGGAGGAAGTAGACGTGCCCGCTGGCCGCACCCGGCGCTGAAAGGATCTCACCCGCCTTGAGCTCCACGGGCTCACACCGGCGCAGGAGCAGGCCCTGATCGGTGGGCGGCAGTTGAGCCACCAGACCGTTGTGCAACAAGTTCAATCGAAAGCCCGTTCATGGTTGAAAGACCACACATCGAAGAGAGCCATCGGGCCGTGTTTCTGCTGCAGACAGGCGCCCGCAGCGCTGCAGTGTACGTGGCTTGCGCCCGCTTGCCTGGCTGGCTGTCCTCGCAGTCTGTCGTGTCGGGAAGCGCCGCCAAGCGGGCCTGTTCGTCGCGGCCCGGCACCGTCTGTACGGTATCGAACAGTGTCCGGGCGCTTTGCGCCTACACTGGTCCACCGCCGACGCCGCAGCCTCGGCACCCCAGATTCCATTTGATCGCCCCCGGGCGGGAGCTCCGAACTTGCCAGTCGAACAGCCGACCAACCGGGTTCTTGCCGCTCTGGCCCATGTGGATCGACGGCATTGGCCTTCGAGTCTGGAACGGGTCGAACTGCGCCAGGGGTACACCTTGCTGACGCCCAACGCTCCCATCGAATTCATGTACTTTCCCGAGGGTGCCCTGGTGGGCCTGCTGCATACGGTCGGGCCCGATGGGCTGGAGGCGCCGCTGGCGCTGGTGGGCAGCGACGGACTGGTGGGGGTGGCCCCCTTTCTGGGTGTCCCGGCTGAACGCCTGCGCGCCGAGGTGTTGCACCCAGGCAGCGCGTGGCGGTTGCCGGCAGCGGCGCTGAACAAGGGTCCGCAGCCCGACGAAAGCCAGTTGAGGGTGGTGCTCCGCTACCTGCAGGAACTGGATGCACAGATGTCGCAGGCCGCGCTCTGTCGTTTGCAGCACACGCTGTACCAGCGACTGAGCCGTTGGTTGCAAGACGCTTTTGACCGCGTGCCGGGTTCGGTGTTGCACATCGAACCGGCCACGTTGGGGACCTGGCTGGGTACCGAGCCTGGGGCCGTGGCGCTGGCTACCAGCCAATTGGCCGCCGAAGGCGTTGTGACGCAGCAGAACGGCCGCATCACCCTGCTGGACCGTGCGCAGTTGGCTCACCGTTCGTGCGGTTGCCTTCAGCAGGTCAAACAGCAGACCGACCCGCTGCTTTCACACACCCCCTGATCCGGCGGGCGCGCCGGTGTTTGGCCAACGGATCGTTCTCTTCAAAGGTTGAAACCGCCCAGGCTCTGGAGGCGTTCCACGTGCGCGAGCAGGGAGCGTTTGGCCACCGGCCAGAGCCGCTCGGGCACATCGTCGTAGGCGAGCTTCACCCAGTCGTCCATCGTGCCTTCGGGTTGGGCCTGCATGGCGCGCGCCACTTTGGCTTCGCGCGCGAGGCGGTGGGCTTTCAGGTGCGCAATGGCCGCGCGGGCACCGCCGTTTTCCGGTGCGCTCGGGTTGTCGGGCATCTGCCTCAGGTCGCCCAGCACGTAACCGTGTGCGGGCAGGATGAAGTCGACACCGTGCTGCTCGCACAGGCGGTCCAGCCTGTCGAGCGAATCGAGGTAGTCGCCCATGTGGCCGTCGGGCGGGTCGATCACGGTGGTGCTGCCGTTGAGGATGTGGTCGCCGCTGAACAGCAGGCCGTCTTCTTCGAGCAGCAGGCACAGGTGGTTGGCGGCGTGGCCGGGGGTGTGCACCACCTGCAGGGTGTGGCTGCTGATGGCATCGCCCGCCGAGCCCATGAGCACGAGACGCTCGCCGTCCGACAGCGCGCGTTCGGGTGTGAAGCGGCTGTTCTCGCGCGCCGTGGAAGCGCTGGGCAGGCCGAGGATGGGGGGGCTCTCGGCACACAAGGCCTGCAGCCGCAACGCACCGGGCGAATGGTCGGGGTGCGAGTGGGTGCAAACGATCGCTCGGATGTCGCCGCCCGCAGCGCGCCACAGGCGTTCAATGTGTTCCGGTATGTCCGGACCGGGGTCGATGGCGATGTGGCCGCTCACCGGGTCGCCCACCAGGTAGCTGTTGGTGCCCGGGCCGGTCATGAAGCCGGGGTTGGGCGCGGTGAGCCGTTGCACATTCTTCAGCAGCGCCACCGGGCGCTCGGTCTGCCAGGCCAGCTCGTGCACGATCTGGCCGTGCGGGCAGACGAGCGCGAGTTCGCCAAAGGGCGGTTCATGCTCCATGTGGCGCGACTCATGGCCGTTCATCAGGCCCGCGCGCGGACAGCTGGTGAACAGGGGCTCATCGTTCACCGCGCAAGCATTGAGCACCGCCTGCACGCTCGGGTAGGCCTGCAGTCGCTCCAGCGTGCGGACGGTCGGGAAGATGATGAAGAAGCCGCCGGCCGCGTGGCGCGCCAGCGCGTCGGCCGGTCGCACCCACACCGGCTCGAACTGCTCGGATTCGTCTGCCACGGGTTCCTGACCCTCGGGCATGCGCGCCACCAGAAAAGGCACGTCGAAGCGGCGCGGCAGGTCGCGGTCGGTGATCCAGTGGGCGAGCACGAAGACGTCGGCACCGGACAGCGTGAGGCCCTGTGTTGCGCATTGCTCGGCAAACGGGGCTTTGCGGTCGAGCGTGGCGATCTCGCCCGTGCCCAGGTGCGAGCCGTCGGCGCGGCGCGCGAGCAGGATGCCCAGCTCTTCAAAACTTTCGCGGATGGCGGCGATGGCCTGCGTGAGGTGCAGGTCGCTCTGCGTCGCGCGGCGCGTGGACTGGCCGTGCGACTGCGCGTCGGCGGCGTCGATGCCGCCACCGGGGAACACGTAGGCACCCGGCGCGAAGCTGGCCGTCATCGAGCGGCGGGTCATCAGCACTTCGATGCCTTGCGGCGAGTCGCGCAGCAGCAGCACGGTGGCGGCGGGGCGCACGGCAGCGGGCGTGCGGGCAGGGTGGAGCAGTTGGGATGAGCGGACCATCCGCGCATTGTGCGACAGCTGGTGCTGCCGGGCTGTCGCCTCCCGGGGCTGGATCAGTCCGCCGGGGTCGGCGCGAGTGCGCGCATTTCGGGCGAAAGGCCTTGCCAGGCGATGTCGAAACCCGGGGTGCTGCGGGCAGGCGGCAGCGGTGGTGTGCGCAGCGCCCAGTGGGTGCCGGCGGTGACGCTGTCGATCACCGGCACGGGCACATCGCTCTGGATGGCGGCCGCCATGCCGGCCAACCCCGCGCCGCCGAGGATGACGGCCTGCACGCCGAGCTGGTGGGCCGCATCGCGGCAGGCCTGGGCCAGCAGGCGGTGGGCGGCGGCCGGGTCGGCGGCGAGCTGGGCCCCCGTGGGCACCACGGTGTGGATGCCGGCGAGCTGCTGCGCCTGGCCGAGCGCCTGCGCCAGGCGCTGCAGCATCGGGCCCCAGCGTTCGCCGCCGGTCACGATGGCGTAGCGGCCGTGGCGCGCGGCTTCGATGAAGGCGGCTTCGGCGAGGCCGGTGACCGGCGCCGGGCTGGACTCGCGCAGGGCCATCAGGCCCGGGTCGCCGAAGCAGCCGATCAGCACCGCATCGGGCGCCGGTTCGAGGCTGGCCAGCGAGGCGGCCCAGGCGTCGAGCGCGGCGTGGGCGGCCACGGCGTAGCTGGCCTCGTCGGCGATGTAGGGCGCGCCGAAGCGCGCGGTCACGGTGCGGACCTGCACGTGCGAGCCGGCGGCGGCCTGCACGTGGGTCTGCAGCAACGAGCTGACGCGCTCTGAGGTGTTGGGGTTGATGACCAGCAATTGCTTCATGTTCAACCGAACAGTTGCATCAGGTCCGGCGCGGTGTCGCGCGTGGGGGAGAAGCTCAGCTGTGACTCCAGCCGCTCCAGGTGCTCGCGCATCAGGCGCGCGGCCTCGCGCGCATCGCGCAGCTTGAGCGCGGCGAGCAGGGCTCGGTGTTCCTGGCAGCCGCAGGCGGTGGCGTCGTCGCGTGCCTGGCTGTGCGGCGCGCTGTAGGTCATGAGAATCAGCGAGGTGCGCGAGACCAGCTCGCGCAGGATGCGGCCCAGCGTGGCGTGGCCGGCGTGGTCGGCGATGTGCAGGTGGAAATCGCCCGAGAGGCGGATCGCGCGGCGCATGTCGCCCGCGGCGCGCGCGGCCTCTTCGTCGCGGATGCAGCGGGTGAGGGTCTGCATGTCGGCGGCCGTGGCCACCGCCACGAAACGTTCGACCAGCGTCGGCTCGATCAGGCGCCGCACCTCGAACACCTCGCGCGCTTCCTGTTCGGTGGGCTGGGCGATGGACGCGCCCCGGTTGGGCGTGAGCGTGACCACCTGCTCGTTGGCCAGCCGCACCAGTACCGGCCGGATGCGCGTGCGCGAGACGCCGAAGGCCTCGGCCAGCCGGTCTTCGACCAGCTTGGTGCCGGGCGGCAGCTGGTGGTCGAGGATGGCCGAGACCATGCGCTCGTAGATGTCGTTGTCCGACAGTGGAGCGGGTGCTTCGTCGGCGGTCTTGCGGACGCGGGTGGCGCTCATCCGGTGTGGCCCTTCTTGTGCCGGCCCAGCAGCATGGCCAGTCCGACGGTGATGCCGATCACCGCGAACGACACCACGGTGGTCACGGTGCCCAGCGCGTAGATGGCCGGCGTGGTGACGGTGGAGGTGAGGCCCTGCAGCTCCAGCGGCAGGGTGTTGACGTCGCCGATGGCCTGCGAGGTGCGGGCGATCTCGTCCCAGCTGAGCGTGAAGCCGAACATGCCGATGCCGACCACCGACGGCCCGATCAGCGGCAGCACCACGTGCCGGAAGGTCTGCCAGGGCGTGGCCCCGAGATCGCGCGCGGCTTCTTCGTAGGCCGGGTTGAAGCGGTTGAACACCGCGAACATGATCAGCAGGCCAAAGGGCAGGGTCCAGGTCAGGTGGGCGCCGAGCGCCGAGGTGAACAGACCGAGTGCGGTGCCGTACTCCTCCAGCGTCGTGGTGGCGCCCACCGCTTCGAGCAGCCACTTGAGACCGCCGTCAAGCAGCCGGAACTGCAGGCCGATGCCCAGCGACACGATGATGGACGGCATGATCAGGCTGGCCACGGTCACGTAGAACAGCGCATTGCCGCCGCTCAGATTCTTGCGGAACGCCAGCCCCGCCAGCACCGAGAGCAGCACGGTGAACAGCATCACCACGCTGCCCAGCATGAGCGAGCGCAGGAAGGCCGCGCCGATGTCCACCGTGCCCAGGCCTTCGGCCAGCTGGCGGAACCAGTGCAGCGACAGACCGCGCAGCGGGAAGGTGAGTCCACCTTCGGGGCCCTGGAACGAGAGCACGAAGATAACGAACATCGGGCCGTACATGAACAGCACGAAGAGCGCGAAGACGGTGGCGAGCGGCCAGAAGCCAGGAGCGCGCGATTCTCTGGTGTGGGCCATGGTCAGAGTTCCTTCCGGATGTCCACGAGCCGCGTGAGGCCCCAGATGATCATCAGCACGACGCTGAGCAGGATCACCGCGTTGGCCGCGGCCAGCGGGAACTGCAGGTAGCTGGTCTGCACCTGGATGATCTTGCCGACCGAGGCGATCTGTTGTCCGCCCATGACACCGATGGTCACGAAGTCGCCCATGACGATGGTGATGACGAAGATGGAGCCGATGATGATGCCGGTCTTGCTCAGCGGCACGATCACGTTCCACAGCGTCTGCCAGCCGCTGGCACCGGCGTCGCTGGCTGCTTCGAGCAGGCTGCGGTCGATGCGCATCATGCTGTTGAAGATGGGCACGATCATGAACATGGTGTAGAGGTGCACGAAGGCCAGCACCACCGAGAAGTCGGAGAACAGCAGCCACTCGATGGGCTCGTCGATCAGCCCGACGCCTTGCAGCGACTGGTTGACCAGGCCGTTGCGCCCGAGCAGCGGCACCCACGAGATCATGCGGATGACGTTCGAGGTCCAGAACGGCACGGTGCACAGGATGAACAGCGCCGTCTGCATGCCCGGCGAGCGCACATGAAACGCCAGGAAATACGCCACCGCAAAGCCCAGCACCAGCGTGATCAGCCACACCAGCAGGCTGAACTTCAGCGTGGACAGATAGGTGGAGAGCGAAACACAGAAATCGCCATGCTCGGTGAGCGTGGAGCAGCCTTCGAAGATGGCGAAGTAGTTGCGCAGCGTGAACGCCGGCAGCAGCTCGTACTCGTTGAAATCCCAGAAGCTGACCATCACGATCAGCCCCAGCGGAATGAGGAAGAACAGCACAAACACCAGCGTGAAAGGTGCCGCCTGCCACCAGGCGTGCAGCGTGCGGTTCGGGCTGTCGGCGACGGGCGCCGCGATCGAAGTGAATGTGCTGCTCATGGAATTACCAGTAAGAGGAAGAGGCCGAAACCCCCTCCGGCGCGAAGTGCCCAAAGCCAGAACACGGCGGAACCGGCTTTGCCGGGCCGCTCGTGTTGCCCCCCTCAGGGGGGTGACGCGCCGCAGGCGCGGCGCGGGGGGGAGGCCTTTAGGCCGCGACGAACTCGTTCCACTTCCTCACCATGTATTCGTTCTCATCCATCACCGCGTTCCAGCAGGCGATGCCGCCCATGCGCGCTTCGTAGCTGCCGCCGTCGCGCACCGCACCGGCCTTGGCCAGCACGTCGCCGTTGGGGCTCTTGATGTCCTGCGAGGCGGGCTTGCCTTCCATCCAGTAGGCCCACTCGTAGGCGTCCATCTTGGACTTGGCGGTGTCGAGCACGGCGCTGTAGTAGCCCTGGCGGTTCAGGTAGGCGCCGGCCCAGCCGTCGAGGAACCAGTTGATGAACTCGTAGGCGCCGTCGAGCTTGCGGCCACTCAGCGTGGCGGGCAGGCCGAAGCCGGCGGCCCAGGCGCGATAGCCTTCTTTCAGCGGCTGGAAGTTGCAGGCGATGCCCTTGGTGCGCACGGCGGTCACGGCCGGGCTCCACATCGACTGGATCACCACTTCGCCCGAGGCCATCAGGTTGACCGACTCGTTGAAGTCTTTCCACAGCGCGCGGAACTGGCCGGCCTTCTTGGCTTCGATCAGGGTCTTGATCGTGAGGTCGATCTCGGCCTTGGTCATGTTGCCCTTGTCGGGGTACTTGTAGAGGCCCATGGCTTCGACCACCATGGCGGCGTCCATGATGCCGATCGACGGGATGTTCAGGATCGCGGTCTTGCCCTTGAACTCGGGGTTCAGCAGCTCGGCCCACGAATTGATGGGACGCTTGATCAGGTCGGGGCGGATGCCCAGCGTGTCGGCGTTGTAGACCGTCGGGATCAGGCTCATGAACTGGGTCGGCGACTTGGCGAACACCTTGCTCTTTTCGCCTTCGAGGAAGATCACCTTCTTGGGCGCGGTGCCCTGGTCGCCCACGGCCTTGCCCGCCACGCTGCCGGTGGTGAACAGCGGGGTGATCTTGTCGGCGTTCTTGATCTTCTTGACGTCGATGCCCTTGAGGTTGCCGGTGGGCACGATCTTCTTGAGCGAGAAGTACTCGGTGTCGATCAGGTCGAAGCTGTTGGGCGCGGTGACGGCACGCTTGGTCACGTCGTCGGTGGTCACGGCCACGTACTGGATCTTGATGCCGGTGTCTTTTTCGAACTTGTCGCCGATGGCCTTGTCCTGGTTCACTGCGGTGCCCAGGTAGCGCAGGGTGATCTTTTCCTGGCCGATGGCCGGCGAGATGCCGCTGGCCAGGATGCCGGCCATGCCGGCGGTGCCTTGCAGCAGGCGGCGGCGCGACAGGCCGGTGAGGGTGTCGGTGTTGTCTTTGATCGAATCAGACATGGGTCGAGCTCCAGTGGGTTGGGTTGCGGGGGAGGAAAACGAGAGGAAAAAAGGGCCGTGCGGGTTCAGGCAGTCGTGGCGACCGGCGCGTCGAGCACTGGCGGGAAGGTGTGGGCCTGCCAGGGAGCCCAGGTCAGGTTCACGCTGTCGCCGGGGGCGTAGGCCTGTTGCACGAACGCGGCTTCGGGCAGCATCACCGAGACGCTGTCGTCGGTGCCGTTCAGCTTCAGGCCCAGCAGCACATAGGTGCCCTGGTACTCCACGTCACTGACCGTCGCCGGCCAGCCTTTGCCGCTGTGGTCGGGCGCGAGCTGGATGTGGTCGTTGCGAACGGCCACCTTGCCGTCGGTGGTGTTGAGCACGTTGTGACCACCCATGAAGCGTGCCACGAACTCGCTGGCGGGCCGGTTGTAGACCGTGTGGGGCGGACCCACCTGCTCGATGCGGCCGTGGTTCATCACCACCATGGTGTCGGCCAGGGCCATGGCCTCTTCCTGCGAGTGGGTGACGTGGATGAAAGTCAGGCCAAGCTCTTTCTGCCAGTGACGCAGCTCGGCGCGCATCTGGATGCGCAGGAAGGGGTCGAGCGCGGAGAGGGGCTCGTCGAGCAGCAACACGCGCGGCTGGGTGATCAGCGCGCGGGCGAGCGCCACGCGCTGCTGCTGCCCGCCAGAAAGTTCGCCCGGTTTGCGTTGCGCCAGGTGGCCCATGGCCACGCGCTCCAGCAGGTCCTGCGCCTGTTTCAGCCGCGTGGTTTTGTCCACGCCCTTCATCTTCAGGCTGAAGGCCACGTTGTCCAGCGCCGAGAGGTGCGGGAACAGCGCGAAGCTCTGGAACATCATGGCCGTGCCGCGCGCGGCGGCGGGCAGGCTGGTGATGTTGCGGTTCTCCAGCAGGATGTCGCCGCTGGTGGTGCTTTCGTGGCCGGCGATCATGCGCAGCGTGGTGCTCTTGCCGCAGCCCGAGGGGCCGAGCAGGCAGCAGTAGCTTTTGGGCGCGATGCGCAGATCGATGCTGTCCACCGCCACGCTGCCCTGGGCGTAGCGCTTGGTGAGAGCAATGAGTTCGATGGCGGCAGGCTGGGGTGTGTGGTCATCCATGTCTGCCGTATTGCATCAACCGTGCCAGCTGTTTTGTATGCAATGTGCACCGGATTGCATACAAAACAGCACAGACTTTGTGCGCAAAATGGTCTGGTGGTGGGGCGGATGGCCGTCGCGGTGCGTATGCACCGGTGTGAAGCGCACCACGCTGCGGCGATGCGGCCTGCCGGTGCGCACCGCTCTGGACGGATAATCCGCCCATGCACATCCGGTTCACCAAAATGCAGGGCGCGGGCAACGATTTCGTCGTGCTCGACGAGACGCGCGCTCGCCTGGGGCTCAGCCATGCGCAGTACCGCTGGCTGGCCGATCGCCACTTCGGCGTCGGCGCCGACCAGATCCTGAGCGTGAGGCCCTCGCCCGGGCCCGGGCTGGACTTTGAATACGTGATCCACAACGCCGACGGCGGCGAGGTCGAACATTGCGGCAACGGGGCGCGCTGCTTCGTGCGCTACGTGCACGACAAGGGCCTGACCACCGCCAACCCGGTGCGGGTGAAAGTGAAGCACGGCGAGATCAGCCTGGCGCTGAACGATGACGGCCGCGTCACGGTCGACATGGGTGCGCCGGTGTTTGCGCTGGAGCGCGTGCCGTTCGACGCGAGCGGCCTCGTCTCAACGACGATGGGCAATGTCGAGCGCTGGCCGCTGGCCTTGCCCGGTGGCGGCGAGGCGCTGGTGTGTGTGCTGTCCATGGGCAACCCGCACGCGGTGCAGCTGGTGGACAACGTGGACACCGCGCCGGTGCTCAGCCAGGGGCCGCTGATCGAGCTGCATGCCCGCTTCCCTGCCCGCGTGAACGCGGGTTTCCTGCAGATCGTCAACCGCGGCCAGGTGCGCTTGCGCGTGTTTGAGCGCGGCGCGGGCGAGACGCTGGCCTGCGGCACCGGGGCCTGCGCCGCTGTCGTGGCCGGCATCCGCCTGGGCCTGCTGGATTCGATCGTCGATGTGCAGACGCACGGCGGCGTGCTCACCATTCAATGGCAGGACACCCCGGCGCACGACGCCCCGGTGTTCATGACCGGCCCCGCCACCACCGTCTTCGAAGGCGAGATCGACGTACCCGATCTCGCCTGAACCTCAGCGAACCGAACCACCATGACCCATCAGTCCATCCCCCCGATCACTGAAGACGACATCGCCAACTACCTGGCCAACACGCCGGATTTCTTCGAGCGCCATGCCGATGTGCTGGGAACGGTGCAGCTCACCAGTCCGCACGGCAAGCGCGCCGTCAGCCTGCAGGAGCGGCAGGCCGAGATGCTGCGCGAGAAGATCAAGGGGCTTGAACTCAAGGCCGCTGAAATGATCCGCCACGGCCAGGAAAACACGACCATTGCCGACAAGCTGCAGCGCTGGACGCGCGAGCTCTTGCTCACGCGCCTGGCCAGCGACCTGCCCGCCGTTGCGGCGCGTGGCATTGCCGACCAGTTCCTGGTGCCGCAGGTGGCCATCAAGGTCTGGGGGGTTGCGCCCGAGTTCGCGGCCGAGCCTTATGCCCAGGGCGCCAGCGAAGACGTGATGGCGTTCGCCTCGTCGCTCACGTTGCCTTACTGCGGCACCAACCCGGGGCTGGAGGCCGCGCAATGGCTGGGCGACCCGGCGGCCGCGGCCTCGCTGGCCTTGATTCCTCTGCGCGCCGGGATCGCGCCCCAGGCCTTTGGCCTGCTGGTGCTGGCCTCGTCGGACGCCCTGCGTTTTTCGGCCGACATGGGCACCGATTTCCTGGAGCGCATTGGTGAGCTCACCAGCGCAGCGCTCTCGCGCCTGCGCCCGGTGGTCCCGGCCGCCACGGCCTGAGGACATGACCCGCACGCTGCTCACTTCGTGTCGTGCGCTGCCCCCCGGGGGCGCTGGCCTGCCTTGGGGCGGACCGGCGGCGGTCCGATCCCACACATGAACGCCACCACCAGCGACGACGACGCCGCTCTGGTGCGGGCCTATCTGACCCATGTGCGGGTGGAAAAGCGCCTCGCGGAGCGCACGTTGGCGCTCTACACCCTCGATCTGGAAAAACTGGTGCAGCAGGCGCAGACCACCGGCGTGGCGTTGCGCCAGGTGCAAAACGCCCACATCCGCCGTTGGGTCGCGCAGATGCACAGTGGCGGGCGCAGCGCGCGCGGCATCGCACTCATCCTCTCGGGCTGGCGCGGTCTCTACGTCTGGCTCGGCCGCCAGGGGCTGATCGACCACAACCCGGTGCAGGACGTGCGTGCCCCCAAGGCCGGCAAACCGCTGCCCAAGGCGCTGGGTGTGGACGAATCGGTGCAACTGGCCTCGCACGTGGAAGAGGCCGACGACCCGCGATTGGAAGCGCGTGACCGCTGCATCACCGAGCTGCTTTACGGCTGCGGTCTGCGCATCGGTGAGCTGGTGGGGCTGGATGCGATCGCCAGCGGCAGCGCACGCGGCTGGATCGACGCACAAGCCGGTGAGGCGCACGTGCTGGGCAAGGGTTCCAAACGCCGCAGCGTGCCGGTGGGCCGCGCCGCGCTGGCCGCGCTGGATCAGTGGATGGCCTTGCGCGGCGACTGGGCGAAGGACGACCCGGCGCTGTTCATCGGCAGCCGCGGCCAGCGCCTCACGCCGCAACACATCCGCGTGCGGCTCAAGCGCCGCTCGCTGCTGGCGGGCCTGGCCACGCCGGTGCACCCGCACATGCTGCGCCATTCGTTTGCCAGCCACGTGCTGCAGTCCAGCGGTGACCTGCGTGCGGTGCAGGAGTTGCTGGGGCATGCCAGCATCAGCACCACGCAGGTCTACACCCGGCTCGATTTCCAGCACCTGGCGCAGGTGTACGACGCGGCGCACCCGCGGGCGCAGGCGCGTGCCGGTGATGCGGGCGGCGATGGCCCGGCCCGCCCGCCCGCGGTGGAGGTGGCGCCGGCGCGCAAGCCCGGGCGCTGACCGGCCAGCAGCACCGGACCTGGATGCCCGGGTGATGGGGCCGGGTTATCCCTGTAGGATTTGCCGGCCCAGCCCCGACAATCGCTCCATAAGCAATTGCTTCTTAATCCTTGGAGACCACCATGTTCAAGTTCCTCATTGCTCTCAAGTCGCTGCTGCTCGCGGGACTCATGGCCACCTCGCTGTCGGCGCAGGCGGCCGACGACGTCATCAAGACCGTCTACCACATGAGCGAAGGCATTCCCCAGGCCTCGCGCGCCATCAACAACATCCGCAACCACCTGGCGGCCGACCCCAAGGCCAAGATCGTGGTCGTGACCCATGGTCTGGGCATCGACTTCCTGCTCGACGGCGCCACCAACCAGATGGAGCAGCCCTTTTCCGGCGCCATCGGCGAACTGGCGGCCAAGGGTGTGGAGTTCCGCGTCTGCAACAACACCCTGGTCTCGCGCAAGATCGACCCGGCCCGGGTGGCGATGGAAGCCAAGATCGTGCCGTCGGGTGTGGCCGAGGTGGCCCGGCTGCAGGCCCGCGAAGGTTTTGTCTATCTGCGGCCTTGAACTGGCCCACCCCCGCGCCGCGCCTAGCGGCGCGTCACCCCCTCAAGGGGGCGGTACTGGCCGTCCGGCAAAGCCGGCCCGACGGTGCCCTGGAACGAACTTCCCCTTCGCTCAAGCGTAGCCTCTCCGGCGCGCGGTGACTTCATTCGAGGATGCGGTGGAACCGGCTTCGCCGGGCCACTCGCATCGCCCCCTGGGGGGTGACGCCGAAGGCGGCGCGGGGGGGGAGACAATATCCAGATGAAAATCATTCGACTCAAGCCCGGCAAAGAACGCTCGCTGCAACGCCGCCACCCCTGGGTGTTTGACGGCGCGGTCGCCCGCGGTGGCGGCGATGCCGGGGAGACCGTGCGGGTCGAGAGCCACGAAGGCCATTTCCTGGCCTGGGGTGCGTTTTCGCCAAACTCGCGCATCCGTGTGCGCGCCTGGAGCTTTGACGAGGCGCAACGCATCGAAGCCGCTTTCTTCAGCGACACGCTCGCGCGGGCCATCGCCCTGCGCACGCGTCTGGGAATCCAGAGCAACGGCATCCGGCTGGTGCACGGCGAGTCCGACGGCCTTCCGGGACTGATCGTGGATCGCTACGGCGACACGCTGGTGGCGCAGTTCACCGCTTGCGGTGTGGAGCGCTGGAAGGCGGTCATCGCCGACGCGCTGATCGAACTTACCGGCTGTCCGCGCCTGTACGAACGCTCCGACACCAGCAGCCGCAAGCTCGAAGGCCTGCCTGAAACCACCGGCTGGCTGCGTGGCAGCGGTGAGACGGCGTTTGAGCTGCAGGAACACGGCTGGCGCCTGGGCCTGGACATCGCACATGGCCACAAGACCGGCTACTACCTCGACCAGCGCGACAGCCGCCTGGCACTGTACGAATACACGAAACGCCTGGGTTTTTCCCAGGTGCTCAACTGCTTCAGCTACACCGGCGGCTTCAGCGTGGCTGCGCTGGCGGGCGGGGCCGGGCACGTGACCAGCATCGACTCGTCCGGCCCGGCGCTGGAGCAGGCGCGCGCCAACCTGTTGCTCAACGGGCTGGACCCGGCGCAGGCGAGCTTCATGGACGCCGACGTCAACACCTCGCTGCGCCAGTTCGTGGCCGAGGGCCGCACGTTCGACGCCATCGTGCTCGACCCGCCCAAGTTCGCACCCACGGCGGCCCACGCCGAGCGTGCGGCCCGAGCCTACAAAGACCTCAACCGCCAGGCGTTCAAGCTGCTCACACCCGGAGGCGTGCTGTTCACCTTTTCCTGCTCGGGCGGCATCGGCGTGGAACTGTTCCACAAGATCGTGGCCTCGGCCGGTCTGGACGCCGGCGTGGACGGTGCCATCCTGCAGCGCCTGGGCGGGGCTTGTGACCACCCGATGACGATCAACTTCCCCGAAGGCGAATACCTCAAGGGCCTGGTGGTGATGAAAAAGGCGTAGAACCAACAGGTCGCATACACTCCCCCGCTGTCGCGTTCCCGTTCCCCCGTTGCAGGAGTTTTTCCCGCCATGTCCCTGATCCCCGCCACCATCCTCACCGGCTTCCTTGGCTCAGGCAAAACCACGCTGCTCAAGCGCGTGCTGACCGAGGCGCACGGGCAGAAGATCGCGGTGATCGAGAACGAGTTCGGCGAAGAAAACATCGACAACGAGATCCTGGTCGCCGACACGCAGGAAAACATCATCCAGATGAGCAACGGCTGCATCTGCTGCACCATCCGCGACGACCTGCGTGCGACGCTGCAGGACCTGGCCGAGAAAAAACGCAAGGGCGAACTGCAGTTCGACCGTGTCGTGATCGAGACCACCGGCCTGGCCGATCCCGGCCCGGTGGCACAGACCTTCTTCATGGATGACGAGGTCGCCGAGCAGTACCTGCTCGACTCCATCCTGACCCTGGTGGATGCCAAACACGCCGCCCAGCAGCTCAACGACCGCCAGGAAGCGCGCCGTCAGGTGGGCTTTGCCGACCAGATCTTCATCAGCAAGGCCGATCTGGTGGACAAGGATGAGCTGGACGCGCTGATTCACCGCCTGAAACACATGAACCCGCGCGCGCCCATGCGCCCGGTGCATTTCGGCGAGGTGGCGCTGAAGGAAGTGTTCGACCTGCGCGGTTTCAACCTGAACGCCAAGCTCGACATCGATCCGGACTTCCTCAAGGTCGAAGACGAGCACGACCATGGACACGATCACGATCACGAACACGGCGAAGCCTGTGACCATCCCTCGCACCAGCGCGGCCACGAGGGCCACGGTCACCACCACCATCACGACGACGATGTGAAAAGCTTCGTCTACCGAGCCAGCCGGCCCTTCAATCCGGCCAAGCTGGAAGATTTCCTGGGCGCCATCGTGCAGGTCTACGGTCCGCGCATGCTGCGCTACAAGGGTGTTCTCGACATGCAGGGCACCGACCGCAAGGTGATCTTCCAGGGCGTGCACCAGCTCATGGGCAGCGACCTTGGCCCGGCCTGGGCCGAGGGTGAGCCAAGGGTGAGCAAGATGGTGTTCATCGGGCTCGATCTGCCGCGCGACATCCTGGTTCAGGGGTTGGACCAGTCGCTGGTGTGAGTCGGGGATCGCCCGTTTTCACCCCCAGAATCCGACCTGAACGTGCTGTTTGTCTCGCTTCTCCAACGCCTTGGCTTCCGATCGGATGCCAGGTCAGTGCCCACTACGCCGTCATCGTTACAAT
>Ga0209467_1001250_pt1 | contig 23428 bp, 11 predicted proteins | sample Higcelwee11metaG_FD_187175 | JGI IMG/M metagenome (GOLD analysis project Ga0209467, IMG submission 187175) | Freshwater pond sediment microbial communities from the University of Edinburgh, under environmental carbon perturbations - High... | ecosystem: Environmental > Aquatic > Freshwater >... | reverse complement strand
AGTGCTCCTTCGCCCGCGACCGCCAGAGCTTCCGCCGCGACATGGTCGAGGCGCTCCTGTACGCCAACGCCCGCGACTTCGTCATGGAGACCTATTACTACGACCCCTTCCGCGGCCGCCTCGACGACCTGCGGAGCTTCGCCGTGCCGTTCCGGCTGTTGCCCTTCGTCCAGCCCGGGGAGTTCGCCGGCAAGCTCTCCGACAGCGCCAAGCAGGCCGTCATCCAGAAGTACGGCGACCGCTACGCCCTGATGAACGTCGGCGACAAGCCCACCGACGTCACCCTGACCTTGCCCGAAGGCATGGACAAACTCTTCGACCTCTCCAACGGCGTCCGGCAGGAGCTGCCCGCCCCGGCGACCATCCACCTGGAGCCCTGGACGCTCAAGACCTTGGAGGTCAAGTAGGGGTGGGGCAGATCTTGAAGTCGAGGATTACCGGCAGGTGGTCGGAGAGATGGACGTCCGGCACCTGGAAGTCCACCGCCTGGATTTCCTTGGAGCAAAGGATGAAGTCCAACTGGTGCTTCGGCTCCCAAGCGGGGTAGGTGGGGAGCTGCAGGCGGTTGGGGTTGCTCAGTTGCAGCTTGGTCTGGAACTCGGCGAGCTCCCGGACGCCCCCGAAGACATTGAAGTCGCCGCCGACGATCACCGGATGGCTCCGCTCCGCCAGCAGCTCCGCCAAATGCTTGAGCTGCACCGCCCTGGCCCGCCGCGACAAGGCCAGATGCACCAGAAAAAACGAGAAGTCTCCGGCGTCCAGCTCGATGATCAACCGCTTGAAGCCGTCGGGGAAGAAATGGAAGACTCCCCGCGACTCCTCGCGTTTCGCCAGGATGGCGTTGCCCTGCTTGCGCAGGATCGGGACAAGCCGCCCGGCGAGGCCGTCGCCGTACTTGGTGGAGCAGTGCGGATAGTGCAGCAACTGCCTCGCGAGGACCTCCGCCTGGTTCTGGAAGCCAGAGCGCACCGAGCCGGTGTCCACCTCCAAGAGCCCCACGATGTCCGCCTTGGCCTTCTCGATAAACTTGCTGATCCGGGCGAAATGGCGGTTGGTGGGACGCAAATAGCGGTGGACGGAAAGCAAGTTGTGGGAAAAGCTGCTGGGAGCCCCCGTGCCATAGGCGATGTTGTAGACCAGCAATCGGCGCATTTAGTCGGTCAATCTTCTTTCGTCAGTTGGAAAAGGTGCCACTCCAATATACATTGCCGCATGCGATTCTCCAAGCCGACGGCGAGGAGAATGGGTTCCGGCGCCGGACATGAAGGGGAAGGGCTGCGTCCAGATGGCTTTGTTAGGTGGACCGCTGAACGCGTTGTTGGACTTTTGGGGCTGGCTCTTCATTTTCGTCGTCCTGATCGACGTGGCGACGGCGTTGCACATTCTCCTGAACAAACGCGAGGAGCCGACCAGCGCCATTTTGTGGTTGCTGGTGGTCTTCGACTTCCATCTGCTGGGCGTGGCGACCTATCTGGTGCTGGGCGTCAACCGGCTCAAGACCATGGGGGAGAAGGTCCGGGGGGCGCGCGAGTCCATCCGCCGGGCGGGGCGCACCGCCTATTCCGACTTCCTCGACCGGAACCGGCGCTTCCTGGGCCGCGGCGACAAGGACGACCAGACGCCGCCGGAGTACTCCAAAATCCTCGACCGCCTGATGCCGGAGAGCCGCCCCTTCAGCAGCAACAAAATCGAGCTGCTCGAGGATGGCACCATGGCCTACCCCCGGATGCTCGACGCCATCAGGCGGGCCAAAAGCCACATCCACTTGCAGTCCTACATCATCATGGACGACGAGGAGGGCCGCAAGGTCTTCGCCGCGCTGCGCCAGCAGGCCGAGCGGGGGGTCGAAGTCCGGGTGCTCTACGACCAGGTCGGCAGCGCCAAGGCGTTGTGGTCGCGGTTCTTCCCCTCCTGGGAGGCGGGGTTGCCGAACTTCCAGATCCAGGTTTTCTCCAAGCTCAGCCTGCTGGCCCCCTGGCGCATCCAGCTGCGCAACCACCGCAAACTGATGGTGGTAGACGGCCGGAAGGCCTTCACCGGCGGGGTCAACATCAGCTCCGACAGCGACGCCAAATTCAGGAACCGCAACATCCACGACCTGCACGCCGAGATCGTCGGCCCCGTGGTGGCGCAGCTCCAACAATGCTTCCTCACCGACTGGTGCTTCGCCACCAAGGAGCCCCCGCAAGCGCTGCTCCACCGCCCGGAGTTCTTCCCCGACCCGGTCGAGACCATTGGCGGTTCGCTCGTGCGTCTCAACGCCTCCGGCCCGGGCCAGAACTACGAGGGCACCGAGAAAATGTTCTTGACCGCCGCCACCGCCGCCCACCGCTTCCTCTGGATCATCACCCCGTATTTCGTGCCGGACAAGCCGTTCCTCCGCGCCCTGTGCATGGCCGCCGCCAAGGGCGTCGACGTCCGGGTGATCATCCCCCGCAACAACAACCACTGGTACGTGCGCAACGCCTCCAGCGCCCTCTACGCCAGCTTGCTGGCGAACGGCGTCCGCATCTTCGAACGGACCGGCTCCTTCAGCCATTCCAAAGCGCTGCTGGTCGACGGCACCTGGGGCGCGATGGGCTCGAGCAATTGCGACAACCGCAGCTTCCGCTTGAACTACGAGCTGGATTTCGTGGTGGAGAAAGGACGCTTCGTCAAGGAGCTCTACTTGCAGTTCCGCTACGAGATGGCCAAGTCCGAGGAGCTCATGCTGCCCTTGCGCAAAAGCCTCCGCCAAGAACTGCTGGAGTCCTTCTGCTCGCTCATGACCCCGATCCTGTAGGTCAGACCAGGGAGCTGATGATCTGCAGGAGCTCCTGTATCTGGACGGGCTTGATGAGGCACTCATTGACGCCCGCCTTGAGGAGGCGCTCGCGGTCGTCGGAATCGCCGAAGGCGCTCATGATGACGATCGGGAAGTCCTTGAAGCGCGGCTCGGCGCGGAGCTCCTTGACCACGGCGTAGCCGTCCATGATCGGCATCTGGATGTCCAGGAGCAGCAGGTCGAAAGCCCCGGCATGCATGGCCCGCAAACAGCTCTCGCCGTCGCTGACGCTCTCATGGCCGATATGGGCGTCCTCAAGGATCTGCTCGACGAGCATGAGGTTGGACTCGCTGTCCTCGGCGATAAGGATGCGGATGCAATGGTCCTGGCCTTTCTTGTTGGCGCGGGGGGCGGGGCGTTTCCCTTGCGATGGCCGGTCTAGCTCCTGAAGGGACTTCCAGTTGCTGGCGATGTGGACGGCCGACGTCTCGGTGCCAGTGATGGGGACGGACTCGACCTTGAGGAGGCTGAGGCGGAAAAGGCAGCCCCCGCCCGGGACGGCGTCGGCGCTGAGCTGGCCGCGGAGCATCTCGGCGTTGGTGATGGCGGAGACCAGGCCAAGGTGGCGGGCGTTGGTGAGGTAGTCGGTCATGTCGGCCTTGCCCTCGGCGTATTTCCGGAAAAGCTGGGCGATGACCTCGGCCTGGGGGCCGGGGATGTTGTCGCGGACGCTGAAGACGACTTGCTTCCTGGAGGTCTCGCAGCCGACGACGACCTCGGAGAAGTTGGGCGAGGCGCTGATGGCATGGGCGACGAGGTTGCTCAGGACGTGGAAGAGGACTTCGCGGTCGAGCAGCAGCCGGGGGGGGAAGTCGGCGCTGTAGACATGCTTGAGGGCGATAGACTTGTTCTCGGCGGAGAAATGGTGGAGGTTGAGCAGCTCCTTGAGCAAGCCGCTGGACTCGAACTCGGTGATGTTCAGCTCGATCTCCTTGCGCTCCAGGCGGGAGAGCTCGCCCAGATTGCCGATGATGCCCAACATGTTGTCGGCGCTGTCCCGGACGCTACGGACCTTGGTCTCGAGCTCCTGGTCGTACTTGCCCTTGGCGACCTGTCCGAGGATGATGTTGGCGAAGCCCATGATGGGGGTCAGGGGGATGCGCAGCTCATGGGACATGTTGTGCATGAACTCGGACTTGAGGCGGTTGGCGTTCTCGGCCTCCTCGCGGGCGGTCTTCTCGCGCTGGTAACTGTTGCGCAGCTTGACGATGGAATACTGGAGACGGTCGCGCATATGGTTGAGGGCGCGGATCAAGTCGCCGAGCTCGTCTTTGCTCTCGGCCTTGAGGCTTTGCTGGACGTCGCCGGCGGAGAGGCGGATGGAGAATTCCAGGGCCTTGCGGAGCTGGGAGAGACTTTTGGAGAGAACCAGATAGGCGGAGAGCAGGAAAATCGCCATGGCCACGAGGGCGGCGACGCCGACGATGACGATCATGGAGCGCACTTCGGCGGCGAACGCGATGAGGGAAGGGTCGTGGCCGGTGAATTTGCGCAGCAGGCGGAACGCCTCGCTGATGAAAAACATGAAGGTCAGCCCGGCGCACAAAGCCGCCAGCCATCCCACATACACAATCACCCGGTTGGTCAAACGCATGTCGACACCACCCCCCAGAAAAATGAAAAGGAAACCAACAGCCGTCTATGGTATAATATATATACGGCCGCGGGCATGACCAAGCGCGATTCGTAAATTAACGCAGGAAAAGCTCCCGGGCCGAAACCTCGGTCTTGGGATAGAGCTCGACGGCCCGCTTGGCGTACTTCACGGCGTCGGCGTACTGGCCATACCAGTCGCAGAAGACCGCCAAGGCGAGGAAACAGTTGGCGCCGTCCTGCTTGAAGTCGCGGCCCGCGGCGTACTCGCCCATGCCGACGAGCTTCGTGGCGTAGGCGTCGATATAGGCGATGACTTGGCGGATGTCGATCTGGTCCCAGGTGACCCGGAGGTCGGAGCCGCGCGAATCGCGGGTCAGGATGGTTTTCGGGCTGGCCATGCGGATCTCGATCTTCCGTCCGTCCTTGAGCATGACGGAACCCTGCTCGCTGCCGAAGATCCTGGCGACGGCCCCTTTGAAGTCCTTGACGTACGCGTAACGCTCCTGCTCCATCTGCTGTTGGGCAGCGGGAGCCTGGGCGAGGTAGGCGTCAAAAGCGGCCTGTCCGACCTCGAAGTTCGACGGGCGGGGGCGCTGGGCGGCGAAGCCGCGCAACGCCTCTAGCTGAGCGGCGCTGAGGGCGGCGATGCTGGAGGGCGCGGCGGCGGGCTTGCCCTTGACCGCGGACTTGGCCCCGGGCGCGGGCTTGACCTTCGCCGCGGGGGCAGAGGCGGCGGCGACGGCGGCGAAGCGCTTGGGCACCGGGAAAGGGTCGGCCTTGGCCTTGGCGACCAGCGGTTCGAGATGCGTATTGTCCCCCTTGCCCATGACGCTCCAATTGTACCATGCGTCGGCCCGCCCTTGCCAGGCGTTGGCCCAATGCTTGGAGGTGAGCGCATGGTTGGAGCTGTAATCGAGGCAAACCTCGACCCACTCCATGCGGGGGGAATTATCGAAGAGCCCGCGGAGGATGACCGCCACGTTGGCGGCCTGGATGGCCGCCGGGCCGCCATTGGCGACCTGCTGCATCAGGAAAGCGGGCGATATCTCGGAACTGGCGAGGAAACGCAGCACCTCCAAGCTGGGGTCGTTGATGGGGATCTCCAAGGCTTCGAGGCGTTCCTTGGCTTGCTTGGCCTTCTGTTTGGCGTCGCGGTCGTTGCGCAGAAAACAGCCCAGGGCGAACTGGAGGGCGGCCTGTTTCTTGATCACGGCCGCCAAGTCGGGATGGTCCATGGCCTGGGTGGCGACGCTGATGCCATTGGCGGGGTTGCCGGCCTTGAACTCGGCGGTGGCGACCGGGAGGAGATCCTCGTAGGACTCGGAGCCCTGGGAGAAGTCGAAAAGCCCGCTCTTCCAGAGGTAGAGACCAGCCCCGGCGATCATGGCCCAGAGCGTAAGATGAGCCAGGATGGTCTTGACGCGGCGTTTGCGCCTAGGCACGAGCGTCGGCGAAGCGGAACGGCGCCCGGTGTTCCTGGCGGGGCTGGCCAACGCCTTGGCCGGGGTCTTGGCGGGGTTCTTGGCCTTGACGGCCGCGGCGCCTTTGGCCTGTTTCGCCGCCACCTTTTTCCGTTTCTCCGCGGCCAAGCACTCGTCGCAAACGCCCTTGATGTGGTCGTAGCCAGGACGGTCGGCGCTTTTCTTCTCCATCATGGACAGGAGCAAAGCGGAGATGGATTCGGGCAGATCGGGACGGATCAGATCGGGGGCGGCGGGCGTCTTGATCAGGCGTTCCCGGACCAGGATGTGGGCGTCCTCGTTGTCGTAGGGGGTGTGTCCGGTGAACAGATGATAGAAGGTGGCGCCCAGGCTGAAGATGTCGCCACGGTAGTCCTCGGAGCCGTTGAGCACCTTCTCGGGGCTGACGTAGTGCGGGCTGAGGTAAGTGCGGATGAGCTCGTCAACTTCGCGCGAGTTGTCGTCGAAGATCGCCTGGGAGATGCCGAAGTCGCCGATCTTGGCGCAGCCGTCGCCGTCGAGCAGGATGTTGCCGGGCTTGACGTCGTGATGGATGATGCCGTGCTTGCGGGCGTTGTCCAGCCCCTCGGCGATGTCCTTGAGCCACTGGACGACCTCGGGGATCGGCAAGGCGTTCCCCGCGCCCTCGAGCTTTTTGTCGAGCGAGCCGCCCGGCATGAACTGCATGACGATGTAGGGGACGCCGTCGGCCTCGCCGCAAGTGTAGATGGGGATGACGGCGGGATGGTTGATGGTGGCGGCGGTGCGGGCCTCGTGCAAAAAGAGCTTGGCGCGCTGCTTGCCGGTGGCCAGCGAGGAGTTCATGACCTTGATCGCCACCTCACGGTCCAGGGCGACGTCCAACGCGCGGTACACGGTGGCCATACCGCCGACGCCGCCGGGCTCCTCCAGCAGGTAGGTCTCGAACCACTTGGGCACGATGATCTCGGCGGCGCAAGACGGGCAGCCCACCCGGGCGAAGGACGGCAAGTCGGAAACGTCGAGCTTTTGCCCGCAACCCGGACAATAGATCTTCAGGGGGGCGCGTTCCTGGGTGGCGGTCGGCGGCGGGACGCCCGGCTTCGCGGGAAGGCCCTTGAGCATCTCGGCGCCGGGCTTGCCCATCTCGGACTTGAGGTCGGCGCGGGAAATGGAGATGGTGTTGCTGTCACCGTGGTCGGTGGAGTCGTCGGGGGGACGCCGCGCCTGGCTGGTCTCGCCCGCCAGCGCGTCCGCTATCTTGTCCTGCCCGTCGCTCTCCGCCATATACACTCCTGTCCAATAAAACAAAGGGCTAATAATCTATATCGCTCCAGGACTTTTCTCAAGCATCGAGGCCAAAAAAATCCGGAGTTGGAAAGGCGGGCGGGTTCCGGCCTTATGTGGTCGGTTTCCCGTTTTTTTCCTTTTCCCGCGGGACGCAGGGCAGGGAAAACAGGACTTCACAGCCTTTGCCCTCGCCCTCGGAACGCATCCAGATCTCGCCGCCATGGCGCTGGACGATTTTCTTGCAGAGGGCCAGGCCGATGCCCGTGCCGGAGTACTCGCCGCGGGTGTGGAGGCGTTGAAAGACCACGAAAACCCGCTCCAAGTATTGAGGGCCCACGCCGATGCCGTTGTCCTTGAAGCAGAACAACCACGTGTCCCCCTCCCGCCGCGCCTCGCAACTAAGCTCCGGAGGTTTGGACTTGTTGTATTTGACGCTGTTGGTGATCAGATTCTGGAAAAGCTGGAAGATTTGGGTCTCGTCGACCGTCAGGGTTGGCAGCTCGGTGCGGCGGACGACCGCTCCGGCGTCCTCAAGGGACTTGCGGAGCTTGGCGGCGGCGTCGTCGAAAACCTTGCCCAAATCGGTGGCGTTGAATGTCCGGCCCCGGGTCTCGACCCTGGCGAGGGTCAACAGCGCCTCGATGAGCATGTTCATGCGCAGCGCGCCGCTGGTGATGTGCCCGAGATATTCGCGGCCTTTGCCGTCGACCTGCTCGTAGTAGCGCTTCTCCAGCAACTGGGCGAAACTGTAGATGGTGCGCAACGGCTCCTGCAAGTCGTGGGAGGCGACATAGGCGAACTGCTCCAGCTCGGAGTTGGAGCGCTCCAAGGCGACCGACTTCCGCCGCAAAGCGTCCTCGGCCTCAAGCCGGACGCGGATCTCCTCGCGGAGCTTGGCGGTGCGCTCCTCGACGCGTTCCTTGTAGGCGGCGATGATGGCGGCGATGTTCCTGCAGAAGACCAGCGAGACCAACATGGCGATGGCGACGAAGGCCAGAAAAACGAGGAAACCGGCGAAAAGCTGCTCCGACACCTCGCGCCGGAGCTCGGCCTGCTCGCGCTCGATAAGTTTGTCCAGCTCGGCGAAATCGAAGCCGCCGCCCACCACCCACCGCCAATCGGGGTAATAGCGCATATAGATCATGCGATGGGACGGCCGTCCCGACCCGTTGGCGGCGGCGCCCCAATGTTCCACGAAAATCTCGCCCTCGCCCAGCAACCGCGCCAAACAAGCCTTGCCGCCGTAGGGCGCGTCGTCCCCAAGCTCGTCGACAGACACCGCCTCGCCCACCAAATCGTGACGCAACGGGTCGACCAGGACACGCACCTGGTCGTCGGAGCCATCCCGCTTGAGCAGCCGCAAGATGAAAATCCGCCCCTCGTCGTCCACTGGCGTCAACTGGCGGTAAGTCTCGACGACGTCGTCGCGGATATCCTGCTCCATGTCGTCCAGGTACTCCCCGATGACCACGACCCAATCGTAGGGTTTGAACAGTTTGACGAAGGCGAGCTTGGGGGAAGTCTTCGGGGCGTCGAGATCCGGACCCTTGCCCCACAGGTAGTTGACGAACCCCTCGCCCTCCGGGCCGTGGGCGAGCTTGGAGAACGCCTCGACGACGCGCAATCCGTTGCCGTCCTGGTAGTCGCGGACGTCGCCGCTCGCATACGGATGGGTGACCACGTTGTAGTCCGGCCCGATGGCGAAAGCGTAGCCGCGGCCGCGGCCGTCGTTGAAGCGGATGGAGCCGATTACGCACTTGAGCAACGCCTTTAGCTCGTCCTCGGGCATGGAGCCATGGTGTCTCTCGTAGACGGCGTTGACGATGCCGAGGACGTCGTTGACCTTGTTTTGGAGTTTCGCCTTGACCCGCTTCTCGGCGAGACCACGGCGCAGCTTGATCTGTTCGAGGACGCCCCCGACGTTCTGCTCGATCTCCTTTTTCCGTCCGTCGATGTAATCCTCGCGCATGCGGTCCTTGCGCAAGTGGTAAAGCTTCTTGTAGCCGGAAATCAGGACGAACCCCATGGAAAGCGACAGCAGCACGATGACCACCAGGGAGCCGAGCCGGCTGAGCAGGTAGATGTTGTCCTCGGTGAAAAGCTTCTTCATGCGTCGCCTGGCTCCTGGGCTCTACGGTCGTTTGCCGACGCGCTCCGCAAACCACCGTTGAAAAAAACTCTCCTTCAAGGCGTCGGGGGCGGGATCGAACTCGCTCTCCGGCCGCGCCCCGAGGACGAGATCCATCGTCATGGGCCGTTTGTCCTTGCCGAGCAAGGTCAACGCCACATGGTCGCTGGCTTTCTTGGCGGAGATGTAAGCGATGAGCTCGGCGGTCCTGAACTTGCTGTCGCAGACTTGACCGTCAAGCTTGAGGATCAAGCTGCCGCCCTCGACGCCCGCCTTCTCGGCGGCGTGGCCGGGCATGGCCGCCACGATCAAGATCGGCCGGTACGGTTTGTCGTCGACGATCACCGGGGCGAGGTTGTCCTGGAGCTGCACGCCGATGAACCCCTTGTCGTTCCGGTAAAGCTTCTCCCGGACGACGGCGCGGATGACCGCCTTGAGCCTAGCCCTGGCCTCGGGATCGGGGGTCTGGAGGAATTTGCCGACGAGCGTCTCGGCGAGCTCGGGCCGGGCCATCGCGGCGGCCAACAAGGCGGAGCTGGCGTCCTCGCGCTCCCGCCAGGAGGCGGAGCCGAGCCGCTCCGTCAGGGCGTCGACCGGCGCGGAGCCCAGACAAGGCAGCGATAGCGTCAAAGCAAAAAGTGTCATGGAGACGAATTGTCCCGGTCTCATGCCAAGCTTCATAATCACCATAGTTCCCATCTCTTCTAGAATATGGCCTGGAACGCGGCGGATTTCAAGGGGGCCGCCACTCACCAGACGGGGGTGGGGCGCTCGGGGAAGAGGTCGGCCTGGTAGATGTTGAACTCCACCTTGCGGACGCCGTCGAGCTTGAAAGCCGCCTCGCCAAAGTTCTCCGACTCGCAAAGAAGCGCGCCGTCCTTGAGGGCCAGGGGCTTGGCGGTGACGGAGCCGAGGTCGCGGAACACGATCCTGGCGTCGCCGTCGAGCTTGCGGGCGGCCTGGGCGCCCGCCTGGGGGAACTGGATCTTGGCGATCCGCTCCAACGGGACGTCCAGGGGGGCTTCGCCACCGCAGGCGAAGGACGCCGCGGAATCCTTGATGGACAGGAGGCGCCCGGCGGCCTGATCCTGGTTGGCGAAAGTGAGCAACTCGACCGCGGGGGAGTCAGGAGCGTCGGAAGCCTCGGCCCACGCGCTGACGGAGATGTCCGAGATCTTCACGCGGGACTGGGCGTGGAAAGCCAGGAGCTCCTCGCCGGGGCCGAGGGCGCCGGCGTCCTCCCAGGCCTTGACGGTGACGCCGTCGACCAGCAGGACGACGCGCTTGCGCTTGGTGGTGTCGGCGAGGATGGTGATTTTGGCCCGTTCAAGGCCGTTGAGCTCGCCATAGGCGATGTCGCCCAGGTAGGCCATGCCGGAGGCCTTGCTGAAACGCCGCAACGACACCCGGCCGCGGCCAAGGCCGAGGGCGAAGCCGTCGGAGAGGTAGCTCCTCGCCTTGCCGGTGTAAAGCTGGACGCCGAAGTCGAGGAAGCCGCGCCAGGCGAGGTCGAAGGAGACCTTCGCGGCGGGGGGCAGTTTGAAGGAGCTCAACAACCTGCCGCCTTCGCCTTGCCCGCCCCCCTGGCCGGTGGAGTAGAAGGCGCCGCCGCGATACTCCCAGCCCGGATCGGGGCCCCAACCATCCAGACCGCGGGGGCCGGAGTAGACTTGATAGCCGTCCCCGCCGTTGGGATAAAGGGCCAGGACTTTTTTGGCGTCGAGCTCCAGACGCTCGGCGAAGGCGGTTTTGACCGTCAGGTGGCGGCCGTCGAAGGCCAGCAGCCGCGCCGGGAGGACGTCATGGTTGGTGAACTCGACCAAGGAGCCGAACACCCCGGAAGCGGCGTCGGGCCCGTCGAGGAGTATCTCGCAGGTCTGGGCGGGGTCGAAGTTGACGCGGCCTTTGCCGGGGCCGGCGAGCTCCCAGACGATGCCGGCGGCGGGGTCGAAAGCGAGGGGCGCGCCGTGCGCCACGTCGCCGTTGGCCAGCTTGATGGAGCCGGTCGGGGCGGCGGCGGCGACGAGGCAAAGGGCGGCGGCGGCCAGGCCCAGGGTGATGCGGAGTCGTCCGGCCCTCATGCTTCGCTCCTTACGCCTAGTTCAGCGCTTGACGGGGTTTTTGGACATGATCACGTCGATCTCGGAGGGGATGATGAATTTGACGGCCAGGTCGCTGCCGTCCTCGACCCAGCAGTCGACCTTGACGGGGAACTTGCCGGGGGCGTTGATGCCGGAGACGTCGACGAAGGCGCGGATCTGGGAGGCGCGGGCGCGCTCCAGCGAGCCCTTCGGCCCGCCCAAGGTGATGCTGACCTTGGTGGTGGCGAGGCTGGCGGGCAAGGCGTTGCCCTCGCCGCTCTGCAGAATACGGGCGGGGATGTTCTCGAAGACCCTGGTCCCCTGCTGCTGGAAGACCTCGACGCCGACCACGGCGCTGGAGGGGCTGACCATGAGCCGCTGGTCGGCCATGCGGAGGGGCTGGTCGACCTCGAAGTCGGCCACGGTGGAGTTGTCCAGGTAGATGGGCTCGGTCGACACCGACTCCACGTCCCGGAGCAAACTCTCCGGCCCGGTGAGGGTTACGGCCGAGGGGCTGACCTTGATGTCGCCAAGATCGTAGCCGATCCGGGGGCGCCCCCGGAACTCGGGTTTGACCTGGACGTCCTTGGTGCGCTTGGCGTCGACGTGGACGGTGATGGTCTCGGGGGTGACGCTGATGACCTTGACGCCGAAGGGCGCCTTGATCTGGTCCGGGTCGAGGATCAGCGAATAGGCCTTGCCAGGGATCACCTTGAGCGGATCGATCTCGGAGACCACGCTGATGTCCGAGGAGGACACAAGGTTGAGACGGCGCTGGTAGCCGCGGATGGTGACGGTGACGGACTTGGGCATGTACTCCATGATCTCCACGTCGCCCTTGGCGGTGATCAGCACCGGGACGCCCTGGAGTTTCTTCTCCTCGCCGATCTCGCTGGAGACCTTGTGCCAGATCAACACGGCGAAGATCAGGGCGATGAGCTTGCGGAAGAAGTCGTTCCGGATAAAGCCCGGGACGAAGCGCAAGATGGAGCCGGCGGCTGGCTGGTTGTCGTCGATGTCGTTCATGTCACGCGGTGAACCCCTCGGAGTTGTCTGACTCGGACATCTCGTCCATCAAGTCCTGGATGCTTTTGCCGTGCTCCTCGCTGAGCAACATGGTGAGGAAGCGGCGCAGGCGGTCGGGCCGGATGTTCCGCTTCAAGTTCCCTTTGTAGGCCAGGGCGATGCCGCCGGTCTCCTCCGAGACCACGATGACCAAGGCGTCGGTCTCCTCGGTGACGCCCAGCGCGGCGCGGTGGCGGGTGCCGAGATATTTGACCAGCTCCTGGTTGCTGGAGAGCGGCAAAATGCAATGGGCTGCCAGGATGCGGTCGTTCTTGATGATGACCCCGCCGTCGTGGAGCGGGGAATTGGGGTAGAAAATGCTCTCGAGCATCTCGTTGGTGAGCTTGGCGTCGACGGTGACGGCGTCGTTCACCAGCGCCCGCATGCCGATCTCCTGCTCGATGACGATCAGCGCGCCGTTGCGCCGCGCCGCCATGTTGACCACCGCCTGGGCCAGCTCGTTGATCGTCTCCTGACGGCGGATGCCGCGCATGAAGGAACGGCTGCCGACTTGGGCGAAAGCGCGGCGGAACTCCGGTTGGAAAATCACCACCAACACCACCCCCATCACCGCCCAAAGCCAGTTGAGCAGCCGGCTGATCACCTCGAAATTGAAGTAGTCCGCCGCCAGCGTCAGCGCCAGCAGCACGATCAGGATGCCCGACAACACCGGCGCCCCGCGGGTGCCGCGCAGATAGAACAGCACGCTGTAAATCAGCACCGTCAGTATCCCCACCTCGAAGACCGGCTTGAGATAGGGCAAAATGAAGTTCAACAGATTTGTCAGGATATTCAGCATGTTTTTAGGTCAAGAAGTTCGGCGGGCAAGCCTAATTTTCGGTGTGGGGTCATCGACTGCTCCATATTTTCAACCTAAAACCGCTAGACTATCAAAGGGATCGTCGCATCCGGGATCACGTCGCCTTTGCCGCGGGTGAGCACGAAGATCCGCGCCGCGTCGTCAACCTCCTCGGTCACGTTCAGCACCGAGGTGAAGTCCACCCCGACGGTGATCAGCCCATGGTTCTTCAGGAGGATGGAGCTGCGCTTGGGGCTGGAGCGGAACGCCGCGCCGACCGCGTTGGCCAGCTCCAGCGTGCCGGGCACGAAGAACGGCAGCATCGCCAACGGATAGGCGTAGAAGCACAACGCCGGAGTGTAGGCGGGCATGACGTTGTCCCCCACGCGCAGCAACGTGGTGGCCGCCGTGATGTAGCTGCCATGCACATGGGAAACCAGCCGGACGTCCGGACGCGCCTTGAAGATCTCCAAATGCATGCGCAGTTCCTTGGACGGACGGAGGCCGGGGGGGGCGGAAAGGACGTTCCCCTCCAGATCGACCTCTATCAGCTGCGACGAGGTCAACGCCCGCAACGAATAGCCGCTGGGGGTGACCAACACCTTGTCACCGGTCTTGAGGGCCACGTTGCCGCCGGCTCCGACGACCAGTTCCCGCTCGTAAAGGGCGCGGCAGAACGCCGCGAAAGTCTCCGGGGTCTCCCGGCTGAAATCATAGTCGCCCGCCATGGCATGTCTCCCTTGGATATTGCTTGCGCTGCGATACCATAGGCTCCGGCGCGTCCCGCCGCAAGGGGCGTTGCGAACATTTTCCCGCCCCTTTAGGGTAAAACTCCCCAAAACAAAACGGCGCCGTCGGATCGTCGCGGTTTATTTCCGTCCTTTGCAGGTCAGGCGGGATTTGTCATGCTGGCAGTGGAACACGCCGCCCAGCCGCTGGTCACCGACGCTTAGATATAGCTCCAGCTCCAGGCTTTCCGGCAGCTTGCCCCACGCCGTCAGACGACGCAAGTGGATCAGCGCCTCGCTCTTGCCGAAGTCCAACGTCATATCGACGCTGTTGGCCTTGTGGTACTGGTAACGGTTCCCCGCCTTGCGCTTGAAGGAACCAGGCGGGACAAGCAAGGCGACATCCTGGACGTTCAACGTGACCGCGTCCGTCGCCGGGTCGAAGCCCTTCCCCTCGGGCAGGACCAAACCCTCTATCCGCGTCCAGATCCAGTCGCGCTCCGCCAAGGCGTTGTTGACCTTGGCGTTCAGGACGACCGGCCCGAAATCGGGGCCGCCATCCGCCTCAAGACGACGACGGTTGGAGTCGGCCACCGCCATCTGGCAACTGGCCGAGGCTTCGCCGACCCACAACGTGGCGTCCACCCCGTCCAAGGGGCTCAGGTCGCTCAGGTCGAGGTTCCAGGCGCGGATATCCCAAAGGCCCTTCGCCGGTTCGAGGCGCAACGTGGCCCCGTCCTGATTCCGGCAAATCCAGCGTCCACTCCGGGAATTTCGCCGGAAACCATCGGCGGGGAACGCGACGGTCACGCCGTCGAACGAGACGGTCACCGCGTCCGTCTTCGGGTCGAAGCCGCTCAAGTCGAGACCGAGCGGACAATGGGACAGCCGCAAATTGCTCGTGCCCGGCTTGCCGCGGTCGTAGGTCGCCTGGAAGCGGAGTCTCGCCCCCGGCGAGGCGGCGGCGACGAAGACGGCGCGCACATGGACGCCCTCCCCCTCCACCTCCATCGTGGTGTTGGGCGCCAGGATGTTCTCGATCGTGGCGTCGCCTTCGACGAGCTCCCAGTAGGAGAAGGCGTAGCCCGCCAAAGCCGGGGCGGAAAGCGTCACCACCCCGCCGCGGATGGCCGCGAAATTGCCGTTCCCCTTGGGCGAGCCGCCCGCGGCCATCTCCACGGCCACCTCCGTGACCTCGCTGTCCGGGGCGAAGCTGGCCAGAAGCCGCAAGTCGCCGGTCAGGGTCGCCGTCAGGTTGGACGAACTCAAGTCGAGAGAGCCGGGCCCCAAGGCCGTCCAGGCCAGAAAGCAGTAACCGCTGTCCGGAGTGGCCTTGACGCTCAAGGTCGAGCCGTAGACGCGTTGGAACGCGCCGCTGGGCGAGACGCTCCCGCCCCCGGCGGAATCGACACCGACCGTCGCCGTCACCAAGGCGCCGGAACGGCTGAAAACCGCCGACACCACCGTGTTGTTGTGGGGGGTGATGGTGGTGGACAACGCGCCCGGGTCGTCGATCGTGGCGTCGCCATGCTGGACTTCCCAGCGGACGAAGCTGTAGTCGTCGCTTGGATTGTCGGTCATCGCCAGGGTCAAGGGCTCCCCGGCGGTCACCATTTGCGTGCCCACGAAGGGCTGGAGGATCGTCCCGGCGCCCAGCGGGGTCACCGTGTTGAGCGTCAACTGGCAGGGGGTGGCCACGGTGAAGAAGGCTTGGACGGCATAGTCCTTGGTCATGGTCAGGGTGGTGGTGGCCGCGGAGGCGTCCGCCACCGGGGCTCCGCCGTACCAGCCGCCGAAGCTGTAGTTCGTCCCAGGCTCGGCGCGGAGCGTCACCACCGTCCCTCGCTCATAGTTATGCCGCCCGGAGTCGGGGCTGATGGAGCCAGCCTCCAGCGGGCTGCAGGACATGCCCAAGATCACGTAGGACAGGAACTTGGCCTGGAGCGTGTGGGACGCCTTGACGTCGGTGAACTCGTAGCTAGCGACCCGGCCCACCGACACGCCGTCGACCAGCACGTCGTCGAGGTAATGGTTGGTGTCGGCGGCGATGGCGAAGCTCTGGTTGGAGCCGTAGGCGACCGCCACCGCGCCGGACGGCGTGACCGTCCCGCCCGCGTTGGCCGTCGCCTCAATCACGAAACTGTCGAGGGCGAAATTGGCGGTCAAGGTCTGGTCGGCGGTGACGTTCCGCAAAATCCGGACGGGTTTGGTCGAGCCGTCGCTCCACCCCGTGAAGTGGTGGCCGACATAGGACACGGCCACGACCGGGTTGGTTGAGTCGCCGTAGCTTACGACCTGCTCGGTGTCGCCCGCGACCACGCCGCCCGGGCTGGCCAGGAACTCGACAATGAAGGTGTCGGAGGCGAAATTGGCCGTGACCGTCAGGTCGGAATGGACGTCGTCGATGACCAGGGGGCTGTCGACGCCGCTGTAGGAGCCAGTCCAACAGGTGAAGTGGCGCCCGAGGTCGGGGACGGGTGTGACCGGGCTGGTCGAGCCGCCCGCGGCGACGCTTTGCTCGGTGTCGCCCGAGATTGAGCCGCCTGGACCAGCCAGGAAGAGCGCCGCGTAGTCGAACTTCCAGCCGCTGTTGTCGCCGAGGTCGACGCAGTTGGACTCCGCCACGTCGATGACGGCGGCGACGTTGTCGCTGTCCTGGACGGACAGGTTGGCCAGGGCGCGGCCACCGTTGGGAGCGAGGCGCCAAACCTCGCCGGGCGCGGAGCTCCGGAGGGCCAACGGCGCGGCCGCCGTCCCGGAGAGCTCAAGTTTTCCGACGACGCTGGTGAGGTTGCCGGCGCCGGGGGCAAAGCTCAACAAGCCGCCCCCGTTCCTGGACAGGTTCTGGAAGGAGTTGCGGCCCGAGAGGCTCTGCGCGGAGCCGTCCAGGACGACCGTCCCGGAGCCGCCCACGGCCAGCTCGGCGCCGGAGTTGTTTTTCCAGTCGCCGGAGACCCGCAGCGTCCCGTTGACCTCGAGCTTGCCGGAGTCGACCACGAGCGAGCCGCCCTGTTTCCAGACGGCGCCGGGTTCGACCCGCAAGGCCGCCCCGTCGAGGCGCAACCCTTGGGCCGGGCAAAGCGCCGGGAGCGCCGCCAAGGCCCAGGCCGCCAAGCGCCAAGCGACTGATGGAAAGGTCTTTCTCATCGTGATGCCTTTCGTTGGGCGGCTAAAGGGTGGTCTGGATCGTGCCATCAACGGCGCCGGAGCCTTGGTTGCTATAGGAAGTCACGATGCTTTGCAACAGTTTGGCGGCGGTGTTATTCAAGTTCACCGTCCCCTTGATCGTCGAGCGGAGAATCCGGGCGCTTCCCGTGAGTGTAAACGTCCCAGCGTTCCAGTAACAATCCTGCATCGTCCCGGAGACGGTGCCAGTCCAGGTGGTTCCGGTCATCCGGCAGGAATAAAGCTTGGCGTCGCTGCCGATGCTGCCGCCGTTGCTGCCGAAGGAATAGTCTTTGCCGGTACAGTTGGTGAAGGTGCTTCCCGTGATGGTGCAGGCGAAGCCGAAGCTGGATTCGCCCCCGGTGCAGTTAGTGAAGGTGCTTCCCGTGATGCTGCCGACGGTGCTGCTGCAGCTGCCGAAGGAGTGGTCGCCGCCAGTGCAGTTGATGAAGGTACCCCCTGCGATGCTGCTGCTGTCGATGCCGCCGCCAAAGGAGCAGACCCCGCCGACGCAATCCTCGAAGGTGCCGGAGTAGGTGACGCCGCCTCCCATGGAGTTGAAAGAGCCTGCCGCCTCGAACTCGCAGTTGCGGACGACCAGCCCGTAGTTGTTGCCGTCAGGGTAGAACGCCGCATCGTCGGAGCTTACGCTGCTGGAATAGACGCGGAGATTCTCGATCCTGGCGGTGTCGGCGTTCACGCCCAAGACCTTGGCGCCGCCATAGATATACTGGGCGTCGCGGTCGGTGGAGAGCCCGACGAGATCCACGTAATCGGAGTCCAACGTCAATTTGGAGCTAACCAGGTCGTAGCGCCCTGGCGGGACGAGGACGGCGGCGCGGTTGTTGTCGGCGATGGCGGAGCCGCCTGGGGTGAGGGCTTGGGCTGCGGCGTAGGCGTTGATGAGGTTGGTCCCGTTCGTCGTGGCGTCGCTAGTGGTGGTGACGATGATGTAGGCGTCGCCGTTCATGGGGAGGCCGCCGCCGCCGGATGCGGTCTGCCAGGAGGCGTTGCCGCTGGCGTCGGAGGTCAGCACCTTGCCGGCGCTGGCGCCGTCAGTGACCCGGAGGGTGTCCACGGTAAGCTTGCCGCTCAAGGTGGTGTTGCCGTTCTTGAGCATCACCAGGGCGTTGGAGCGGGCGCCGCTGTTTTGGCCGTTGCCGACGACCAGCAGGCGGTCGGCGGCGTTCCATGCGGTCGTGGACGCGGGGGTGTAGCCAGCGGTGTTGACGTGGGCTCCGAGAGCGGTCTCCGCCCAGGACAAAGCCCTGTTGCCCACGCCGCCGGCGACCGTCGCATACGCGCCGCTGGCGGTGTTGCTGCTGCCGCCGGAGACCGTCGCGGTGTCTCCGTCAGCGGCGTTTTGCTGGCCGCCGGAGCTCACCGCATAGTAGCCGCTGGCGGTGTTCCAGGTGCCGCCGCCGACGAAGGAGAGCAAACCGCTGGCGGTGTTCTGCTCGCCGCCACCGACCAGCGAGGCGCCCCCCGAGGCGGTGTTCCGCAGGCCGCCGGAGATCGTGGCGGCCTGCGCGCTGGCGGTGTTGCCCTGGCCGCCGCCGACGGTGGAACTCGAGCTGCTGGCGGTGTTGCCAAAGCCACCGGAAACCACCGTGTAGGTGACGCTGGCGGCGTTGTTCTCGCCGCCGCCGATCACGGCTTTGGCGCCGCCGGCCGTATTGTTGAGGCCGCCGGAGACCGCCGAGTAGTCGCCGCTGGCCATGTTGTCTTGCCCCAGGGCGGCGGAGAACTTGCCCACGGCGACGCCGTTCCATTGGGTGCTGGTGGTGGCGCCGGCGCGGAAGGCGGATTTCGCCTTGTCGAAGAAGAAGCGCGCGCTGTCGGTGCCGTCATAGGCCAAGGTGGGGCTGCCGAAGACGAAGCTGTCGCTGGCGTAGCTGCCGCCAGCGTTGCTGGTGACGTTGCCGGCGGTGGAGAAGGCGGGGGCATGCCAGTTGGCGTTGCCGCTGGCGTCGGAGGTGAGCACCTTGCCGGAGCTGGCGCTGGCGCTGAGCTTCAGGCCGCCCACCGTGGCGGTGTCGGTGCTGGTCAGCGTGGTGAAGGCGCCGCTGTTGGGGGTGGTCGAGCCGATCGTCCCTGGCGAGGCCCAATCGGCGCTGCCGCCGTTTTGCCAGGAGGCGTTGCCGCTGGCGTCGGAGACGAGGATTTTGCCGACGCCCGCTCCGGTGGTGATTTTCAGGCATTCGGCGGTCACGGTGTCGGCGACGTCCAGGTTGCCGTTCAAGGTGGTGTCGCCGTTCTTGAGCATCACCAGGGCGTTGGAGGGGGTGCTGGAAGAACTGCCGTTGCCGACGACCAGGAGGCGGTCGGCGGCGTTCCACGCGGCGGCGGCGACCGGGGTGTAGTCGGTGCAGAAGAGACCCAAAGCCACCTCGCCGTAAGACCGGGCAAAGTTGCCGTTGCCGCCGGGGATGGCGGTGGCTTTTCCGCTGGCGGTGTTGTTGTAGCCGAGGGCGGAGGCGGCCAGGCCGCTGGCGGTGTTTTGGTAGCCGAGGGCGGAGGCGGCCTCGCCGCTGGCGGTGTTTTGGTAGCCGAGGGCGGAGGCGTAGAAGTTGCTGGCGGTGTTGTTGTGGCCGAGGGCGAAGGAGTAGTTGCCGTCGGCCCGGTTGCTGTCGCCTAGGGCGGTGGAGCCGTAGCCGCTGGCAGTGTTGTAAGAGCCGAGGGCGGTGGCGTACTGGCCGCTGGCGGTGTTGCCGCGGCCGAGGGCGCTGGAGCCGAAGAGGCCGCTGGCGGTGTTGTAGGAGCCTAGGGCGGTGGAGCCGAAGCTGCTGGCGGTGTTGTTGTAGCCGCTGGCGGTGGCGGAGCCGCCGCTGGCGGTGTTGCTGGAACCGAGGGCGGAGGCGGCGTTGCCGCTGGCGGTGTTGCTGTAGCCGAGGGCGGTGGAGCAGTAGTTGCTGGCGGTGTTTGTAAGTCCAAGGGCGCTGGAGGCGTAGCCTTTGGCGGTGTTGTTGCCGCCGAGGGCGCTAGAAAAGTCGCCCACGGAGTCGGAGTTCCATTGGGTGCTGAAGGCGAAACCGGCGCGGAAGGCGCCCTTGGACTTGTCGAAGAAGAAGCGCGAGGCTTGGCCGCCGGAGTTGTCCATGGTGGAGCTGCCAAAGACGAAGCTGTCGTCTTCGTAGCCGCTGGCGCCCGCGTTGCTGGTGACGTTGCCAGTGGTGGAGAAGGCGGGGGTTTTCCAGGTGGCGTTGCCGCTGGCGTCGGAGGTGAGGACTTCCCCGGCGGCGCCGCCGGGGATGGTCAAGGAGTTCAAGGTGGCGGTGTCGACAGTGGTCAAGCTGGTGACGGAGACGGAGCTGTCGACAGTCAACGCTCCGGTGACAGTCAGGCCGCCGGAGACCTCTAGGCCGGAGTCGATGGTCAAACCGGAATCGACCGTCAAGGAGCCGTGGAGGGTGGTGGAGCCGTCCTTGAGCATCACCAGGGCGTTGGAGGGGTGGTCGGCGTCGGGGCCGTTGCCGACGACCAGCAGGCGGTCGGTATCGCTCCAGTCCGTGGTGGAGGCCGGGCTATAGCCCTCGGTGTCGGAATAGGAGCCCAGGACCGTCTCCGCCCAGGACATGGCCATGTTCCCCACCCCGCCGAAGACGTTGGCGTAGTTTCCGCTGGCGGTGTTGCCGTGGCCGCCGAAGACGCTGGCGGTGCAACCGTCGGCACTGTTGTCGTGGCCGCCGAAGACGCTGGCGCAGTCGTTGTTGGCGCTGTTTTCGCTGCCGCCGACGACACAGGCCAGAGGCTCGCTGGCGTAGTTGTTGCCACCGCCCAAGGCCGCGGAGCCCACCCCGCTGGCGGCGTTGTTGTAGCCGAGGGCAGTGGAAAGGATGCCGACGGCGTCGTCGTCCCATTCGTCGTTGTCAGCGCAGCCAGCGCGGAAGGCCGACTTGGTCTTGTCGAAGAAGAAGCGCGAGGCTTGGCCGCCGGAGCTATCCAGCGTGGAGCTGCCAAAGACGAAGCTGTCGTTGACGTAGCTGCCGCCGGTGTTGCTGGTGACGTTGTTGGCGGTGGAGAAGACAACGCCGAGGTTGTCTCTGGCGTTGGCTGAGTCGGCCAGGTCGGCGAGGTTCGAGGCTTTCTGCAAGGCGGAGTCGGCCTTCGTTCCCTGCGCCGCGGTGGCGTAAGCGGAGGCGCTGGTGGTGGCGGCGGAGCCGAGGCCGAGGTTGTCGCGGGCGCTGTCGGCGTTGGTGGCTCCGGTGCCGCCCGCGGAGAGGCCGAGGCCGCCGAAGGACAGGTTGCCCGCGCCGTCGGTGACCAGGGCCTGGCCGTCCGTCCCGGTGGTGCCGGGCAGGGTGAGAGTGACGCTGCTGGCCATGCCGTTGGCGGACTGTAAGGCGACGGTGTGGTCATTGTCCGTCGTGCCGTCGTGCATGACGATCTGGCCGGGAATGGCCGAGGCCGCATAGCCGAGGACGAGCGCGCCAGTGTCGACGGTGAGGCCAGAGTCGATGGTGAGGGAGCCATGAAGGGTGGTGGCGCCGTTCTTAAGCATCACCAGGGCGTTGGAGGGGACGCCGTTGTTGCCGTTGCCGACGACCAACAGGCGGTCGGCGGCGTTCCAGTCCGTCGTGGAAGCCGGACTGTAGCCCGTAGTGTCGGTGTAGAGGCCGAGCGCGACCTCGCCAAAGGACAACGCCAGGTTGGCATTGCCGCCCAAGGCGCTGGAGTAGTCACCGCTGGCCACGTTGTTGCCGCCGCCGCCGACCGCGGCGGATTGGCCGCTGGCGCTGTTGCTGTAGCCGCCGCCGATCACGGAGTAAGGACCGCTGGCCACGTTGTTGTAGCCGCCGACGACCGCGGCGAAATTGTCGCTGGTCTCGTTGAAGTAGCCGCCGCCGATCACCGTTTCGCCGCCGCTGGCGGTGTTGTTGCTGCCGCCAGCGATCGTCGCGTCGTCGCCGCTGACGTTGTTGTGGGCGCCGCCGCCCACCGCCGAGAAGTCGCCGCTGACGCTGTTATCGACACCGCCGCCCACCACCACTCTGTCGCCGCTGGCGGTGTTGAAGAAACCGCCGCCGACCGCCGCGCCTTGGCCGCTGGCGGTGTTGGCGAAGCCGAACGCGGTGGAATAGTTGCCGACATTGAAATCGTCCCATTCGCCGCTGGCGGTAGCGCCAGCGCGGAAAGCGGACAGGCTTTTGTTGAAGAAAAACCGCGCGGTGTTGCTGCCGTCATAGTTCATGGTGGGGCTACCGAAGACGAAGCTGTCGTTGGCGTAGCTGCCGTTGTTGTTGCTGGTGACGTTGTAAGCGGTGGTGAAGGTGACACCCAGGTTGTCCTGGGCGGCGGCGGCGTCGGCCACGTCGGAGAGGTTGCTTGCTTTCTGCAAGGAATTGTTCGCGGTGGCGAAGGCGCTGTCGGCCCTGTCGCCCTGCGCGGTTGTGGCGTAGGCGGCGGAGTCGGTGGTGGCGGCGGTGCCCAAACCCAGGCTGGCGCGGCCGGTGGCGGCGACGAGGTTGGTGTCGGAGCCGTTCCAGGTGCCGCGCTCGAGGTAGGCGGTGTTGAAGGTGGCCCAGTCGGTGGAGCTCAGGTAGCCAGAAACAGTGGCGGAGGCTTGGTTGATGCCGATGCTGCCGGACGTGGTGATGACGCCGCCGGTCAGAGGCGCGGCGGCGGTGACGCTGGTGACCGTGCCGCTGGAGCCTTGGTTGGTGGTCTCCTTCCAGGAGGCGGAGTCGGTGGTGGCGTCCACGCAAACGTAGGCTTGTGAATGGGCGACGTCCACCCAGAGGCTGCCGGGGGCGTAACCACTGTCGACGTCGTCCTGAACGGTCGGGGCGGCGGTGGCGGCGAGGTTGGACTTCTTGGTGGCGACGACGTCGACGCCGAGGCTGGCGCGGCCGGAGTCGGCGTTGAGGCCGGTGTCGGAGCCGTCCCAGGAGAAACGCTCCAAGTAAGCGGTGTCGAAGCGGCTCCAGTCGGAAGCGGAGAGTAAGCCCGACCGCGAGGAAGAAGCCTCGCGGGTGGCGGCGGCTTTCTCCTCGGTGGTCAGGAAGCGGCTGTCGTCGCCGGCGGCGACGGAACCGGAGTTAGTCCCCACGTTTTTGGTGGCGGCGGCGCCCAGGCCAAGGTTGCCCCTGGCGTTGGCGGAGTCGGTCAGTTCCGAGAGGTTGGCGGTCGCCTGCAAGGCGCCATCGGCCTTCGTGCCCTGGGCGGCGGTGGCGTAGGCGGCGGCGGCGGTCGTGGCGGCGGAGCCGAGGCCGAGGCTCGTCCGGGCGGAGGCTTTGTCGGCGAGGTCGGCCAAGTTGGCGGCCTTTTGCGCGGCGGAGTCGGCCTTCGCGCCCTGGGCGGCGGTGGCGTAGGC
>Ga0209467_1001249_pt1 | contig 23462 bp, 18 predicted proteins | sample Higcelwee11metaG_FD_187175 | JGI IMG/M metagenome (GOLD analysis project Ga0209467, IMG submission 187175) | Freshwater pond sediment microbial communities from the University of Edinburgh, under environmental carbon perturbations - High... | ecosystem: Environmental > Aquatic > Freshwater >... | reverse complement strand
ATTATGAACAATACTCATCGAACAATCGCTTCAACCTGATAAAGGCGTTTGTCATGGTTTATGCTACTCGCTTCGCTCGCTCACGCACAAACCACGCCAATTCCCCTTTACAGGTTAAGCGTATGTTCTATGGACGCTCCGCGCGGGGGTGTTGTAAGTTTATTTTAGGAGAACTGCATGTCGACAATGTTCAATGTATATCAAAACTATGCAGAACTGTATGATGAATTAGTTAATCATGAAGATCATGAATGTAATCTAGCTACATTTCTTCGCAATAATATTGAATGGAAATCAAAATTTGTATGCGAGTTTGGAGTAGGAACTGGGCGAGTCACTAAGCTTTATCTTAATGATATAAAAAGTGCAGATCTTTTCGATAATTCAAATCATATGATCGAACGAGCTAAGAGCAATCTTTTAGAATGGTCTACAAAAATTCATTTCTTTGAGACCGATAATCGAGAGATTGATACAATAGATGGACAATATGATATTGTAATTGAGGGTTGGAGTTTCGGACATTTGGTAGTTGAAGAAATTGATAAAAAGGATTATTGGATCGATAAATTAGTAAATGCGTCTTTTAGGATTTCTAAGGAGAAGTTAATATTTATTGAAACAATGGGAACTAATGTAGAGAAACCAGAAGCTCCAGGAGAAAACCTAAGGCATTTTTATAGTAAATTGCGAGATTATGGATTTAATGAAAGTGTCATACAGACAAATTACTTGTTTGAAAGTTATGAAGAAGCTGCAAGAATTATGGGTGGATTCTTTGGAGAAAAGATGCAGAGTGAATTAGAAAATAAAAAGATAAAAGAAGTTAAGGAATATACTGGAATATGGATTTATGATAAGAAAAAGACATAGAACAATCGCTTCAACCTGACTTGCCTATGTCACGGTTCCTGCTACTCGCTACGCTCGCTTACGCAAGAACCGCGCCACTTAACGGCTCGCAGGTTAAGCACATGTTCGCTGGACGCTTCGCGCAGAAATATCAGAAATTTGTATTCATAACTCTAGATCTATGACTATACAATGTATACTTGACAAATAGATATACAATGACTAAACTCCATATGGTGGAGGTTAAATATGCATACTGTGGTACAAAAATGGGGAAACAGCCTTGGTATAAGGATTCCATCAGCATACGCAAAAGAATTTGAACTAAAAAATGGGAGTTTCGTAGATATAAGTGCAGAAGAAGGTAAAATTGTAATTATTCCAAAAGGAAATAACTTGGATGAGTTGCTAGAAAAAGTAACTGTTGAAAATATCCAGGAGACAATAGAGACTGGAATATCGATAGGTAATGAAGAATGGTAAAAACGCTATATATTCCAAATAGAGGCGATATTGTCTGGCTTGATTTTAATCCACAATTAGGACATGAGCAAAGAGGAAGAAGGCCAGCATTAGTTCTTTCTTTTAAAAAATATAATGAAAAAATAGGTTTAGGAATATTTTGTCCAATAACTAGTAAAGAAAAGGGCTATCCATTTGAAGTGAAAATATTAGGAAAAAAGATAAAAGGATGTGTATTGAGTGACCAAATTAAGAGTTTGGATTGGAGAATTAGAAATACTGAGTATATAGAAACAATTGATGATGAATTATTGAAAGAAGTAATAAGTAAAATTAAAGTAATCATAGAATAAGAGAAGACACTTAGGTTCAAGTATCAAGTGCAACGGTGATGCTGTTTCGTAATATACCTCATACGGTGTTTTAAAGCCAAGACGCTTGCGTGGTCGCATGTTCAGTTTATAGGCAATACGATCACAACTGGCTTTAGAGTCCTTCAGGGGCTCAAGTAAGGCATGCTGAACAAGTTCAGAAGTCACTGCGCGCCACAGCGTTGGAACCCGTTGATTACCAGTAACCCGAAGTGGGTGAGATTCCGAATTCGTAGCAGAGATCTGTAAGCGCCCATGCTCCTGAACGGTATTCATTTGTGAAGAAGGCTCGTCCATCGATGATTGATTTGTTCCTCCAGGGCATGGATTCCCCCTTGCGCAGCGGATAATCGAGCGCAAAGCGCGTAAATCATATCCTTGGAGTTGTGTAAATAATGTGTCTGGTTCGTACCATAATCCTTTGGATCAATCGCGCTCTCGATTTGTCGATCATTGCGGTCCCGCACTACTGATTCGGTCTTGCGAATTCAGTTGTTGGCTATTGGCATATATAGTACTATTCTAGTTGATGAAGGCAGACCCTGATGGAAAAGGAGTGAACCGTGGAGACAATACGAAGCATTCTGAGGAGCAAAGGCGGAGATGTAGTCAGTGTAAATGCTGAGTCTATTGTCGTCGAAGCCCTTACGTTGATGGCGGAGCGCAATATTGGAGCGGTTCTGGTGCAGGATGCGCGTGGCGAGACGGTCGGCATATTCTCGGAGCGCGACTTTGCCCGCAAGATCATAGTCAAGGGTCGCAGTTGCGATACGACCAAGGTCAAGGAGATAATGACAACCGCCCTGACGTTTACCGATCCTGATGCGTCATTGGAGACGTGCATGAACCTGATGACCATCAATCGCTTCCGTCACCTGCCTATCAAGGAAAAGGGATCGATCATTGGCATCATTTCGATCGGTGATGTTGTGAAGGCATTGATAGAGCATCAAGGGAAGATCATCGCGCAACAGGCGTTTGAGATTGGACAGAACGAGCGACGCTCTCCGGGGGCCATCTAGTGCATGCAGCGGCTCCTTCGCCAGAGGGTGCCGCCGCGTTTCATCGAACCAAAATTAATCAGGGGTATTGAAAAGGAATTAAATATCTATATAGTTGTCTAGCATGAAGCTAAGAACGAAATTGTTTCTCGTATTCGCAGGGATTCAGACTATAACTTTCATTGTATTGCTTGCTTATAACATAGGAATCGCCGGGGAATCACTACGTCGGGCCTTGATTGACTCTGGTCGCGAACGGGCGAGGGCCGCCGTGGCTCAGATCGAGAAGCGCTTGGCCGCCACGGCCCAGGCCGCCCAGGACATAGCCGGATCTGCCACGGCACTGCGTCGAATTGGCGCGACCGACCGACTGGGCTTGCCGGCGGTATGTTCCGAGACGCTCCTCAGGAACCCCGACTTTTTTGCAGCATGGGCGGTGTTCAACAGTGATGCCTGGGATGGCAAGGATGATTCCCTGGCGAGTGAGCCCGAGTATGAACCCTCGGGCGCCTTTGTGCCATGGGCTTACAGGGAAGATGGAACCATACGGGTGCAGTCCGGGATGCAGGGCGATGACGATCCCGATTCCTACTATGGTGACTTCTACAAGGTTCCGCTCGAGCGCCATCGAGCCGTCTACATCGAACCATACCAAGAGAAGATTTCGGATACAGCGTCGGTCCTGATGACGACGTTTGCGATTCCACTATATGACGAAAAGGATCGAGCTCTGGGAGTCGCTGGGGTAGATCTGAGTCTCGATTTCCTGAATAGCCTGATCGATGCCGAGACAAGTAATGGGACATTTGCGATGCTGGTGTCGAGTGGTGGTACGATTCTTGCTCATGGGCTGCAACCGTCGCTTGTTGGTCAGGCAGCATCGGAACATGAGGCTGCAGGCAACATGCAGGCGGTGCTTCGAGTCATTGATGCTGGCAATGGCGAAGCATTCCTCGAGCATTCTGCAACTGCTGCAGGCAGTCTGTTCAGGGTTATAGAACCGGTGATGCTTCCCGGAGCTCAAGAGCGATGGGCATTCATAGAATCAGTGCCCGCCTCCGTGCTCTTCGCCGACCGCAATGCATCGGTTGTCGCTTCGCTGGTCATTTTCGCAGTTGCCCTCGGATTCGCTCTTGTCGTTGTTGTACTGGTATCGAGAGGTATTACCAAGCCTTTGCTGGTACTGAAGTCGGCCTTTCAAAGGATGGAAGACGGGAACCTGAACGAGAAGGTACCTGTGCAGAGTCGTGACGAGATCGGTGAGTTGGCCAAGGGATTCAATCTCTTCGCGGCGAGCCTTCATTCCCTGGTCGGGTCATCGCGCGATGCCGTTGTCAGGCTTGACGAGAGTTGCATCTCGTTGTCGCAAGCTGCTCGAAGGACCAGAGGTTCCATACAGGCGATCAGGGCTGATGTCGACCGGGCGAAGTCCGAGGTGCAATCGCAAGTGGCGTGCGTCGAGCAGGCATCGGTCCAGACAGACAGCATCGTATCCAGCATCAATTCTTTAGGCGCGGTCATCACACGTCAGAACGCCAGCATAGCAGAGGCATCATCGAGCGTTGAGGAGATGGTAGGCAATATCCAGGCGCTTGCGAGCAATTCCGATGCCGTTGTGCGGGAGATGACCGGCCTTGGAGGCTCAAGTGCAACGGGGAAGGCTACGCTCGAGGCGGTGATCGATGGAGTCAAGAAGGTATACGCCCAGAGTGCCGACCTGTCGGCCGCAAACAAGGCTATCGCAGAGGTTGCCGCAAAGACCAACCTGCTGGCGATGAATGCCGCGATAGAGGCTGCTCATGCGGGCGATGTAGGCGCGGGTTTTGCAGTCGTCGCCGATGAGATACGAGCGCTTGCCGACAGCACGCGCGGGCAGTCCAAGACCATAGCCACGCGAATTGCAGATATTCGCTCCGCAATCGAGACGGCAAGAGCCGCTTCGGAGCGGGCGGGCCTGTCGTTTGACGACATTCTTGTTCACATCGATCGAATATCCCGGCTTGAAACCGAATCACATCAGGCAATTGGCGAACAGCGAACCGGCGGCCAGCTTGTGCTCCGAGCATTGCAGGAGATGCAGGACGCGGCGGCGAGCGTGGAGGCCGCAGGAACGGGAATGGCAACGACCGGATCCGAGGTTTCATCCGTGATGGGGAGGCTCGCCAGCGCCAGCTCGGCCGTCGCCAGGGTTGCGGCTTCGATAGCAGACGGTGTCGATGCAATCGACTCTGACGTGACATCCGAGATGGAGGCGATCCACGACAACGAGCTGCTTGCCGGCGCCCTGAAGGGCGAAATAGGCAGATTCGCCGACTGATCGGCCTATTCGTAGCTCGAGCGCAGGTCCTCAATCCGCAACGCTGCCGACAGGTCCGCCGCCGTGATGGGTCCGGAACCGCGTTCCGTCCGAAATGCCACGAGGCGTTCCTCGCCCGCCGCAATGTCAAATCCGGAATCCTCAAAGCGCCCGGGAATGCCCTCTGCAGACAATGCGACGAAGAATGCTGGAGCCGCAGTCTGCAACCGCACGGCAAGCCCATCCGCCGTTTCCTTCGATGAAACGACGGCAGCCTGCAGGCCAGCGGGCCGGATTTCGCATGCCTTGGGGTCAGACAGAAAGAGCGTTGTTCGTCGTCGCATACCTCTGTCGGTTGTCATCTGAGCGTCTATGAATGCTTCGTGCCTTGCGACGGGAAGTCTGTCAATCGGGTAGGTCCATAGCAATGTTGCCGCATCCGGGCCGGCAACGCCGGGCGACGCCACGTCCTGCGAGAACCCGGACACGATTGAACCATCGAAACGGCGCAACGTAATTTTGAGTTCGACACGAAGGCGCGCGTCGGTATCGTTGACGATGAACGCCTGGATCGCCTGGTCCTTGATGAAGAGCGCCAGGAGCACGGGGTCGTAGAAGTCACGGGCCGCGTAGTGCAACAGCTTCCAGCCTCCATCATATTCAAGGCTGGACCAGCTCGAGCCGGGCCACACGTCGTTAAGCTGCCAGTACAGCGTCCCCATGCAGCGAGGGCGGGTGCTGCGCCAGAACTCCACGGCCGTCCTGATGGCTATGGCCTGCTGTACCTGCGACAGGTACAGGGTCGAGCGGAAGTCCTTTGGCATCCTGAAATAGCGGAGTATCGTGTCGATGATAATCGAATTGCCCCGCGGGTGGCGCTGGTGATGCTCCATCGCTGGTGACGATACGTTGAACTGCCCGGGCGGCACAAACGAGGCGGCCGTCGCATGCGATGGCAAGGACTGAAAGCCAAATTCCGAACAGAAGCGCGGGCGCACGGTCATGTACTCCGAAAGCGGCTTGCCCTCATGCCAGACCGACCAGTAGTGCATGTCGCCTCGGCTGTCGCTGTGCCAGTTGTCCGAGAAGTCGTCTGGGCCGGCCGAAGGTGATGATGGCCACCAGGTCCGGTCCGGATCGAGCTCGCGGACAACGCGACCCAGGGTGCCTTCGGTGAGCCGGTCGTAGTCGATGATGTAGCGGGCGGGATTCTGTTTCGACTCGTCATACCAGGTTATGGCGCCGAGTGCCTCGTTGTTGCCGCACCAGAGTGCGATGGCCGGGTGATTGGCGAGTCTGCGTACCTGGTGGCGAATCTCGGCTTCCACATTTTCAAGGAATTCCGGCGTTGACGGATACAGCGCGCACGAGAACATGCAATCTTGCCATACGAGGAGGCCCAGTTCGTCACACAGCTCGTAAAAGGCATCACTCTCGTAGCGGCCGCCGCCCCAGACCCGTATGCAGTTCATGTTGGCCTGGGCGGCTGATCCGAGCAGCTTAGCCATCCGCTGCCTGGTCCAGCGCGAGGGCAAGGCATCCGCGGGTATCCAGTTGGCGCCTTTTGCAAAAACGGGTCGATCATTGACGACGATGGTCATGGACCTGCCAATATCGTCGGGCAGCGCGTCGACGCGAAGGTCACGGAAGCCAAGCCGCATCCGCACCTCGTGCGCAAGGCCTTTCCCGGTAGCCGGTCCGACGATGACGCGCAGGTCGTACAGGTTCTGATCGCCATATCCGGCTGGCCACCAGAGGAGCGGAGCCGTCACGCGGAGCTCTTCGTGCACGGTGGTGCTGCCCGCGGCAATCGCACGCCTCTGTGTCGATCCCGCTTCGCCAAGCTCTATCGATATCAATGAATCGCATCGGCATGTTGAGTCAAGCTCAATGGCCAGATCGACCACCCATGTATCCGATTCCGGAGCACCGCCACCCTCGATGCGTCGCGTCCTGGCGCGGACATAGTCGATTCTGGGCCCGTCGTGGGCGATGATCGCCACGCCGTCGTATAGGCCGCCGGTCATCAGGCTTGGGCCCCAGTCCCATCCGCCCATGCACTGTGCCTTGCGCACCAGGTTACGGTTGGGCGAGCTGACCGGATAGACCGATGCCGGAATCGGGTAGGCCAGCTTCGCCGCCTCCGCGATCGCAGCGCGTTCCGGCGAGCGTATGATGACGGAGACCTCGTTGCGCCCGGGCACCACCAGTGATGCAATGTCCATCCTGAACCGCCTGAACATGTTGCGGCTCTCGCCGATGGCTTTGCCATTCAGCAACACCTCCGCGACAGTATCTATGCTCGCAAATTCGATGAACATACGCCCGGCACGGAGGAAGTTGTCGGTGATATCGAAGGCGCGGGTCAGGGCCCAGTCTTCCCTGCCAACCCACTGCACATCCAGTTCATTCCTGTCGAAGTAGGGATCCGAAGCCTCTCCCGAGGCAACCAGCGCTGACAGTATGTCACCTGGCACGGTCATGGGTCGTTCGCTGCCGTCCGCGAGCCGCTTGAGCATCCATTGGCCATTCAGACTCAGCTCTTCCATATCCCCCCCATGTCAGTTCTGCAGTTTGTCATTGACGGTTCAGTGAAGTCATGGTATAGCATGATTGGTTGGTTAAATCAACCAACATTGCCGGGCAATGGCCTGGCGCCGACGCGCATATGGCCGGCAGCAGCACAAGGAGTCGCCAGTGGCCACCATGACAGGACCAAGAACAGCGGCTCGCGTCTTCAGGGCTGTCTGGCGAAAGCCGGGCATCAGCAGGATAGACATAGCCGCAAGCCTTGGACTGGACAAGTCGACGGTGACCAATCAGGTCAGCCGCCTGATCGATTTGGGCCTGATCGTTGAGACCGAAGAGGGAGAATCATCGAGCAAGGGCGGGCGGCGCCCGATCCAGCTCGTCATCAACAAGAAATTCGGGCGCATCATAGGCATCGAGGTGCAGTTCGGTCTCTATGTGGCAGTCGTTGTCGATCTGGCCGGGTCGGTGCTCGCCGAGCGCCGCGGGCAACTCCATATAACCAACGACAATTTTTCGCAGAGTGTGCTGGATATCATCGCACGGACCCAGGAAGAGTTTGGCGGGGGCTCGGACTTGCTCGGTGTCGGTGTCGGGCTTGGCGGGCTGGTCGATTCCAGAAAGGGGCGAATACGGTATTCGGTGCCGATAGGCATAGACCAGCCGATCGATTTCGCGAAGACCGTGTCCGCGAGGCTTCCGTTTCCCTGTTCCGTTGAGAATGATGCCAACTGTTGCGCGTGGGGAGAGCTCGCATTCAACAGGAGCGAGGAACTGCGCGACTTCCTGTTTGCCCTGGTCGAATACAGGCGGCCGTTGACGAGGAGCCTGCGTGGCGGCATTGGCGTTGGTTTTGGCGTCGTCATGGGAGGCAAGGTTCATGCGGGCACGCATGGCAATGCCGGCGAGTTCAGGAGTGTCTTTTGTAACGGCCCAGGGCCCCTGCAGTTCTCGTTGGCCGAAGAGGAACTCGCGCGCCTGGACAGCGATGCTGACGCCCTCGAGCGGACCTGCGACGAGTTGTCCAGGAATATGGCGATGCTGGTCAACACGATGGATTTCGATCGGGTGTACATCGGTGGCGACATCGAGTCACTCGATGTGGACCTGCCAGGCATGCTCAGGCGGCGCCTGGCTGAAAATTGGATGTATCCGGCTCCCAAGGGAGTCGACATCAGGTATTCAAGCCTGGGTGGAAAGGCCGTTGCATATGGGGCGGCCGGCATGATTCTGGACCGGTTGGTATCGGAGCGGCTTCTGCCTGGGCTCGGCACGGTGGATTCGCCCCCGTTGGGGTCGATATAGAGCGGTTTTCGGTACGGGAGATATCCCGTTACAAGGAGGATCACATGAAGAAGTTGTTCATCGCGGTGCTGATCATCGCGGTGGCCGCCGCAGGCGGTTTTGCGCAGGAGAAGGTAACGCTTACCGTCTTCAACTATCAGCAGGCCGACCAGGCCGGCTATGCCGAGGATGTAGCGATCTGGCAGAAGTTCCAGCAGGACAACCCCGACATCACGCTGAACATCGAGGTGCTGTTCAACGACCCGTACCACCAGAAACTTCAGGCGTACGCGGCCGCAGGAACGATGCCGGATGTGTTCTACGTGTGGCCCGGTGCCCGCTCCGCAGTCATCCACGAAAAGAAACTCGCCAAGGACCTGAACCAGTTGCTTGGCGCCGCGTATCTGAAGGATTTTTCGGCCGCCGCAACGAACCCCGCCAATCAGCTGGGCAAGTACATGGCGATGCTGCCACAGTCATTCACCTATACGTCGGTCATGTATGTGAACAAGAAGTTGCTCGCCGATAACGGCTTTGCGCTGCCCAAGAGCTACGCTGACCTCAAGAAGATGGTTCCGAAGCTCAAGGCTAAGGGTGTCGCGGTGGCGATGCTTCCCAACAAGGATGCCTGGCCCATGCAGTCATGCCTGTTCTCGACGGTCGTCGGCCGCATGGCCGGTGACGATTTCATGGACGCGATTCTGGCCGGCAAGGCACGCTTCACCGACAAGCCGTTCGTATCGGCCCTTGAAGTGATTGCGAATATGTACAAGGACGGCATCCTGTCACGCGAGGATGTGCAGGTCGGCTATGGCGAAGCCGCTGGTATGTTCGCGTCGGGCAAGGCCGCTATTTACATCGACGGCGACTGGCGCGTCGGAGCCTACATCACCGACAAGGCATCGGGCAAGGCGCTGATAGCTCCTGGCGCCCAGGAGAGCGACTACGCGCTGCTTCCCTTCGTATCGATCCCCGGAGAGAAGAACCCCGGCGTGCTTTCCGCAGTAGCGGGCACCGGCTGGGCGGTCTCGGCTTCGATTCCCGCCGGTTCAGCAAAGGAAAAGGCGGCCGTCAAGCTGATCAAGTACCTGTATTCGCCCGAGGTACAGGCGATTCGTTTTGGTACCGGCGCCTATGTACCGACCCGCAAGGGCGTAAAGGCGGCCGTCGAACCGCTCGTAGCGAAGGTCCCGCTCTTCTATGCCGACAATTCCAAGACCTGCTATGTGATCGATGGCGTACTTGATCCCGCCGTCTACAACGTAATCAACGATGGGCTCATCGCCATCGGACTCGGCACCAAGGCTCCGGCTGTTGTAGCCGCGGAGGTGCAGAGGGCTTACGAGACCTGGAAATCCACCAAGAAATAAATGGCCCTATGGCAGACAGCGTAGTGACGCTGTCTGCCAGTCGAACAGAAAACCAGCGCCGGCGAGGAATGCATGTTGCAGCGAAAACACCGTGGAATCGAGGAAGGTCGCGCATACTGGGCGATGGTTCTTCCAGCTTTTCTGATCTATGTCCTGGTCATGGCCTTTCCGATCATCCTGTCCGTCGTGCTGTCGCTTTCCAATTATGATGGTGGCAAGATGTTCGGCGGAGACGCCTGGGGGTTTGCAGGCCTCAAGTCATATGCCCAGGTCTTTTCCGATCCACTCTTCTGGAACGCGCTCAAGAACAATGTCTATATCGTCCTGATCTCGGTCTTCGGCCAACTTCCTCTTGGCTTCATCTTTGCCTATATCATCTACCGGAAACTGGTCAAATGGCCCGGCTTCTGGCAAGGTGTACTCTATATTCCCAATATCCTGTCGGTGATTGTTGTCGGCCTGCTCTGGCAGACGATCTTCTCACCGAACGGGCCCATAGCCGAATTCATGAATACGATCGCTCGAGCCGGTTTCCAGTCGAAACTGGAAACCCTCTTCTCGGGTGCGGGCGGCTTCAACATAACCGATGATCTGGTACGCAAGATGCTGAACCTGGCTGGACCGGCAGCGTCCCAGTGGTTTACCGATCCAGTGCCGGAACTGAAGGAACTGATACTCTCATATCAGGGCAGCCCGCACGCGCTGCTGATCAATGATCTATGCAATCTGTTCGTGCAGAAGTGGAGTCCGGAATTCCTGAGCAAGCCCGACATCGCGATGCTGCCTGTGCTGTTTGTGATACTCTGGATGTATACCGGCATGTACCTGATCCTCTTCCTGGCGAACATGCAGAAGATCGACACGCAGATCATAGAGGCGGCGCGAATCGATGGAGCCACCGAATGGCAGGTGATGCGCTTCATCATCGTTCCTGCCCTGTCAGGCACGATAGTCAATTCGGCTATCCTTGCGATCTCCGGATCACTCTCCAGCTTTGCGCTGATCTTCGCGATGACGGGTGGAGGGCCATCGCGGGTCACCGAAATCCTGTCAATCTATATGTACAACAACGCGTTCCTGGGAAGGCCCAACCTTCCGCTTGCCAACGCCATTTCGCTGATAATGGTGCTGGTCAGTTTCGCCTTGATAGGTGCTACCAAGGCTCTTGAAAAACGCTATGGCGGGAAGGAAGAATAGACCATGAACGAAGAGCACACGACTACCGCCATGGGTCGATTCGCCGCCGTCATGGCCAAGGCAGCGGCATATATAATGATGATCGTGTTCACGATCATGACCCTGTATCCGATTTTCTGGCTACTGATGAACTCCTTCAAGTCGACCAGGGAATTCCAGATGAGCCAGCTGTCGCTGCCTGCCGCACCGACGCTGGCCAACTATGTCGAAGCCTGGAAGATGGGCGATTTTGGACTGCTGTTTCCCAATTCCATTCTGTATACCGCAGGTGCAACGATCGGCATTGTCTTCGTTTCGTTGTTGGCAGGATTTGCGTTTGCGAAGATTCGTTCCCGCGCGACGACGCCACTATACAATGGCTTTATCATCGGTCTGCTCGTGACGACGCAATCGCTGATGATTCCCCTTTTTCTCGAGGTCAACCTCTTGGGCATCTACAATACGCGTGTGGCGGTACTGCTCGTGTATATCGGTGCCGGACTGCCACTGGGCGTGTACCTGGCTACTGAATACATCAAGTCGATTCCGAATGCGCTGATAGAGTCGGCCCGCATCGACGGGGCGGGGTTCTTTGCCATTTTTGCCCGCATCGTCGTTCCCATGTCCATACCGGTCGCGGTGACATTGTCCATACTGAACATCACGAGCATCTGGAACGAGTTTGCCCTTATCAACATTCTGGTGTCCAGGACCGAGCTCAAGTCATTGCCGCTTGGCATCTATAAATTCTCGGGGTCGCTATCTACCGACTACGGGAAGCAGTTTGCTGCGCTTACTATCGGCATGGTGCCGATGTTATTGTTCTATGTAATATTCAGAAAACAAATAACCAGGGGCGTCGCCGCAGGCGCCGTCAAGGGATGAGGAGACCGGGCGCCATGTCAAGCATACCGAGCACGAGAAGTGATGGATTTCCTGAGAATTTTCTGTGGGGTTGCTCGACCTCGAGTTACCAGATAGAAGGCGCTTCTGATACGGACGGTCGTGGCCCGTCCATCTGGGATGTCTTCTGCAGGGAGCCCGGTCGGGTGAACAAGGGACAGAACGGAGATGTCGCATGCGACTCATACCGGCGCTGGCCCCACGACATCGCGCTGATGAGCGAGCTTGGTGTCGACGCCTACCGGTTCTCCACGGCATGGCCGCGAGTTCAGCCAGACGGCCGCGGTGCTCCGAATGGTGCCGGCGTCGACTACTATTCGCGACTGGTAGACGGGTTGCTTGCTGCCGGCATCGAACCATGGCTGACGCTGTACCATTGGGATCTGCCGCTGGCCTTGGGCCAGACTGGCGGCTGGACGAACCGTGAGACGGCACAGAGATTTGGCGAGTATGCGGCGATCATGTACCGCGCCTTGGGAGACAGGGTCAGACACTGGGTGACACTCAACGAGCCATGGTGCTCGGCATTCCTCGGGTACGAACATGGCGAGCATGCGCCAGGCATCAGGGACAGGGCCGCAGCGCTGAAGGCCACGCATCATCTGCTGCTTGCACATGGCCTTGCCGTCGAGGCCTTCAGGCGCGAGGGCGTTCAGGGTGATATTGGCCTGGTCATCAATCCGGCAACGCCGCGGCCGGCGACGCGTCGGCAAGCCGATCATGGCGCTGCGGCCCGTGCCTCCGTGGAGCGGACAGGACTCTGGCTCGACCCCATCTTTGGACGCGGCTATCCTGCATCGTATCTTGCGGCTCGCGGTGCCACGATGCCTGTCATGGCCGGCGATATGGAGCTGATAGCAGCGCCGGTGGAGTTCATCGGTGTCAATTACTACAACGAGGATGCGGTGGTCGCCGCTGTCCCGAGTGCAGAGAACCCGGATGGCTATCGGTACGTCCGGACGGCGCTGCCGAAGACTGAGATGGGCTGGGATATTGTGCCTGATGGCCTTAAGCGGGTGCTCCATTTCATTCATGCCGCATGGCCAGTCAGAGCCATGTATGTGACCGAAAACGGAGCTGCGTTTCATGATAACGCCGATATCGCGGGGCGTGTCCATGATCGATCGCGGATCGAATACTATCGCGACCACCTTGTCGCCTGCAAGGAAGCCATACATGATGGCGTTCCGTTGCGCGGCTACTTTGCGTGGAGCCTGCTCGACAATTTCGAATGGTCCCATGGCTACGACAAGACCTTCGGGCTAGTTGCTGTTGACCCACGCTCGCTCGAGCGGCGTCCCAAAGACAGTTTCTATTGGTACCGGGACGCGATAGCCGGCTACGGCACATAACGGAGATTTTGCACCGCAGCGATTACCGTGCTATACTTGCTGTAGCACAGATACGTTGGCGGGACCGTTATGAAAGTCAAGAGCTCCACAATTAGCCTCTGCCGAAGGACGCTCTACGAGTCCATTTCGGCAGAAATGATGGTCCGCTTTGTCAGGTTGCTCGATCCGGAATATGACCTGCATGCCAGGTCTGGCATACCCGAGAATTATCCCATAACCAACCAGATGGCTGCGACGCGCATCGTGCAGGACATCATCGACGATGGCCGCTTCATCGACTTCATCGAGACGCTTGTCAGAATCGACGCGGATGGCTACATGGGCAGGCCGTATCCAATCAAGGGACTGAATCAAATAGTCAAGACACTTTCGCTCGATGGATTTCTGTTCGACCGGGCAACCAGACAGTTCTTTGAGAATGCCAACGAGCGCGCAAGCCCAGACTGGGGTAGATTGCGCGATGGTGATGAACGGCAGGCGGCGGTGCTTCGCCTCGATGTGGTCGAGAATTCGGCGCTGGTCAAACGAAACTCCAGCGAGCATATCGAGCGGGCATACGCGGATCTTCGTGCCATCGTCCATCGATCGGTGCATGCCCGATATGGTCGACTCTGGCTGTGGGAGGGCGATGGGGCGCTTGCCGCTTTTGTGTTTGGCCACAAGGAGCGCTCGGCCATTCTTGCCGGCATGGAAATACTCAATGAGTTGTTTTTCTATAACAGGCTTGACAATCCGCTGGAGGAACCTTTGCGCGTCAGGATAGCGGCGCACGCAGGTCCCATCATCTACCGCGATCAGCCCATGGAGCTTTTGAAGAACGAGACGCTCCGTGAGGTGACCCAGATCGAAGCCAGATCGACGCCAACCGATACGATGAGCGCGTCGGCCAATCTCTTCCTTTCTATAGATCGTGTCATTCAGGAACGATTCGATCCCGAACGGCAAACTGGCGGTGACAAGATCAGATACTATTCCGTGAACCTGGAGAAAGCGTGAGCACATTCTGGTTCTCCCCGGACAATCGAATGCCTCCCGGTTTCGATTCGGCTCATGGAACCGTTGTCAACCGGGACACGACCGAGCTGAAGAATCACAAGCCGATGTCAGGCGACATCAGTTATATCAATATCATGGGGCTTGATGACACTGAGCGCCGTAAGAGCATGCTTGCCTTCAGGCGGCGTTGCGGTCAGACAGCCTGGGCGATCGCGGATCCATTGGGTGAAATCGATGACCCGGCTTCGGTCTTTTTTATGGGAGCGTGCGATTATCTGGGGCCGATGACGTTCAAGCATGGCGTGGACAAGGCAAGGGGCCGCGATGTCCGGGCATATGCGCAGTCCCGGCTTGAAAATGATGGCCCCCGACCGTCCGGGGCGACACCGTGCGCGACCGTCACGGCGGCCGGAGCCGTCGATGAAACCTTTGGAGGCTGGAAGAGCGTCAGACCTGGCGCCGTCTATCCATTCTATTTCCTGTTCGTTGCAGTCTCTGCCCAGATGAACCTGAAGACCAGGTTGGGTGAATCAGGCTACATCGCCTTCAGGGACAGACTCCGTACGCAAACCCAGCAAGTGCTGGCGGATGCCGAACCATTGCTGTGGATGGAGACCGATACGACGGCGATCTATCTGATACCGTCGACGACTCGCAGCGCGAGACATGCTATGGTAGCCTGCCTCAAGCTCCTGCTCAATACACCCGTATTCGGATATGAGCGGCTGGGTTTGCCATTCCCGATAGAATTCACCTGCGCTGTGCATCATGGCTCGACCGAATTCGCTGTACCAGGCAAGACCGGCACCATTGTCTCGGACGCGGTAAACTTCATATTCCATCTCGGTGCCAAGTGTGCGCAAGCGGGGCGGCTGACGTTGTCGAGCGATGTGGATCGGTCGATCATTCCGGCAGCGCTGCGTGAAGTCTTTGTCGATGCCGGTGCCTTCGAGGGACGAACCCTCGTACACTCGCGGCGCTTCGGCGCCTTCTAGTGCGTTGCGGTATCGACGAACAGGCACTCGATTGATATTGTGCTGACTATGCGATTCCATCTGATACCCGCGCGTGTGTCGATCGCGTGGAAACTGACAGGCTTCTTTTTCTTGTTTGGGGTAATACTGTCCTCGGCGGCATTCCTCGTATACGGCAGAGCTGCCACCACGATCAGCCTGCGGGTCGGTTCGGACATGGCTGAACTGGCCTTCATATCGGTATTCGGAGTGCACGACGCTGCGACGCTGGCATCGCTTCCCGATCGCGACGATGGCCGCCTCGTGGCACTCGAGCGCGAGCTGCCCTTTCTGAACACAAACATTGGAGTCAGCGGCATCGAGCTGTTCGGGAAGGCTCCCGATGGCAGATGGTTGATGTTTTCGCACGATGCCGGCGGTGTGGTGGAATCACGGCCTGCCGCAGAGAGCGTCGTGCAGAGGCTGGACCGCGCTCTGGTTCGTCACATAGCCTTTGGCGCGAACGGACGATCCGGCGGCCCGGTCGTGCATGCGTACATGGGATTGCCTGTTGCTGCCGACGGCACCGCATGGGCACTTGGTGCCGACGTGGACAGCACCAACCTTCTGGAACTGCTCTCGACGTATGGCACCGAGACTGCGATGTTCGCGTTGATCCTTGCCGGGCTTTCACTGGTTCTGGGCCGATTCTTTGCGAGACGTTTCAGCCAGCCCATCACGGGGCTTGCCGCGGCTGCCGATGAGTATCGACGCGGGAACAGGTCTGCTGTCTTCCATAATACCAGGCGTGATGAGATTGGCGTATTGGGCAGAACCCTCGCAGCCATGGCACAGGAAATTGAACGCCGCCGGCTGGAAACCGAGTCCAGGCTGGCAACCATGGAGGCGATGAATCGCATAGACAAGGCAGTTCTTGTCACGACATCCAGGGGCGAGCTGCTGGCGCGCGTCGCTTCGATCGTCGATACCAGCATGCACTCGACCGCAGTAGCGATAGCGCTCCGAGACGAGACGGAACAAGGCTGGAACATTGCTGCCCTCACCGATGCCGTCGATCATGCCGGCATCGACTGGAACAGCCGTATCGAGCGCGTACCTTTCGTGCCAGACACCTTGCTAGAACCCGGCTTTGACAAGCGGCTGTCATCGTATTATGAATCGCCTCTGGCCGATGCAGGGCCCGGCGTCGCGGTGCTCGCGCTCGATGTGATGGGTTCGGACCGTGGCCGCCTGGTGGCGGCTCCGCTCAGCGTCGACGGCCGCTATCTTGGCTCGCTGATCTCCGTCGTCGACCGGAATGCGCCGCTGCCGGATGACGAGCGGCGGACCTTCGCGATGCTCGCTGATCAGGCCGCCGTCGCGCTGCGAAGCATCCTGGAACACGAGACGAGCGAGGACAACTTCTTCGGCGTCATCAGCTCGCTGACCCGAGCGGTCGAGGCCAAATCACGATGGACGGCCGGACATTCAGAACGCGTGTCCGACATGGCGGTGCAGCTTGGCACGCATATCAGGCTGTCCGCCGAGGATGTGCGCATGCTGCGCATATCGGCGACGCTCCATGATGTTGGCAAGATAGGCATTGGCGAGGCCATTCTGGACAAGCCGGGATCGCTGACAAGCGATGAGTATGCGCAGATCAAGCAGCACCCTGCAATTGGCGCGGCCATGCTCCGGGACATACGCTCCTTCGAGCGCGTTGTCCCTGCGGTGCTGCATCATCATGAGCGCTGGGATGGGAACGGTTATCCGGACAAGCTGGCCGGAGAGGCAATACCGCTCGCCGCCAGAATCATTGCGATAGCCGATGTCTGGGATGCGATACGCGACGATAGGCCATACCGCGCCGGTTTCCCGCTCGCGGAGGCCGAGGCCTTCATGCAGGATCAGTCCGGCATCATGTTCGATCCGGCGTTGATCGAGGTATTCCTTCAGTTCCTGAAGATGTAGTCGCAGAAGAAGCAGATATCGTCGGTCTTGCCAGGGAATCGTACGCCTTTCGCTTCGAGCTGCTTCCTGATGTTCGCAAGGCCGGTCTCATAGCAGTCGCACACCTTTGGACTGGTCCCTGCAGCCTTCATCAGCGTTGCATACGAATCAGTGACGCTTCCTATGATGAGGTCCGGGTTCTCGTTGGCAAATCCACAACAGACGGCGACCGATCCGTCAGGATGGACGTAGAACACATTTCCCGGGCCCGCGCAGAAGTCGTCGATGAACCAGGCATCGGCATTCCAGGCCCATTCCTCTGCCGATCGTGAACGCGGAGAGCGCACAATCTGGATGATCAGTCCGGAGCCATCATCGGGTGACGATTCATCGCGCGCCGACCAGGTGTCATCACATATCCGGACCGGCTCTCCGCTGCCCTCATCCGAGTCTTCCACCCGGCCGCCAAGCGATTGCGCCAGTGCCCGCAAATCGAGCAGAAAGTCCCGGTCATCATCAGAGCGAACAGACAATAATTCCACCGCGTCCTTGCGGCCCCAGGTGTCGAAGACGGCCCGCAGAAATGTGGCCATCCGTTCCGGCGACTGCCCGTGGTAGGAGTCGTAGCTGACGCCGATGATGCCATCAAAGCCTGCGGCGTACAGCGCTGCAAGACTGGAACGAAGGCTGGACTCATCGGGCCACCAATCACCATTGGTCATCAGGCGGTCAAAGAACAATCCGCGTTCGACAGCTGCGCTGGACACATCGATCAGAAATTCCGGCCGGAGAAAAGGTTCCCCACCGGAGAATCCGATTCGCTCGACGCCGCCTTCTGCGCACGCGTCCAGAAAGTGAATCGCCTCGGCGGCAGAGAGTTCGTCCGGGCCACGGCTGACGCGACAGTGCGAACAGTGAAGATTGCATCGCCCGGTGGGCGCGAAAATGACTTCCTCGGGATGGAACATGCCAAGAGCCTAGACCGATCTGGTCTCTTGCTCAAGGGGGCTCCGAATATAGGGAAACGGCCTGACTACAAGAGCTGAAGTTCCTTGTTCATCAACTCCGATTGATGCATCATGCCGGAGCTTCGCTCGTTGATATCCTCCATTGAGCCGCGAATTCCTTTTGTGCCTTCGATGATCGATGCCATCTGGGCGCTGAGGCCATTCATGGTCGAGGTGATGGATGCCATCTGACCTACCGCTTTTCCGTGACTCGATCGCACCTGCTTGACCTTGTCATTGACGGAGAAGCTGACATCATTGAGCACGATCGATGATTCCATGATCTGGTCGGCGCCGATAGATGTCTCTTTCATGCCGTTGCTGATCTCCTCCAGAGCCTGGACCACACCGCTGATTTCTGTCTCTATCAGTTTGAAGGCAACTCCCGAAGCTTTGATGACCTCGCCCGTACTCCCAATATCCTGAACCAGTCGTGTGAGGTTGGCTGAGATACCTCGCGCGTTATCGGAACTGGTTTCAGATAGCTTGCGAATCTCGTCCGCTACGACGGAGAAACCACGGCCGGCGTCACCGGCGTGGGCAGCCTCTATGGCGGCGTTCATTGCCAACAGGTTGGTCTGCCCGGCAATACCCTGTATGACGCTGGTCGTTTCCAGGATGCCATCGACATACTTGCTCAGATTGTCAAAGGCGCTGATGGCCTTGTCCATGGATTGCTCGCCGTCTTTGGCCTGTTCCAGAAGGTTGATGGCGATGCCACGCTTCTTCTCCGATATCGAGGTGATGTTCTGGATATTCGCGTTCATTTGTTCTATCGAGGCGACCGTCTCCGCGACATGGGCGGATTGATTCTCGGCCCGGTCGGTCAGATCGCTGATGCTTGCCAGTATCTCGTCAAGTGCAGCTTTCGATGCCAACGCCTGCAATTCCACAGCCCTGACTTCGTCCATCATGGCAACCGATGTACCCTCTATTGTCTTGCTGGCACCGAGTGTGGCCAGCGCATCCTTGCCGAAATTCTGTACCTGCAGAAGGTATGCGCTTGAACTCTCCATCAGGGATTTCGCCTTCTCGGCTCGTTTCTGCGTCTCGTCGAGCTGACGTTGAACCTCCATCATCATCGAGTCGAAAATCCTCCTGATGAAGAGCGTAACCGCGATGGACAGGGTCAGGCAAATCGCGGGAATTATTACCTGGGACACCAGGCTCTTGTGCCCCTCTGGTATTGGTGCGCTGAGGGCAATTCTGGTGACCGCGAATCCAAATACGATGACCACATAGGCGCTGAACGCGTAAACAAGGCGCTTGTTTCTGACAAACAGCGCCGATGAGAGCAGCCCAAAAATCAGGAACATCGCCGCTTGATCGAGAATGAACTCCCGCGTATAGCCCTGAACTATGAACGCGGCTGCTATGAGCAGGTTCAGTGACCCTGTGGAAATCAAGGCGGCGATGTCATACTTGCCTTTGAGGCCCAGCAGAAGGGCCATGCCTTGAAGTACTAAGAGCGCAGTTCCCGCAGGAATGGTGATGTCACTGAAATTCCCGGAGAGTATCGGTCGGGCAACCATGATCGCCAGCAATGCCATGAGCAAGCCGATAAATGAGAGGAGCAGGGGCTGCTTCGTTCGCAGTTCAAGGTTGTCTGTTTCTTTGGCAAGCGGTTGCTCGTGTTTCATTATCATACTACTTCCTTTCCACAGAGTTCCTGTTGCATCATTCTTTGAGAGCCGGACCGGCATGGGCCGTGTCCGGATAACGCAGGGCAACCTCGCGGAACCGATTCTGGTTGACCATGAAGAGCTCGACCAGAGCAGGGTCAAACATGTTACCCGATTCATCGTGGATAAAGTCGATTATCCTGTCGATCTCCCAGGCTTCCTTGTAGGGTCGCACAGTAGCGAGCGCGTCAAATACGTCACAGATACATACAATACGCCCAGGCAGCGATATCTTTTCCTTGGGTTTTCCCGCCGGGTATCCTTGTCCAGACCATTGTTCATGATGTTCAAGCGCCATGATCGCCGCGACCCGGATGATGGAACGTTCGGATGATCCGAGTATTCTGTATCCCACGATCGAGTGCGTCTTCATAATAGACATCTCGTCCACGGACAGGCGCCCAGGCTTGTTGAGAATACGGTCGGGTATCGCAATCTTGCCAACATCGTGGAGTGGAGCTGCCTCCGTGATGAGTTCTATGCTCTCTTCGGAGAGTTCGCTGGCTTGCGCGAGGATGCGCGCATATTCACCCACCCGCAGTACATGGTTGGCGGTTTCAGGAGATCTGTTTTCCACCAGTTCGGAGAGCGTCAGCAGTATCTCATGCTGCGACTTGACGATCCGTCTGTTGGCCGTTTGAAGTTTCTGCTCCGCCGATCTCCTTCGGGCAATTTCTTGTTCCAGTTCATGCACTCGGGCGCGGATGCGCGCTTCGAGCTCCTCATTCCAGGTCTGTAGCTGTTGCTCCACCGAGGCCAGCTCGGTTACGTCCCTGAAGACTGCCGTGGTGAAGAGATTGGATCCGGTGACCCTGCCAGAGTCTGGAACCGAGCTTGCCCCTATCATGTATATGCGCGTTCCGTGTGCGGTGGGGAAGGCGATACGATTCTGAGTGGTAGTGCCACGAGCAGTGGCGATGGCCCGCAACACCTCTTCTCCCGCATCGGGCGACACTGTACGAATGACTTCGGTCAAGCAAAAGCCCCGGAGCCTTCTTGCGGGGAGTTCCAACAGTTCCGAGAATGCTCGATTGCAATCAAGCACCATCAAATCTCCGTCGAGTACGACTACGGGGTCTCCCAGGCTGTCAACGACCGTCCTTTGTGCGAGTGGAGCGCTATCGAAGAGTCTGAATCGGATCAGCCCGAGGGCTATCGGAATATTGCCGATCATGAACCATAGAGGGGACAGGTCTCTTCTATTGAATAGCCGCAGGCCCAGGGCTGATGGAAAAATCAAGACAAGTGGTACCGCGAAGCCGACGACAATCAGACCCAGCGGCCTATGGCCCGGACTGGATGCGCGTGCGCGGACCAGCAGTACTACTGCTACCACGCAAAGCCCGTATTCATATGCGAAGAGCACATAATCGATGATGGTATATGCGTATACCAGTTCACCAAGCGGGATGGACCAATCAACCGCCGGATTAGTCCGGAGAAGCCCTGCGGCCTCAGGCCAGAGTGCTGCCACGGCGGAAATTGCGGCTGGAATGTAGAGCCATCGCACGCGTCTGTCTTTTGGTCCTTTGGTCACGCCAGTCAGATTCAGGGCGAAGGAGAGAAGCGATGCGACCGCTGCCAGAGTTGCCGGGAATTGCACCCCGTCCCAGAAAGCTTTTGACTCGAGATCTGGACCCAGCAGTTCACAAACAAGCAGAGTCGTCCATGCGAACTCGGACCACAGCACCAGACTGAACGAGCATGCCGCCGTATCGTTCCTGTTGCGCATGGCCACGATGGCCATCGCGGCGGAAAAAAACGCCGACATGAGGTACGGCATCAGTTGAAGTATGTCTGCAGCAACTTCAATGGCGCTCATTGAGTCATATCCTGCAGAATCCCGGAATCCTGTTCATCATCATCTCGGTACTTGTCTGTGATGTTGACGAATGCATCCAGATTCTTGAACAGCACGTCTACCAGTGACGGATCGAAGAGTGTGCCGCGATTTTCCCTGAAGTACTCAAGAATCCTGTCGTGATTCCAGCCTTTGCGATATGAGCGGTCGGCGATCAGTGAATCGAAGACGTCGCAAATGCCCACTATTCGGGCAGCCAGGCTTATTGCCTCTCCGGATTTGCCATCGGGGTAACCCGAACCGTTCCAGCGTTCATGGTGTTCGAGCGCTATCCGTGAAGCCAGCTGCATGAGTGGTTGATCAGATCTATCAAGGACGTGGTAGCCAATCAAGGGATGTGATTGCAGGATCGTGCGCTCCACGTCGCCAAGCAGGCCTTGATCAAGCAGTATTTCATCCGATATGCCGATCTTCCCGATGTCGTGCATTGTCGATGCGTTCGCGAGCAATTCGGCTTCTGAATCGGACATGCGCGTGGCCCGACCCATCAGGCGGACATATTCCGAGACCCGGGCCACGTGTCTGGCAGTCTCATTGCCTCTGCTCTCTATGATTTCAGAAAGCGTCAGCATCACTTCGGTCTGGGTCTTCTCTATTTCAGCGTTGATTTCCGAGAGACGTTCTTCCGTATCGCGCCGTCGCCTGACCTCCGCCTCGAGATCAAGCACATGTTCTTCGACCTTCTTCTCGAGCATGGTGGAGAGCTCCCTCAAAGACCGTTCCGCTTTTCTGAGAGCGCTGAAATCATGGACTACCACGACTCTGGAATGTTCATCATGATTGACCGGGAAACCCCGCATGGACAGGCTCATCTCTTCGGCGCCCTGCTTCACGGTTGCCTCGGATTCCACTGCGCGGCCTTGCAGCACATCGATGGCCCGTTCTGGCCAGCCGGCGAAGAATTCGTGAGCCATGCTATTGATCATCTCGCCTTTCGCAACTTCAAACATCATTCGGGCTGCTTCATTGCGATAGATGATGCGTCCGCCATGGCCTACGACCATGACAGGATCGAGCAGATTTTCAACGATTCGTATTCGTGCAGTTCCCAGGACGTTGGCCATACGATAGCGAAAGATACCTATGGCGATCATCACATCACCTGCCATAAGGAACAGGGAGCTTGCCTCGAGCCGGCCATTGATGCGTATTCTGGCGAGTGTCAAGACTGTGCCAACGAGTGGTATGAGCAGACCGGAGAATGCGGAAAGCGCGCTCATCCTGCTTGAACCACGATGGTGCACTGCAAGTACGCCGAGCCAGACTATCGCTACCATGGCCGTTGCGTAGATAGGAAGCAGGAGGAGCAGCATCGGCAATCTGAATGTGTAAACCAGCTCGCCGAAAGGAACTGTGGGATCTATGAAGGCATTGATACGCTGCAATCCATGCAGCGAATTTGTGCTGGCGAACACAC
>Ga0209467_1001248_pt1 | contig 23494 bp, 16 predicted proteins | sample Higcelwee11metaG_FD_187175 | JGI IMG/M metagenome (GOLD analysis project Ga0209467, IMG submission 187175) | Freshwater pond sediment microbial communities from the University of Edinburgh, under environmental carbon perturbations - High... | ecosystem: Environmental > Aquatic > Freshwater >... | reverse complement strand
TTTGAAAATGAATGAATTTCAAGCCGCAATGGGATTATGTAATTTACCTTTACTTAAGAGTGAAATTGACAAGAGAAAGAAAATTGCGAATTATTACATTAGTGAATTAAAGAATATAGAAGGACTGACATTACCAAACTACATAAGTGATATTGACTATAATTATATATATTTTCCAGTTCTAATTAATCATCCTACTCATACTCGAGATTATGTATTCGATGTCTTAAAGGATAAAGAAATTAATACAAAAAAATATTTTTATCCATTAGTAACTGATTATCAATGTTATAAGTGGAAATATAACGATAATTTACCTACTTCAAATGATATCGCACAAAAGGTTCTATGCTTACCATTATATGGTGAGTTAGATAGTGAAAAAATAATGTATATTATAGAAGCATTAAAAAACGCCTTGGAATAAAAATTCAAGGCGTTTTCAAACGAAAATTTGTATAATAAATACTTTTCATGAAATTATTAATTAGATTTTTCGTGATACTCTTTTTCAGTATTTACACTCCAAATATTCGATTTATCGGATACATTATTTAATATATTTGATACTGCTTCAAAAGAAGTTACCATTGAATGATCCGAATTATTATATCGATGTTGACCATTACGACCAACGCAATACAAATTCTCGATTGTATTTAAATATGATATAACTTGATCTATCTTATCGTACGAATCAAAATAAGCAGGATATGCCTTTATAACTTTTTCTCTATGTGTATCTAGTATAACTTCACTTGCATCGATAATACCGATTCGAATTAATTCTTGCACCGCAAGATTCTTCGCTTCATTTTCACTTAAATTCCAGAAATCGTCATCTTCACTACAGAAATATTCTAATCCTATCCAGACTGTATTCATAACATCCTTAACCATATACGGTGACCAATTATTAAATATTTGTATGCGACCTAGTTTAACAGTTGTGTCTTGAATATAAATCCAACAATCAGGGACGATGTTATTTATTGTTTTAATATTAGTTTCGTTTTTAAGCGCTAGTTTATTTACTAAAACTCCTATTGTAATGAAATCTCTATAGGGAAGATTATTTGAAATATCTAACAAATCCTTTGATGGTACTGTATTGAATGAACTCATCAAGTCTTTTATAGGCATTGAAGAAATGAAATAATCGCCTTGATATTTTACGTTATTAGCTTGAACAGAAATTATTCGATTCCCATCTATTGCGATACGATCAACTTTAGCATTTAAGACAACTTCACCACCCATTTCGATGATATCGCTTAACACAGTTTCCCATAAGTGACCAGGTCCAAATTTTGGATAGTAGAATTCTTCAATAAGTGATGTCTCAACTTTACGATTCTTCTGAGGAATCAATTTACTGAAGATATCCTTTATAATTGCGACTATCGATAGTCCTTTTACACGTTGAGCACCCCAATCAGCTGATATTTCTCTGGGATGTCTTCCCCAAACTTTCTCTGTATAGCCTTCAAAGAACATTTGATATAGTTTTTTACCAAATCGATTGATATAGAAATTCTCTAGATTTGAATCTTCTCTTTTAAATACAGCAGATTTTAGATAACTAAATCCCGCAACGATTGTGCGTTTAAGCCCAAGATTCTTGATTGTTTGCATTTTCATGCTAATTGGATAATCAAAGAATTTTTTAAAATAGTAAATGCGAGATATACGATTACGATTTAGGAAAACTCGATCTTCTATTTTTGGATCAGGTCCGCCCTTGAATGTTTTGAATGGACGGTTTAATAGATCATCATCAAATGATGGTTTACCTTGCAATGGCAGTATATTTGTCCACCAATCCATTACACGTTTATCTTTTGAAAAGAAACGATGTCCACCAATATCCATACGATTGCCGTTATAGTTAACCGTTCTAGATATACCACCCACAACACTTGATTCTTCAAGAATAATAACTTTGTATTCTTTTGACTGTTTTAGCAGTTCGTAAGCTGCTGTTAAGCCAGCAGGACCTGCTCCGATAATGATTGCTTGATACATGTTTACTCCTATAATAGTTACCTATTTAGTTTATCATGAAAGAATATTATTTTAAATAATGTATTTTTAAAGTAAAATTCTTATAGGGGATTTCCACATGCTAGTTCAAAACATTAAAAAAAATCTAGAATCAAAGAATCGAGAAACAAGAATTATCAGTATTTTAAGTTATTTAATCCTTTTCATTGGAATAATTTTCCTTATTCGTTATCAAATACGTTTGTTAACCTTAGTTGAATGGGGAGACGAGTCAGAAACGATAATCGTAACAAAGATGATGGCACAGGGCTATCGATTGTATACAGAAGTTTATAATAATCATGGCCCTTTAGTATTCTTTCCAGGATTAATCATTAGTTCAATTGGAAATTTTGGCATCCATGTTTATAGAATACCGATAATGATACTACAGTTGATCGCATTGTTAAGTATCTTTTGTAGTCCGATTTTTAAGAATAAAAATTATCGCAACTTCTACACTTTAATCGCAGGAACCATTATGGTTATTTTCCTACCACGATTATACGGACATACATATATGTATCAAGTCTATAGTGGCCTATTTTTCTTAATTGTATTAGTTCAATATACTTTATCTAATTATTTAGATATCAAAGTAAAACCAATCATTGTACTATTATCTAGTTTTATTTTATTTTCGATTCCTTTTTTGGCAGTTACAAATTTACCAATGGTTATCCTTATTCTTGTTAGTTCATTTAGAAGAAGAGATGCTAAATATTTAGCAATTGGTGGAGTTGCTTCATTAATCTTTAATCTTGGATTCTTGTTAACTTTTGGATCTTGGGATGGATATATCGCATATCATTATTATCTTAACTTTAAAGTACTTTATAACAATTCTGGTGTTTTAAATTTTGTACTAACGATATTTAATTATTACACCAAGAATTTCTATAATTTCATTAGCTTATGCTTGATAATGATTAGTCTTGCACATTTGAATAAATATGTTAAGAATTCAGATTATTGGAGAACAATTTTCGTCATCCCAATGTTTATGAGTCTGGTTATTCGTGGGGGAGAATTCTATAGTTTATATGGTTTAATCTATGTTTATGCATTAATAGGACTTGGTTCAATTTTGTTTATATCTGAATTCGAAACAAATCACTATTTAGATTTGTTTCATGAACTACCTGTAATAATATTTAGTATTGTTTGTTTAATTGTTCTATATTTACCGATACAAACTGAAAATTACTATTATGAGTTAACTTATGATACACAATTTAGTCGAATAGCGAAAAAAATAACAACACCAGATGAAAAAGTTTTATCATTAACATTTAGAAGTTATGAGTATTTAGCATCGGATCGTTTACCAGCAAGTACACATTTTATCTATCTATCTATTCAAGCTAAATACAATCAAAAGCCTTATAAGAATGTATATGTCAATATAGTAGATGATGTGAAAAAGAACAAACCAAAGATCATCCTTATGGATAAATGGAATATTATTATTGATGAAACAGATATTTGGGATAATTATGCAAGTGATTTAGTTGCCTATATTAGTGCGAATTATTATCGCTTACAAGATTCTGATATTTATATTCGAAATGATATTAATCTTACTAAGTATAATCTTGATCCTACTTTTGGCACTGAGATTGAGTAAAACTTATAGACAGTTCTCTTTTGTTAGATTATTCTTAAATAGTAATGAACGATTCAAATGCAAATATTAAAGTTAAGGCTATAAATGGAATGATATGGAGTTCAATGGGCTCTTTTATGTTTCAAATTGTACGCATTTTAACGCAAATCGTATTAGCTAGATTATTGTGGCCAGAAGCATTCGGATTACTTGCGATTGTTATGGCATTTGTATCTGTAGCGAATTATCTTATTGAAAACGGATTGACGTTATTTTTAATTCGTAAGAAGGATTTGAATGAGAATGATAGTACAACATTGTTTATAGCGAATATAGTATTCGCAATAATTATGTTTATTTCATTCTTGTTGATTAGTCCATTCTTATCTCTATACTTTAATGATGAATCTTTGGGATTAATGCTTAGAGTCACTTCAATATCAATATTGTTTAATGCCCTAGGAAGCGTCCATAAAGCACTGCTTACACGTCAAATTGAGTTTAAAGGACAGACTATCATTTCGTTAATTTCCGCTGTAGTATCAGGTTTTCTTGCAATAATAACGGCATATATTGGTTGGGGAATATGGTCTCTTGTTTTCTATAATATTTTATACCAAGTTATTCAAACTGTGCTTTTGCTTGTTAAATATAGATATTTTCCGAAAGGTAGCTTTGATTATCAATTCTTTAAGGAAGCTGTTACTTATTCCTGGAAATTAATGTTATCTGGATTGATACATACAATATATGAGAATATTTTTAGTGTCATTATGGCGGGGTTATACTCTGTCACAAGTCTTGGTTATTATTCAAACGCATTAAAGATAAGAGACGGAGCTGCACAAACATTAACTGATTCTATACAACGTGTATCGTTCCCAGTATTGAGTACATTTCAAGATGAGAAAGAAAGACTAAAACAGACTAATAGAACAATATTAAAACTATCTGTCTTCATAATATTTCCATTATTAATTGGTTTAGCCGCAACTTCCTCCACAATCATAAATGTAGTATTCGGTGATTTGTGGCTAGGTATGATTCCAGTAATGCAAGTACTTGCTTTTAATGGATTATTAATTCCTTTACATAAAATAAATCTTAATGTTCTAACGGTAATTGGTCGAACAGATCTATATTTAAAACTTGAGATTATCAAAAAGATTGTGGCTGTCATTACAATTGGAATCGCATTGTTTTATAAGATAAATCTTATAGGTCTATTATGGGTCTTGTTCCTAAATGCGATTATCGGTTATGTACTTAACGCTTATTATACAGAAAAATATATAAATTATGGTTTAAGAGAACAAATGTCTGACATTCTAAACATATTGATTACTTCATTAGTTATGGGATCTGTTGTTTATGGATTTGATGTATTAACCAATTTATCAAATCTAATCACTTTAATTATTCAAGTATTAATCGGTGTAACTATCTATGTAAGTCTAGGATATCTATTATGTAGAAAAGAATTTGATTATGTCGTTAATATAGTAAAAAAGATATTGTTAAAGATAAGATCATAAGAAAGCAGACATATATAAAGGAACTCTAGTAAAATCATTCTACTATTGTTTAATTTTTCATTATTGTTCTATTATAGAGAGATGTTGAGTGATTTTGTATTCAAGTATATCTTAGTCGGGCAATTATCATCTTGTTTATTTTTCAACAATTAAGATAGAAAGTTGCTTGTTAAAAGTTTCTGAGTTTTTTATTTCTCGTTGAGGGATTGATTATGTACATGATTATTCTACATTTAGTTCCAAGGAACAAACACTTATGAATTTGTTCCACTATAGTCTAATTGCGTGTGTATAGTTATTTTGGAAGACACAGATCATAGAGTGGATGTTAATCCTATTCTTGGTATTCTTTATCAATCCATTTTGAGACCAATTGTGACAAAGTACATATCACATTATATGAATTAATTGAAGAGTTTAAATGGACTAATATACAAACATTATAGTTTGTGTTCTTATCATATTATTGTTAGTCCCATCCTATATACAAGCTATTATATATTCTATTTAACGTATGCGCTAGAGAATAGGGTAGAATCCATTTTATAAGAATAAGTGATAATCAGTTTGATATTATATAAAGAATGTGAGAAATTGTGGTAACTGAAGAAACGGAAAATTATTAAACATTTCATAAATATCTAGGAAGCAATTTATGTGCAAGAAGGTGTGGTGCTAGACTATAAATGAATAAATAATATTATGGTCCAGTGTATTTAGGTCAGGAACTCAATTGAATTTTCTAAACTCCAGTAGATAATCGCTCTAGATTAAATGAACTAATTAAAAAACATGTTAATTACTTTTAGCTCAACAAATTATTTTTAATTATATGATAAAGTTTAATTGGTGAATGATATTGAAATTGGTGATTAAATGCCATTCTATTTGTATAATCGTGATTGTGGTACTTTTGTGTAAGAGAATGATGGATTTATACTTTATCGCTTCTTATAGAAAAAAGCTATTAAATTCGCTATAATACTTTTGATAATCTGGAGGTTGAAATGGGATTCTTTGTGCCGATATTATTCATTCTTGGAACGAGCTTTACGTTTTCTATCTTATTGAAACGTCGGGTTGATGAAGTGCTTCCATTCGCAATTATGTCTAGTACACTAACTGTGTATTTTTTTGGTTTAATAAGCAGAATAAGTGTTGGATATTACGTCGTAGTAATGATTGCGGTTTTATCTATATTTATCAGTTTATATTACTTAGTTAAATTAAAAAATAAAGAGTTTATCTACAAATTATTAACGCCAGGATTATTCGTATTTATAGGACTATATGTATTTGTATATGTAATCAACTTAAATCGATTATTTTATCAATGGGATGAATTTTCTCATTGGGGTCCAATGGTCAAAGAAATGTTGCGTTTAGATACATTCTATTCTGTGCCAGAGTCAACTTTATATCATCATAAGAATTATCCACCAGTGATTAGTTTATTTGAAACTATCTGGTGTATGTTAGCAGGCAGTTATAAAGAGGGTTATATCTATCGTAGTATTCAAATCTTATCTTTTTCAATGTTTTTCCCAATGTTGAGTAAACTGAAATATGATAAAAAGATTAAAAGTTTGTTTCAATTCCTTCTATCTGTATTACTAATAATACTCGTTAAAAATGCGATACCACTGGAAGATGCTAACTTCTATAAAACAGTTTACATAGATAGTGTATTAGCTGTTACATTTGCGTATGGTATGTATCTAGTATTCATACTTGATTACTCAAAGTTTGAATGGGTTAGATTGATTGTTACATTATGTTTCTTATTGCTTAGCAAACAGATGGGGATTGTGTTCTTCTTGATAATCATAGGTACATTATTTCTCTATAATCTATATAATAACTGGATTAATAAATATAAGATTACACAAATTAATAATATTTTATTCTTATTAACAATTATCATTCCATACTTAGCTAAACTTTCATGGGATTTATATATTAAGCAGTTTAATGTCAGTATGCAATTTGTGACCTCAGATATAAGTTTAAAAAGCTTTATTGGAATTGTTCAAGGTACAACGGGTGAAGCATATCAACATGAAGCTTTTATTAACTTTATGACCGCATTATATACGAAACCAATATTAACGTATCCATTCGAAATGACCTATACACATGTTATTGTTGTTTTCGCTCTGTTGTATGGACTTTTATATTATTTTAGTAGAGAATATAAAGAGAAGCACAAGGTCGCTCTAATGGGCTTAATTATGGTGTTAGGCGCATTCGCATATGCATTTATTATGTTGTTATTGTATGTATTCAATTTTGGATTTTATGAAGGTCCAAGACTTGCATCATATGTCCGCTATATGAATACATATTGGTATGCAAGTTTATCATTATTATTAATGATGTTTATTACTCTAATTGCATATAGAAAAGAGAAAAAGATAAATAAGTACTTGTTCGCAACCGTAATAAGTATGTTACTTATTTTTTATAACAAGTATAATATCAAAGATTTTACACCAGCAATTGATGCGAATTCTGGAGTACAAGTTTACTACAACGATATAGATATCATTCAAAATTATACAGACAAAGAGGGAAGTGTATTTATTGTTGTTCAAAAAACGAATGGTTATCCAACTAACGTAATTAGATACTATATAAATCCTCAATGGGTAAATGATTCCTATTACAGCTTAGGAAAACCATACAGTGATCAAGATGTGTGGACAAAAGACTTAACTATGAATGAATTATCTAATATATTACTTGATTATGATTATGTATACCTATTGGATGTAGATGACCAATTCAGGTATACTTATTTAGATTTATTTGAAAAAGAAACCTATCCAGATAATGAACAATTATTTAAAGTAATAAAAAAGGAAAACGAGTTGGTTTTCCTAGAAAGAATCTATTAATCAAACTAATGTCTAAAGCTTAGTAACTTTGAATAAACATAATGAGCTAAAGCTGAGAGAACATAAGTAAGTGGAATGAAAATAATTAAATATAATACTATTGGCATATTAATATCTAATAAACCGAAATAAGAAAATATCACTATAAACAATGGATGAATAATATAAATACTTAAGTTTATCTTTGAAAGATATGTAATAATCTTTTGAACATCTAAACTTAAGTTCTTTTCAAAGAATAACTTCAAATCTAGAAATAATTGGAACATAAAGAATGAAGATAAAATAACAGAGAATTCTAAGTAGCCATAAAAATTTTCAACAGGTGTATTTAATAATCTAGATTGGTTAGATGTTAAAAGCATTGTTAATAGAAGTCCGATGATTCCCATAATATGAATAAACCACTTTACAGGCTTATTAACTGGATATTTTAACAAATAATATCCACCAACAAAGTAGAATGTGTAACCCAGAAAAAAGTCTATATTAGTTCGATAAAACAACATTGTAATCGTATCACTTTGAACTGTTTTATTGATTGAATTAACAATGGTTAAAACTATAGAAACAACTAGAAAAGCTTCTAAAAGGAATTTATCCTTATTAACGATTTTCTTAATAAAAGGTGTAATTAAATAAAGACCAGATATAGTGAACAAATATGAGAAGTGGGTAGGTCCTGCAATAAATCGATATATAAACTGGATAAGCAAATCCTTGGTCCCATAATGGACATTGCCAATGATTAGAGAAACAATTGCATAGATGGATGACCATGCAATATAAATGATAATAATCTTAAAGAGGTACTTTGTAATCATTATTTTCAAGCTGGTATCTCTTTTTTCATCTAATAATAGAACACCTGTAATCATAACAAATACAGGTACACAATAACGAGAAATACTATATACAAAATTCAGTATTTCCCAATCAAAGGTATTTACATCAATAACAAAGAATTTTGTTGCCGCAATGTGTATCGCAACGACAGACAGTGATGCAAAAATTTTAAGCAAGTCCAAGTGAAGATATCGCTTATTTTCCATAAAGCCCCTCTATAGTAACTTAATTATATCAAAAATAAAAATAATTACTTGTTTCTAATTTAACTAAAAGTTAAAATAAAAAAGGGAAAATGGATGTTTATTATATACATAAACAAACAATACTTAAAATAGGGTGGAAAAATGTTAAAGAAGAAAGAGAATCTATATAATATTTTATTTTTTGGATTTGGTTTATTTGTAATACTAGTATTAATAGGGAATAATTTGGTCACTAATTATCAAATCATTGTAAAAAATGATTACATTGATCAACATATTCCTTTTTATATGGAATTTATAAATTTATTAGAAGATGGATTTCCATTTTGGAGTTGGAATCTTTTCTTAGGGACTAACTTCTGGGCATCTAAAGCTTACTATTTAATCGGTGATATTTATGCTTGGGTTACAGTATTATTAAACTATTTCATAAAAGATCTTATTAAGAGCTTATCGATCATCTTTACATTAAAGTTGGTTATAACTTATACGTTTATTTATATCTTTTTGAGTAAATTGAAAATCAAGAGATGTCTAGTTGTAGTGTTTTCACTTGTTTTAGTATTTAGTGGTTGGAATACGACATTTTTAGAACATCCTTTTTATACAAGTTTTTATAGTATTATCCCATTAATATTAATAGGATTGTATGATTTTTACTATTATGAAAAGCATTTAATTCTAACTATATCTGTCGTAGTGCTTGTATCAATAAATTTCTACCTTTTTTGGGTAATCTCTATATTTGTTTTAATCATATGGTTATTCCAAAATATTAAAGATAATACATTTAAAGATCTAAAAAGATTCTTTAATAAGTCATTTCGATTACTCTTTTTTTATGTACTGGGAGTTCTAATGGCATCCGTAATATGGTTACCAGCTATTATGCATATGATTCAAACGAATAGAATTGGGAGTTATCTTATAGAATACGATAAGTGGAGTCTTTTAAATGTGGCTAGTCTATTAACATTTAGTATTATTCCGAGATTAAATTATTATACAGAAGGTATCTTTAAAGATACTTGGTACTATTTCCATCAAGTGAGTATTTATATTGGAATACTAACTATTCTGCTTATTCCGCACAGTGTTTATATATTTAAAAATACGCGAAAGAATATAGCATATTTAATATTATTGTTGTTAACTTTATTATTATTGTCTTCTCCAAAGATTGGGTTATTGTTTCACTTTACGTATAGTCTGAGATATACATTAATTATTTCTTTGATTTGGTTCTTAATTGCTATTGATGTAATACATGAGTTAAAGAATATAAAATTATCATTTGTCATTGGAATCGAGATTGTTCTGATTATCTTCTATTTACTAATTAAGTTCTATTTTATTCCAACAATTTATCCGACTTTACCAACGCATACTGAAGAACTACATTTACTTGATATAAGTATTATTTTAAGTGTTCTGTATTCAACTGTATTATTCTTTGTAGGATTTTTCGAAAAGAAAAAGAAGAAAATTAACTACAATATAGTCTTTTCAATAATAAGTATTATTATGTTATTCGAAATTTCGTATTTTACAACTTATGTATTAAGTTCACATACATTAAGTGAAGAAGATGATATCGAGGTTTTAGTTGATGCTAATTTAGAAAATGCGATTAATGCTCTAAAAGAATATGATAATGGATTCTATAGAGTTCATCATAACTTCAACAGTTCAGTTTATCTTAACTATGAAAATATTAGTTTAACAAAAGATTTTAAAACAGTTGTTACTTATGATTCAGTCTATCAATATACACTAATCGATTTCTTAACATGGTTCCGTCAATATCCAAACACAAGCTGGCACTTTAGATTTTCCGAACCTACATTCTTTAAATTACTAAATGTTAAGTATGCAATTATAAATACTGATTATTATGATTCTAACATCGATGGATACTTTGCAAATCCGATTGAAGGAATGCGATATGGAGAATATCAAATCTATAAGTATAAATATAATGATTATCTAGCTTTTTCTTATGATAAATTCGAAAAAATAAGTGTTATGAACGATTTTACTTTCGATGATAAATATGAAATGTATCAAATTGCGGATTCACTTAACACTACATTATTTATAGATGATATAGATTATGATAATTTACCAATTCATGAATATGAAAACTCAACCTCTGTAATTGAGTTATATCCTACTCAATACGCAAATAATTATGTTGAATTCAATTTTACATTGGGGGACAAACAAGCTCTATTCTTTAGTATTCCATATGATGAAGGTTGGACTATTTATGATAATGATATTGAATTAACTAAATATAATGTTCAAGGTGGATTTATCGGATTATTTTTGGAAAAAGGGAATCATCAGATTAAATTTAAATATATATCACCAGGGTTTAAAATTGGTTTATTCCTTTCGATAATTTCTGCATTATGTTTTATTGTTTTAAGTTTTATAAAATATAGAAAATTTAAGAAATAAAAGACTTTTCATATTTTAGATTTGTTGTAAAAGAAACATAGTTCTTATATACTAGTGATAGAATTTACAGGGTGGATAATGAAAAATCTAACTATTATTGTTCCATGTTATAACGAAGAAAAGGCACTTTCATTATTTTTTGATGAAGTAAAAAAAGTAATTAGGAACATCGATTTAGGAGTTGAATTTATTTTTGTCAATGATGGGTCAACAGATAATACATTAAGTGTTCTTAAACAAATTAAATCCGAAAATGATTTACAAGATATTAAGATAGTCGATTTTAGTAGAAACTTTGGTAAAGAAGCTGGCATCTTAGCTGGTTTAAAGAATAGTACTGGGGACTTTGTTGTTATTATGGATGCGGATATGCAAGATCCTCCAAATTTATTACCTCATATGATTGAAATGTTAGAAGAGGAAGATGTTGATAGTGTCGCAACCTATCGTGTTGATAGAAAAGGTGAACCAGTTATTAGGAGTTATTTTGCTAGAAAGTTCTATAAAATAATAAATAAAATAAGTGAAGTAGATATTGTAGATGGGTCTAGAGATTATCGAATGATGTCACGCGCAATGGTTGATTCTATTCTACAATTAACTGAATATCATCGTTTTTCTAAAGGTATATTTGTTTGGGTAGGGTTTAAAACAAAATATATTGAATTTGAAAATGTAGAAAGAATTGCAGGCGAGACTAAATGGAGCTTTTGGAAGCTATTTAAATACGCAATTGAAGGTTTAGTGGCGTTTACAACACTTCCACTACGCTTATCAACGTTTTTCGGTATTACTATGTCAATACTATCGTTTATCTATATGATGTTTGTCGCAATCAAAGCATTGATTTATGGTGATCCTGTTGCTGGTTATCCTTCTATGATGGTTATTATATTATTCCTAGGGGGCATACAATTATTATCATTAGGAATTTTAGGTGAGTATATCGCTAAAACTTATATGGAAGTAAAGAAAAGACCAAATTACATTATTAAAAGAATTTATTAAGGGGAAATACTTTGGATATTAAGGAAAACAAATATAATTTAAAGTTATTAAAAGAAAGTATTGCATATATAACGGGTCTATTACTGATTCTATATATTTTTTCAAAGTTTATCGGTTTCAATGCGGACTATGTTATCAAGTATGATTATTTTTGGCAACATATTCCATTTCATGAAGAATTCTTTAGATTATTAGAAAAAGGCTTTCCTTTTTGGAGTTGGAACTTTTTCCTTGGTACAAATTTTTGGGGTTCAAAGGTTTTATACATAATTGGTGATCCGTTTACTTGGATCACTTATTTCGTAAACATATTTGTACAAAACACAACTGTTTCTATGTCGTATGTATTAATTCTAAAATTCATTGTTGGTTATTCATTGATATTCACATTACTCGGTCAACTTAAACATAATGTTTATTTAAGATTGCTTTTCTCATTTTTCTATGTGTTTAGCGGATGGAGTACAACCTTTATTGAACAAACATTCTTTTTAAGTTTTTACATGTTGATGCCTATGTTATTTATCGGTGTTGAACATTTTATAAAAAGACGAAATACGATTGTCTTTGCAATTGCGAGTGCTCTTTTAATATCCGTAAACTTCTATTTTTTCTGGCCAGCCGCAATACTCTTACTGATTTATTGGATTTATCGATTTGTTGTAATTTACGATGCTTTTGATATCAAGAAGTTTGTAATAGATTCCTTGTATTTATTGATTTCACTTCTTGTTGGTTTACTCATATCTTCATGTGTTTGGTTACCAGGTTTACTACATTTTCAATCATCATCTCGACTTGGTAGTTTCTTAAACACATATGATAAATGGGAGTTATTACATATATCAAGTTTCTTTATGTTCTCATTTATACCGATACTAAAATATCTAGATGGTGTATTAAAGGATTATTGGTATTACTTTAATCAATTTGGATTGTATTTTGGCGCAATATCAATCATGTTATTACCACATGTTGTATATGTCTTCAAAACGAAGAAATTAAGAATAGCAAATAGTATTTTAGTTGTATTGATGTACTTGTTATTGATTTCGCCTAAAGTAGGATTATTCTTCCATTTCTCATATGGATTGCGCTACACATTTATCATTACTTTCTTGGGGATAATCGTTGCGGCTCAAGTATTAGAGAACATACAAAATATCAAATGGTATGTAGTAGCTGGTGTACAAGCAATAATAGTAGTTTTATATAACGTACTCTATAGTTATGTCTTACCTACTATCTATACAGAATTACCAACCAATCTGCTTGAATTGGATTTGCTTAAGAAGGTATATTATTTAACATTTGTTTATTCAGGAATTATGATTGTTTATGCAATTTCAAAGAAATTTATAAAGAATAGTAACTTAACTAAATCAATCGCGATTATTCTAATTGTACTATGTGGAATATATGAGACAAATGTACAATCCTTCTATGCTTTAACATCACAGAATCATCGTACAACAGTTGATCAAGAGTTACCTTTTGAATTAGGTAATGACTATCAGAATGCGATTGACTACATTAAATCAATTGATAATGGCTTCTATCGGATTTATCAGAATAATGGATATTTATCAAATATCAATATGCATTACGATTATAAATCAATTTCAACCTACGATAGTGTTTTCCAGTATTCGCTTCAAGATTTCTTAGTATGGTCTAGACAGTATCCAAACACAAATTGGGAGTTTAGATATACCGAACCTTCCTTTAATAAAGTTTTAGCCACACGTTACTCAATTATTGATACATCGTTAGAACCGAATTATATGTCAGATTTATGGTACTTCGATCAAATTGGGACTGACCAAAATTTCGGTAAATACGCAATCTATAAACTCAAGGCTGAAACACATGTAGCCTATACGTATAATCAATTGGATTCAATTGATGTAGTTAATGACTACACTAAAGATGATGGAGAATATTTCCTATATGTCGTAGGAGATATGCTGGATAATACAATTTACATGGATGATGAAATACATCCGATAAAAGATTATGAACAATATGTGAATCAAGCTGATTTTGTTAAGAAGGGGATTGATCCAACTGATTTTAATCAGAACTGGATGAATTTCAGTTTCGATCTAGAATCTAATACAATGGTATTCTTTAGTATACCGTTCGATAAAGGTTGGACAATTGTAGATAACGGACAAGAAGTAGAGCCTATTATTGTGCAAGGTGGGTTTATTGGTTTAGCACTTGAAGAAGGGAATCATAATATCGATTTTAGTTATAAACCACCAGGATTATATAATGGTGTAATGCTTACAGGACTTGGTTTATGTTTACTAGCCATTTATATAGGTTTAAAAGTATATAAACTAATGAAAAAATAATAAATACCCTGAAATGGGTATTTATTTAATAATGAAATGAACAATCTAAATTATTAATTTATGATAAAATAAACCAGTAAAGTGAAAGATAAAATATGAAATTAAGTATTATTGTTCCTATCTATAACGTCGAAAAATATCTTGCAAAATGTCTTGATACACTTGTGAATCAGACCTTTTTAGATTTTGAAATATTACTAGTGAATGATGGTTCTACAGATCTATCACTTTCGATAGCAAACGATTATAAAGAAAAGTATCCGAATATTATCAATGTTTTTACAAAGATTAATGGTGGATTAAGTGATGCACGCAATTATGGTATAGATCATGCTAAAGGTGAATTTTTAGCATTTATTGATTCAGATGACTATGTTGATATAAGTATGTTTGAAAAAATGTTCTCATTACAAAACTTGAATAATTCAGATATCGTGGCATGTGACATGATGTATGTGTATGAGAATGGTATACAAAATATATCATCCGCAGGTGAATTTGATGTGGAAAATGCTAAAGAAAATCTCCGAATGTTAGATATTAATAATAGTGCGTGTAATAAAATATTTAGACGAGAGTTATTTGAAGTAATTAGATTTCCAGTTGGAAAATGGTATGAAGATTTAGCAACAATTCCCTTAGTTATATATAAGGCAAATCATATAAGTCATGTTAAGGAACCATTATACTACTATCTACAAAGATCAGGGTCAATTGCACATACTAAGAATGTTAAGATGTTTGATATCTATTGGGCAATAGAATCAATAAGTAAGTACTTTTATCAAATCAAGGATAATGAAAAGATTCGACCAATAATTAACGGAATGTATATTAAACATGGATTATTTTTAACTACATTAAGAGTAAAAAATATAACAAATTTATATGATCGCATTGAGTATAACAAATTAAACATCATCGAGCTTGAATCGAAGTATCCAGATTGGTATAACGATTTAACGATTAAAACATATCCAATAAAGACAAGAATTATATATAAATTATTGCAGTATAGATTATATGCACTAGTTGCACTTATATTCAGGGAGAAGAAAAATGCATAACATTAAAAAAATAATTAGAACTAACTATGTAATGCTAATTCTTGGTAGCTTACTATTAATATTTGTTGCGATTATATCGAATATGACGCCACTCGCTGGGGATGATTGGGCATTCTATAATAATTCTATGAACAATACGATCATTAATTCTGCAGTTAGTATGTACTATAACTGGGAAGGTAGATTAATGACTTTGTTATCAATTCATTTCTTTATTATGAACAGAAGTTTATGGGAGATACTAAATCCACTCATCTATTTAGGGGTATTTATATCGAGTTATATGATAATTAAACCAAAGAATAAGTTTCTATTTGGGACTTTGTTTATCTTTTTAGTGCTCACTATGAAGGAAAATGTGAGAATGGAAGTTATGACTTGGATTACTGGTTCTATTTATTATGGTATTCCACTCCTATTGTCTTTCATTTATAGTTCTATTAATTATAAAGTGTTTGAGCTAAAAATAACAAAAGTGCACCCTATTTTATTCATTGTTTCAGTTCTAATTGCATTCTATTTACCATTAGGAATGGAAAATATTAGTATCGCTATGATAATCGCAACTATTGTATTAATTGCGGCTAGCTATTATCGAGATAAAAAAGTTCCGTTGATATATATTGCGAATATTGTTATGTTTATCATCGGATATGTGATTTGGATGAATAGTCCTGGATCATCTATAAGATTAAGTCAAATGCCTGAATGGAATGAACTTAGCTTTATAGGTAAAATCCTTCAAACACTGCCTAATGTACTATTTTATACATTCTATCAAAATAAACTAATCATTATTTCATTAGGATTAAGTCTTGCGATTTTTAACTTTCAAATTAAGAAAGTTAAATTTTCTTGGGTATTCGGTCTAGTATATTTAATTTCAATAATAATCATGTTATCGCAGAGATTATTTATTTCTTTTCCAGATAACTACTTAATAGGAATGCTGGCAGATCCTTATTCGACATTTAACATAATATTTTGGATTATTTATGCATTAGTACTAGTTGGAAATATTGTATACATATCTATAGTTGAGAAATCGACTAAAGCACTATTTTTCTTACTAATTGCTTTTTTTGCTAATGCATCATTATTGATGTCACCTGTGATTGGATATCGCTTAATGGTTTATTCTATATTCTATCTAATCGTTGTGATTTTAATCATTATTGATAAGATGGAGTTAAAATTTAAACTTGATTATATAGCTGCATTTATTCTTCTAATCTTATCGCTATATTTAGCGAATAGAACCATTTCAAAATTTCAATTAGTTGAATCAATTACACTTGAACGTGAAGCAATCATTAGTGACTACAAAATTTACTTTGAGTTCTATAAAGATGGTATATGGTTACCAAGATATCCTATCTATTCTATTCATGGTGGAGATATAGAAATTGAAGATCTTTACCATATGAAAGCATTTAAAGAATATTATGATATACCGCAAGAGGAAACCATCATATTTTACTGGAAAGAAAGCTACTAAAAAATAAGACCTATTCAATTGAATAGGTCTTATTTTTATTTATCAATAATAGATTCTATAATAAATTTCGGTCTTTGTTTAGTTTCAGTGTACGTTTTTGCAACATATTCGCCAATTATTCCAATAGCTAAAAGTTGTAAACCACCAAGTGCCCAAATCGAAATGACCGTTGTTGTCCAGCCTTGTACCGTCTTACCAGCGAAATAGGTATAGAAGAAGTATAAAAGGAAAAACATACTAATACTAAATACAAAGAACCCTAACATAGAAATCATGCGAATTGGTTTTACTGAGAATGATGTTATACCATCAAACGCAAAATTTAACATTTTCTTCAAAGGGTATTTAGACTCTCCTAAAAAGCGTTCATTTCTTTCATATTCAACGATGGCTGAAGGAAATCCGATTAATGGAACAATTCCCCTTAGAAACAGATTTACTTCTTCAAACTCGCTTAATCCATCTAATGCACGTCTGCTCATTAATCGATAATCTGCATGATTGTAGATAATATCAGCACCGAGTAACTTCATTAGTTTATAAAATAATTCAGCGCTTGTTTTCTTGAAGAATGTATCTGTTTTTCGTGCTGAACGAACACCATATACGATATCAAACCCATCATTATTCTTCTCGATAAATCGATCAATCGCATCAATATCATCTTGTAAATCTGAATCCATAGAAATAACAATATCTGATTTATCTTTCGCGTACATTAATCCAGCTAATAAAGCATTTTGATGGCCCTTGTTTCTTGATAATTTAATCCCTTGAAAATACTCATTATTATGAACAATATCTTCAATAATTTGCCAAGTTTTGTCTTTTGAGCCATCATTTACATAAACAATTCTACTATTATCTTTAATTATTTTGTTTTCAATTAAATTTTGATATTTAACAATTAATCTTCGTGTTGTCTCAGGAAGTACTTCTTCCTCGTTATAACAAGGTATTACTAAATATAGTGTTTTCATATGATGATTTATTCCTTTTATTTCTTCAATATTATAACATAGACAAAATGAAACCTAAATTGTTTAAATTATTAGCATTTGTTTTTTAAATTGCATTGCTATGTTAAAATAATTAAGAGTAACGGAGGTTATATGCGTTCATTATCAGTAATAATTCCTTGTTATAATGAGGAAGCTGTTTTAGAAATAACATACAAAGCATTAAGTGTAGAACTCAAGAAATTAAATCGCGATTACGAGATTATTTTTGTTAATGATGGAAGTAAAGATCATACATTTTCAATTATCGAAAAATTAGCACAAGTTGATAAGCATGTTGGAGGGATTAGTTTATCGCGAAATTTTGGTAAAGAAGGTGTTCTAAAAGCAGGGTTAGAATCAGCTAAAGGTGATTTAGTTGTTGTCATGGATGCTGACTTACAAGATCCTCCTAGCTTACTACCAGAGATGATTCGATTAATTGAAGAAGAAGGATATGATCAAGTTGGGACTTATCGTCTATCAAGAAAAACCCAAGGACTATTCACGGGTCTGTTTTCCGTGATGTATTATAAAGTTTACAACATACTTAGTGATGTTAAAATTCCTATTAATGAAAGAGAATATCGTATGATGAGCCGAGAAGTTGTCGATACAATATTAATGTTTTCTGAACAAAATCGATACATTAAATCATTATGGTCATGGGTTGGGTTTAATACAACTCATATTGGATATGAAGATATTGATCGTGCAGCTGGTAAAACAAAATATAATATTCCAAATAAACTTCGATTAGCAAAACACAACATACTTTCAGCAAGTGATAAACCTTTAAAATATATTTCTAAAATTACATTTTGGTATGCTTTTGCGCTTATTGTGTATTCAATCTATTCAACAATATTTGTAGGACTAAACTCTTCACTTTTATGGGGATGGTTATTCTTAGTTCAATTTGTTTTCTTAAGCATTATAGCGGATTATATAGGAAAGACATATATCGAGTCGAAAAATAGACCAAATTTCATAGTTAGTGAAAAATTTGAAAGTGAGTTGAAACGTATCAAATGAAAAGTGCATTAATTGGATATACTGGATTTGTCGGCGGGAATCTGAACTTACAATATGAATTTAATGATAAGTTTAATTCTAAGAATATTCATGAAATTATAGGTAAATCATATGATCTATGCATCTGTGCTGGAGTAAAGGCGCAAAAATGGACAGCAAACCAAAATCCTGAAAAAGATTGGGAGGATATTCAATCGCTAATTAACTTACTTGAACAAACTCATATCAATCGTTTTGTACTAATTTCAACTGTAGATGTTTATCCTCAAACGATTAATGTGGATGAAGATACCGAAATTGATTCTTCTAAACTACAAGCATATGGGTTGAATCGTTATCGATTAGAAGAATGGGTAAAGACTTACTATTCAGATTATTTGATTGTTCGTCTTCCTGGATTGTTTGGGCAGAATATTAAAAAGAACTTTATTCACGATATTTTACATCCCATTCCAGCTTTATTTAATGAATCTTTTTTTAATGATTTAAAGAATAGAATGAATGCGACTGATTTTAAAACAATAGAGGTAAATTATCCTAAAGTAGGTATAAATTATACTTGGAATCAAAATGACGAAATAAATGTTAAACAAGTCTTAGATAAGTATCATGTATCTAGTTTAATGTTTACGGATAAAGAAGATGTTTTTCAATACTATGATCTAAGCGAACTAAACAAACATATCGAACTGTGCTTCGATAATAATATTAAAGTTATTAATTTAGTCGGTGAACCGATGAGTGCTAAAGAATTGTATTATTATCTATTTCAAAAACAGTATGAAAACTCCTTAATACGTTCTAAACAGTATTATGATTTAAAAACAAAGTATGATTATATTTTCAATGGAGAAAATGGATATATAAATTCCAAACAAAAATTATTTGTCAGAATTAAACATTTTATTGAGGCTTATTCAGAATGAAATTCTCAATTTCAAATATTGCATGGCCATGTGAATGGGACAATGAAATATTCATAAAATTAAACGAACTTGGATTTAATGCAATTGAGATTGCACCAAATCGTACAATACCACAAGGATATGAAGCGACAAATGAGCAAATAGATCAATGGAATAAACACTATCTAAATCTATTCGGTGAAATTTCAAGTATGCAATCTTTACTATTTAAAGTAGAAATGCCAATTTTTGAATCCAATGAAAATATGGACTATATTCTAAATTTATTGAGAAATGGGTTAATCTTTGCGTCTAAATTAAAAGTAAGAAATATAGTGTTTGGATCACCATCTATTCGTAATGTACATAATAAAAAAGAATTAGAGCGCTCAAAGCTATTCTTTGAGCTACTTGCAAAGGAAGCATTAAGTTATAGAATAAGTGTCGCATTAGAACCTAATCCAATAATATATAATACTAATTTTCTAAATACGACGATTGATGCACTTGAATACATTAAACAAATAAATCATCCTAACTTAGGGATAAACCTAGATTTTGGGACAATCTTTGAAAATAAAGAATCAATTCATGATATTATGACAAAAGAAAATGTTTCTTTAATCAAACATGTACATATTAGCGAACCTTATCTTTTAAAGATAAATACGAATAGAAGAAAAATTCACATTGAACTTTTAAAAAGTCTTAAGGACTTCGATTATAATGGGTATATATCGATTGAGATGAAATTGGGATGTACACAAGAAGAGATATTTGAAACACTAAATTATGTAAAAGCCATTGGCATAGAATCAGGAGCATTTAATGAAAAATAAGACATACGATCGAATTATAATCGGCGCAGGTATTTACGGACTTTATGCAGCACAAAAGAGCCTTGAAAAGGGCTATAGTGTTTTAGTTATTGAATATGATGAAAAATACTTTATGCGTGGAACATATATTAATCAAGCACGAGTACACAATGGATATCATTATCCAAGAAGTCGTTCAACTGCAGTTAAATCAAGAGATTACTTCCAACGTTTCGTCGATGATTTTGATCAATCTATTAATCAAGCATTTAAGAAAGTGTATGCAATTTCAAAAGATTTCTCTTGGACATCCGGAGAGCAATTTGAAAAATTCTGTATAGACAATAAAATACCAAATAGCCGCATCTCAGAATCAAACTTCTTTATCCAAGGAACTACAGATGGTGTATTCGATACAATTGAATATACTTTTGATGCTGTTTTGATAGGAGAAGAATTATATAAACGTTGTTCAATACATGAGAAATTTGAGATTCGATATAATCAGAGAATTCAAGATATTAAGAACGAATTTAAACTATATAGAGTAATTCTTGATGATGATGTTGTTTCTACACCTTATTTATTAAATGCAAGTTATGCAAGTTCTAATCAAATACTAGATATCTTAGGTTTTGATAAGCTAAATATTAAATATGAGTTGTGTGAAATCATTCTATGCAATGTAACGAGTAATATTAAAGATGTTGGAATAACTGTTATGGATGGACCATTCTTTTCACTAATGCCATTTGGGAAAACAGGGTACCATTCATTAACATCTGTTACGTTTACACCGCATAAGACATCGTATGATGCCTTACCAACATTCGATTGTCAGAAATCATGTACAGGATGCACACCTAAGCAATTATTGAATTGTAATACTTGTCCATGCCATCCAATTAGTGCTTGGCCGAAGATGTACAATCTTGCGAAAAAGTACTTAAGAGAAGACATTGATATCGAATATGTAAAATCTTTATATACGATAAAACCTATCTTAAAAACTACTGAGATTGATGATTCAAGACCTACAATAATCAAGCAATATTCACAAGATCCAAGCTTTATAACCGTTTTTTCAGGAAAAATTAATACCATCTATGACTTAGATGATGTTCTATAGGAGGAATTATGTATCAGCAAAAAGAAAAAAATTATGTGTCAGTTGTACTATATGTCCATAATAATGAAACGATCATAGAAAATGTTATTCTTAGCTTAGATGAGATTCTTAATGAGAATTTCTCAAATTTTGAATTTATTTTGGTCAATGATTTTAGTATTGATCAATCAATTGAACGAGTAAAACTAATAAAAGATAAACTCAATGCGACGGTCACAGTACTGAATTTATCGTATTATCATGGGCAAGAGCTTGCTATGACATCAGGGCAGAAACTCGCAATAGGCGATTATGTCTTTGAACTTGATACATTGAACATAGATTATAGTTTCGATGAACTTATTAACATTTACAACACAAGCATAAAAGGATTTGATATTGTTGCACTATCTCCTAAAAAGAAATCATCCATCTATAATAAACTCTTTTATCGTTTATTAGAAAAATCATCAATGCTAAAAATGCGCTTGTTTACTGAAACAGCACGCATCATTTCCCGACGTGCAATAAATCGTGTTGGGATATTAAATACGTCAGTAAATTATCGAAAAGCTACTTATCATTATGCTGGTTTACCAACTCAAAATGTATTCTATACACCGACAAAAGTATCTAACTATAATGAGCTAAGTTTTGGAACGAAGTTTAATCTTGCCTATGAAATTATGATTCGTTATTCTCACATTGCTTCAACAATCTCAATAGGGCTTTCGATGTTCTTTATGTTATTTTCAGTACTAATGATTGGATATGTTATAGCATCTTACATAATCGTCCAAAATATTGCAAGTGGGTGGACAACCACCATGATGTTTTTAACGATTAGTTTCTCAGGACTTTTCCTAGTATTATCAATGATACTGAAGTATTTAGATATGTTGCTAAGAGATAAAACAATTAATAAGAGTTATGTTTATGATTCAATTGAACAAATAAAAACAAAATGAAAACTAAGTTAACTAATTTAATAAAAAGGAATTGGCCAGCTATACTGGGATCGCTTATTTTATTCACCATTGTTATATTTTATGTTGTGACCAATTCAGGAGTTCAAGTTTTTCATTACGATATGATAGAACA
>Ga0209467_1001247_pt1 | contig 23508 bp, 14 predicted proteins | sample Higcelwee11metaG_FD_187175 | JGI IMG/M metagenome (GOLD analysis project Ga0209467, IMG submission 187175) | Freshwater pond sediment microbial communities from the University of Edinburgh, under environmental carbon perturbations - High... | ecosystem: Environmental > Aquatic > Freshwater >... | reverse complement strand
TTGGTGACCCCCATCGTCTGACCCAGATACTGAACAATCTGGTGGGCAATGCCATCAAATTTACTGCCGGTGGTGAAATCATGGTGCGGGCCTCCGCCGAAGCGGTCGATGATCGAACAGCACGGTTTATTGTTGAGGTGCAGGATTCGGGAATCGGTATGGATGCGGCGACCCAACGGGCAATTTTCCAGCCATTTACCCAGGCAGACAGTTCCACTACCCGTAAGTATGGTGGTACCGGCCTGGGGCTTACCATTTGCAAACAACTGGTTGAGCTGATGCACGGCAGTATCGGTGTTACCAGCCATCCCGGATGCGGCAGCACCTTTCAATTCTCGGTGCCGCTTGTTCTTGGCAAGATGCCGGACACCGTCGTAACGACAACTGCTACGGTTGCCACTGGTAACAGTCTTGACCGGCCTTTGCAAATTCTGGTGGCTGAAGATCAGCCGGTTAACCAGCGGTTTGTGGCGGAAATTCTGCGTAAGCAGGGGCATCAGCCAATTTTGGCCAATAATGGTCAGGAGGCGGTGGAAGCCTGGAACAGTACGCCGCTCGATCTGGTGCTGATGGATATCCAGATGCCGGTGATGGATGGTCTGAAGGCGCTGGCAACGATCCGTGCTGCCGAGGATGGTACAAAGCGGCATACACCGATTATTGCACTGACCGCCCACGCCATTGTGGGAGATCAGGAACGTCTGCTGAATGCAGGATTTGACGGGTATCTGGCCAAACCGTTGCAGGTGGCCAACCTGTTTGTCGAGATGGCCAGGGTGCTGGAGCAGATCAGCAAGGAGAAACATGCATGACCAAGGATAGCGAGCGGTTACTGCCTGAACAACGTCTGCAAGCACCTGAAGAACGTTACAAGGCCTTTGCCGAGCTTACCTCTGACTTCTGTCATGTCTGCTGCCGTACCCATGATGGCCCCTACAAGGTGCAGTGGGTTGGCGGACAGTTTGAACGGATAACCGGTTACTCTGAACAGGAGCTCTACGCCATAGGGTGCTGGCTGCCACTGGTACACCCCGAAGATCGTGAACGGGTAGCTGCAGGTCTGTCAAAACTTTCAGCCGGTGATGATCTCTGCAGCGAGTTTCGCCTTGTCAGAAAGGATAATCAGGTTCGCTGGGTCCGCGAGCATAGCCGTTGCGTGCAGGAACCAGGTGATCCTGATCACCTGCGGCTGTATGGTTCAGCCCGTGATATCACTACTGCCCACGAAGATGCCCTTGCCCTGCAGGCGGCCGAGAGTGCCTACCGCACCATCTTTAATGCCACCAATGACGTGATCTTTATCATGGATGCCCAACAGGGGATGATTATTGACTGCAACAAAAAGGCCTGGCACCTTTTTGACCGTCCACGGGTGGAACTGATCGGCTCCAATCTGGTGCAGCTTGCACCGCCGCAGCATCCCGATTTTGATACTGAACGGGCCAATCGTTATATTCAGGCAGCCAACAAGGGAGAACCGCAGCTGTTTGAATGGCTTTGTGCAAGGACCAACGGTACTGCCTTCTGGGTAGAGGTCAGTCTGCGGGCAACCAAGATCAACGGTCGCCAACGACTATTGGCGGTGGCGCGTGATATCTCGGAGCGGAAACAGAGCATGCAGGAACTTCAAAAAGCCCGGGATGCAGCCCTGCAAGCGACCGTGGCCAAAAATGAATTTCTGGCCAACATGAGCCACGAGGTCCGTACCCCGTTAAACGGTATCATGGGCCTGAGCCAGCTGCTGCGTACCACGCCCCTTTCCGATGAACAGCTGGGCTATATGGATATGCTTGACAGTTCAGCACGTAATCTGCTGGTTCTGATTAATGATATTCTGGATATCTCAAAGATTGAGGCAGGCAGTCTGACCATCAGTCGCACCCCTTTCAGCCCGGCCAAACTGCTGCGCGAGATCCAGACCATCTATAAGGAACAGGCAGCAGAGAAAGGGATTGATCTTGATCTTGAGCTGTCGGGCCAGCTTCCCGCTGCCCTGGTTGGAGATCCGCTACGGCTGAAGCAGGTGTTGATTAATCTGGTGGGCAATGCGATCAAATTCACCAGCCATGGCGGCGTAACCATCCATGTAAGCCATAGGCATGATGCACCGCAGGGGGGCAGGCTCTGTTTTGAGGTTCGGGACAGCGGTATCGGCATGTCTCCGGAAACACTGCAAAAGATCTTCAACCCCTTTACCCAGGCAGATGCGTCAACGGCACGGGTGCATGGTGGCAGTGGCCTGGGGCTGGCCATCTGTCGTCGTCTGACCGAACTGATGGGGGGCAGCATTCACGCCGAGAGCAGCCCGGGACAGGGCAGCAGCTTTGTGGTGGAATTACCTTTTCTGGATTACACCAACCAAAAACTGGTGGATACCGAAGAAGGCATACCGGCTTTTGAGGCGCTTGAGCCGTTGCAGATACTGCTGGTTGAGGACCAGGAGATAAACCGTACCTTTGTACAGCGTCTGCTGGAGCGACAGGGACATCGGGTTGCTCCGGCTGCCGATGGCCTGATGGCCCTTGATCTGCTGGAGCGGGGACAGTTTGACGTGATGCTGCTGGATATTCAGATGCCCGGCATGGGGGGGGAAGAGGTGATTGGTCGGGTACGCCAGCAGGAGCAGCTAACTGGCGCACATCTCCCCACCATCGCTTTAACGGCCCATGCCCTGGCCGGTGATCGGGAGAAGCTGCTGGCCGCCGGTTTTGATGGCTATGTGGCCAAGCCGGTGGAGATGCATCGGCTGTTGCGAGAGATCGGCACGGTACTTGATCTGAAGGGAAACTGGGAACAATGAGCGAACAACGGGAACATACCGTCCAGCTGCTTGATGAACCGGAAGAGTTCCTTGACGAGGGCCCCCTTTTCGATCTGCAACCGATCACCGACCTGTTGCGGCGGGGGCTTGGGGTCGATTTTGGATGTTATCGAACCGGCACGGTGGGGCGACGGATCAGACGAAGAATGGAACTGCTGCAACTGGATGAACCGGCTGATTACGTCACGCTGCTGTCAGCCAGTCAGGAAGAGATTGAGGCGTTGGGAAGGGATCTGCTGATCGGCGTCACCGAGTTTTTTCGCGACCCCCAGGTTTTTCGCAGCCTTGAAGAAGTGGTACGTGAACAGTTGCGCGGAAGACCGGTAACCGATGGATACCGGGTCTGGTCAGCCGGTTGCGCCACTGGTGAAGAGGCCTATTCTCTGGCGGTGCTGCTGCATAGCATCGCCCAGGAAGTCGGTTTTAGCGGGGATCTGAAGGTGTTTGCCACCGATGTGCACAAATGCGCGCTGGAAACCGCATCTCGGGGGCTTTACTGCGATGATCTGCTGGCAGGCATGCCAACTCCGTTTCTTGATCGTTACTTCCGCTCTGAAGGTGAGGACTGTTACCGGATTGATCCACAGATCAGGCGGATGCTGGTCTTTGCCCATCACAATCTGCTTTCGGACCCTCCCTTTACCAGGATCGATCTGGCGGTCTGCCGGAATATGCTGATCTATCTTCAGCCGACTGCCCAGCAACGGGTGTTGACTGCACTGCAGTTTTCACTGGCGCCGGGTGGATTGCTGCTGCTGGGCCCCAGTGAAGGGGTCAGTCATCTGCCCAATGCCTTTAGTCCGGTACATGCCGGTGTCAAGCTGTTCCGTAAACAATCCACCCCCCGCGACAACGTTACGGTACCAGGTATTCCCTGGATGGCCCGCAACCCACTGGTCGCCTCGCTGCACCAGGGACCACGCAATGCGATTGCTCTGGATCGTCATCTGCTGCATGACTATGATCTGATTCTGGAACGCTATGCACCGCCCGGCATGCTGTTGAACGGCAATCGTCAGGTACTGCATATCTTTGGAGATCTGGCCCGCTATCTGCGTCCGCTTACCGGACGTTTAACCGGTGATATCCTGGGCAGTCTGCGGGATGAGCTGCGGCCTGCCCTTTCAACGGCCCTGCTCCGTGCCGAGCAGCACCGTGAAAGTTCGGTGGTGGACCGGATTCCTCTGGTACAGGATGAGGTCTGTACCTACGTTGATCTGTCAGTTAACTGCCTGACTGATGATCGCAGTAACGAAATGCACTTTCATGTCACCCTTGCCCCCTCCGGCTGGCAGCCTGCTCAGGCAACCGACGTTGCCAACTGCCTCTCTGATACCGATTCAGCAACCCACTACCGTTTGTCAGACCTTGAACAGGAACTGCACTCAACCCGTCACTCGCTGCAGATAACCATTGAAGAGCTGCAGGCCAGCAATGAAAAGCTGGATCTGGCCAATGAAGAGCTGATCTCCTCCAACGAAGAGTTGCAAAGCACCAATGAAGAGCTTAAATCGGTCAATGAGGATCTCTACGCCGTCAATGGCGAGCTTGAGCATCGTAATGAAGAGCTGCTGCGCCTGAATAGTGACCATGACAACCTGTTGGCCAGCACCGAAGTGGGAACCGTCTTTCTGGACCGGCAGCTTTGTATCCGTAAATTTTCAAGCGCTATCAGCGCCTTTCTTAAACTGTTGCCTCAGGATCTGGGACGCCCCATCGAACATATCGCCTATGAACTGAGCCATCCACAGGAGTTCAGGCGAAACCTTGCACAGGTACTTAAAACCGGCCTGCGGATGGAACAAGAGATTCAGGTTACCCCGGAACAGTGGGTACTGCAGCGTATTCTGCCGTACAAAGGGGAAGGTGGCTCCGTGGATGGCGTGGTGCTGACCTTTACCGATATCAGCGCGGTCAAGCAGGCCCAGGCTGCCGTGGCAGAGATGAACAGAGAGCTGGAGCAGAAGGTTCTGGAACGTACCCAGGCACTGACTGCCAGTGAAGCCAGTATGCGTGCCTTTATCGAGAACTCAACCCAGGGCTTCTGGCAGCTGGGGGCAGATCGGCTGACCATCAAGGTGAACCCGGCTCTGTCTGCCATGCTTGGCTATGGCCACAAAGAGATGCTGGGGCGTTCTCCCGTTGAGTTTGCCGACCAGGAATCCCGACCGGCCTTTTTGTACCAGTTGGGCAGGATAGAAGGTACCGTACATCGTAACTTTGAGCTGAACCTGCAGCACAAAAATGGTGATCCGGTACCGGTCATGTTCCATGCCACCACCCTTTTTGATGAAGCTGGCGCCATCAAATCATCCTTTGCCTTTGTCACCAACCTGTCAGAGCAGAAAAAGGTTGAGCAGGAGATCAGGAAGGCCAAAGATGCTGCAGAATCGGCCAACCGGGCCAAGACCCAGTTTCTGGCCAATATCAGCCATGAGGTACGTACCCCGCTAAACGGCATTATGGGGATGAGCCATCTGCTGCATATGACGCCGCTGGTGGATGAACAGCTGGACTACCTGCGTCACCTGGACGATTCAGCGCAAAGTTTGTTGTTGGTCATCAATGATCTTCTGGATCTGACCCGGATAGAGGCGGGCGGTTTCGGACTTGAACAGTCGGACTTCCAGCCTGAAGTAATGCTTAATGATCTCCTGCGTATCCATCAACCGGTGGCACAACGCAAGGGGGTAAAGTTACAGCTTGCGCTCTGCCCTGATCTACCTGTCACATTACGTGGTGTACCTTCCCGGCTAAAGCAGGTGCTGCATAATCTGGTGGGCAATGCGGTCAAGTTTACTGATCAGGGTCAGGTGACGCTGCAGATAGAATCACTGTCCCAGCCGGGGCAGCCGCTGCGGCTCCGCTTCAGCGTGTCTGATACCGGTATCGGCATGGAACAGGAGACCTTGGCGCGGATCTTTACACCGTTTACCCAGGCAGACGAGACCATCAGTCGGCGTTACGGTGGTACCGGTCTGGGGTTGACCATCTGCCGTCGTCTGACCGAGTTGATGGGGGGTGAGATTGAGGTTGAAAGCAGCCCTGGTATTGGCAGTCGTTTTACCGTCACCCTGCCGATGAAGGTGCCTGCCGAGGCCATCATGCCACACAAACCGCGTGAAAATGCGTCGGTTAATCGTGAAGGGCGGTCGCTACGGGTGCTACTGGCAGAGGACCAACCGGTGGGACGTCTCTATGCCACCCGGCTGCTTGAGCGTCTGGGGCATCGGGTAACAGCAGTTGAGGATGGGGAAAAGGCGTTGGAGGCCTGGGCAGCGGAAGGTTACGATCTGATCCTGATGGATGTGCAGATGCCAGGCATGGACGGTATTGCAGCTACATCAGCGATCAGGATGCATGAAAATCCGGGTGACCACCGTACACCGATCATCGCCCTGACCGCCCATGCCTTGACCGGTGACAGGGCCAAACTGATGGAGCAAGGCTTTGACGGTTATGTACCAAAACCGATTGATGTGGAGGGGTTAGTGGCAGAGGTGAACCGGCTGATGATGTGAAGGGAGGCGTACAATGAGAAAGCTTGCGGGGTTGGTGCTGTTGTTGATGTTGAGTATGGGGATGCCTGCCCAGGGGGCAGAGCAAAAACAGTATCTGTTTACGGTGTTACCCCAGCGACCGCCGGTGACGATGCATTCCAGCTGGCGACCGTTTCTGGACCAGCTGGAGCGGGAGACCGGCCTGCAGTTCAAGCTGAAACTGTATGAGACCATGAACCAGTTTGAAACTGAATTCAAGCAGGGGATACCTGATTTCGCCTTTTCCACGCCGTATCAGGTCATGCTGGTACATCATAGCCAGCATTACAGACCGCTGGTACGGGGCAGCCATACCCTGGCAGGTATGTTGATAACCAGAAAGAGTTCCCCTTTCAAAGAGCTGCGAGATCTTAACAATCAGGAAATCGCCTATGTTGGCAGTCGTAATGTCTGCAGTCTGTCACTGCGTCAGATTCTGTCCCAGCAAAATATCAAGCTGAATATGAAGGAGGTCTTTGTCGGGTCCAGCAGCAATGTCTACAAGATGGTGCTGTTAGGCAAGACCGCTGCCGGTACGGTGCTGAATGTTGATTTTGATGCCCAGCCTGCCGACGTCAAGGACAAGCTGCGTATCCTGATGGTAGCACCAATGATCGCTCCACATCCGATCTCTGCCCATCCACGCATTCCGGCTCACGTACAACAGGCTGTGGCTGACGCAGTGTTGCGGATGGCCACCAAGCCTGAAACCGGCGCTCTGCTCAAACCGGTCCAGTTAGGCAAACCGGTTACGGCTGACTACGCTCGTGATTACAAGACACTTGAAAAACTGGATTATGAAGCGATGACCAAAGGGATCTGATCTGATGCATCTGCTGCCGCAGCGTTTGCATACCCGTATGCTGATGGCGATTACCCTGGCCATGGTTATCGGAACCTTGGGGCTGTCTTTCTGGACCGCTGTCAGCCAGTCCAATCAGCTGCTTGCGGCACGTCTGCAGCAGGCAACGTTACTGTCTGAAAACCTGGCCGAGGGATCTGCCCACTCTCTGGCGCTTGATGACTATGCCTCGCTGGACCAGTATCTCCGCCATGCAACAGGACTGCCCGGGCTGCGTCAGGTGATTGCCACTGATGCCAGAGGCGCGGTGCTGGCATCTCTTTACCGGACCACGGACACCGCTGCTGCCGAGTTGGTTGATGGACCAGATATTGTTCAGATTCCAACCAATCCGACACAGTCAACACGGCTGGACGGGACAACACTGTTGGTTTGGCAGCCGGTAAAAGCCGGTGGTCTGCTGGGCTGGTTACAGCTTACCTACAGCCTGGAGGAAATTACTCAATTACAGAACCAGATCTGGCGGCATGGCATAATTTTAAGCTGCATAGAGACCCTGATCGGCATCTCTCTGGTGGTTCTGCTGCTACGTCGCCCCCTCCGGTCCATCAGAAATCTGTCTCGCTTTGCCCGGGAACTGCCGCACCAGAAAGGGGTGACGCTGCCGGTGGAGCGTGTGGTAACGGAGGTGCAAGATCTGGGGGAATCCCTCAACTACGCCTCAACTGAGCTGTACCGCATCGAACAGGAGCTGCTTGAGTTAAACCGCAGCCTTGAGTCACGGGTTGAGGAAGAGGTTGCCAAAAGTCGAGAAAAAGATGCCCTGCTGTTACAACAGGCCCGCTATCAGACCCTGGGAGAGTTGTTGGTGAATATCGCCCACCACTGGCGGCAGCCGTTGAATAATATCGGGGCACGGGTGCAGGAAAATGCCTGGATGCTGGCAAACGGTGAACTGCCTCCTGAAAAGGCGCTGGATGCTGCTGACGTTGTCATGCAGGAGCTGAAACAGCTCTCCCGCTCAATCTCCGGCTTCCAGCTGCTGTGTCGGCCTGCGGTTGCCGATGAATCGGTTCTGGTTTCTGATGCGGTTAACCGCTCTATTGTCATGGTACGGGACAGTTATCAACAGCTGGGGATCCGTTTTGAGGTGAATCTGCTGTCAGAGCAGGCGATTCAGGGTTCTTTGCAGGATCTGGTGCAATGTCTGCTGAACCTCTTCAGTAATGCCCGTGATGCAATTACTGAAAGACAGGTAGCCGCCGGATGTATTACGGTGACGATTGCACCGTACCAACCTGATAGTTTACGGATATCGGTCTCCGATACAGGAGGCGGTATTCCGCAGCAGCTGATGAATTCTCTTTTTGATCCCTACGTTACCAGTAAATTCCGTACGCAGGGAGTAGGTTTGGGGCTGTTTGTGGTACGCCAGATTATTGAGCAGCGCTTTCAAGGTACGGTTACGGCACGTAATCATGAACATGGTGCCGAGGTAACGGTTATACTACCGTTGAAACGGGGAGATGTTTAATGGAACTGACAGATAACTTGAAACAGGTGACACTGCTGTATGTGGAAGATGAGGATATTGCCCGTCTGTCCATCGGTGGGTTTCTACGTCGATATATGGGAGAGCTGCTGTTGGCCTCTAACGGCAATGAAGGTCTGCAGCTGTATCAGGAGAAACGGCCTGCCGTGGTTATCACCGATCTGGAGATGCCGGTTATGAACGGGATGGAGATGATCCGCCGGATACGGGCGCTGGATCATGAGATTCCGATTATTATTACCACGGCTTACAATGATGATGCCCACTACTGCCCCGAGGCTGACCTGACCATCCTGAAGCCGATCAGCTTTATGGAGCTGCTGCAGGCGGTTAAAGACTGTCTGGCGGCGCGGGAGAAAGGGTGATTCCTCCCCCTGTACTGAGGAAGAAGTTACGACTGTTCTTAGTTCAACTTAATCAGCTTCCAGCGCTAAAAAGCTAAATCTTCCCTACCCCCCTTTTAGAAGGGGGGATTTTAAGTCCTCCCCCTTTGTAAAGGGGGACTGAGGGGGATTTGATTTTGAATCTGACAGATTTGCCAATACACCGGTTAAATGCAAGGGCGCATGCCATGCGCCCCTACCCAAAACGGTAATTATGTATTTTCTGCATCCCTTGCCCTACCGCAGTACCGCCTCGGCCATCACCTCGGCAATATCCTTTACCTGTACCTTGTCTGCTTTCAGATCCTTGATACCGTCATCCAGCATGGTCAGGCAGTAGGGGCAGGCGGTACAGATCGTATCCGGTTGCTGTTCCAGTGCCTCGGCTGCCCGCACCAGGTTGATCCGGTCGCCGGTAAACTCCTCCATCCACATCCGGCCACCACCGGCACCGCAGCAGAAGCCGTCTTCACGGTTGCGGGGCATCTCCAGCGGTTCTGCACCGGTGGCAAGGGCCAATGCCTCCCGTGGTTCGTCATAGATACCGTTGTGGCGTCCCAGATAGCAGGAGTCATGGTAGACCAGCTTGCCCAGGTCGGCCTGTTTGGGAAGCTTCAGGCGACCATCCTGCACCAGATACAGCAGCAGCTGGCTGTGGTGGATCACCTCTAGTTCGATACCGTACTGCCTGTAGTCGTTTTTCAGGGTGGTCAGGCAGTGGGGACACTGTACCACGACCTTCTTGATCCCCCGCTCTTTAAACAGGGCTACGTTCTCTTTAGCCAGCTTGTCAAAGACATATTCATTGCCCAGCCTGCGCAACGAATCACCACAGCACTTCTCATCCTTGCCCAGCATACCCCAGGAAACACCGGCCTTGTCCAGCAGCAGGGCGGTGGCTACGGTAATCTGCTTGGCCCGTGCATCAAAGGAGCCGGCACAACCGACATAGAAGAGATACTCGGTCTTGCCCGACTCGTAGGGGCGCTCGCCCAGCTGAGCTGCCCATTTGCCACGCTCGGTGGGGGCGATACCCCAGGGATTGCTGCGTCCTTCCATATTCTCAAACAGGTTCAGCAGCTCTTCCGGGAATGTTGACTTGGTTTCCACCAGATAGCGACGCAGCGGGATCAGTTTGGGCATCTGTTCGATAAAGACCGGGCAGGCCTGCAGGCAGGCGCCGCAGGTGGTACAGGACCAGATCGCCTCCTCAGAGATGGAGGCCTCTCCTTCACCGATCAACGGCACAGTTGCCGACTGGCCCTGCTTGAGTAACGGTCCGTTTGCCATCAGATTATGCTTCAGTTGGGCAATCAGCCCCCGTGGATTCAGCGGTTTACCGGTCTGATCTGCCGGGCAGGCCATCTGGCAACGACCACACTCGGTACAGGAAAAGGAATCCAGCAGTTCTTTCCAGGTGTAGCCATCAACCTGATTTACGCCAAAACTCTTTCCAGCAGAAAACTCCTCACGTTCCGGTACTGCAGGCTGTTCACGTCGCCGTAAAAAGACGTTAGGAATAGCGGTAATGATATGAAAATGTTTGCTGAGCGGCAGTAGATTCATGAACAGCAACAGCACCAGAGCATGGACCCACCAGGACAGGTCATGCACCAGTTTGCCTGCCCCTTGCGGCACATAGGGGGCAAACAGACTGGAAATCGGCATGATGCCTTTAGCCAGATCCAGCATTGAACCTTGCATACGGGCGATCTTGGCAGCATTCACCCCAAAGTTTGCCAGCATCAGGGTGGCGATCAGAAACAGGATAAAAAATGCCTCAAAGGTTCGGGCCTCGGGATAGGGGGGGGCAACCAGTCTGCGGATAGCTGCCGCAGTCACAGCCAGCAGGGTGATCAGTGAAACCACATCAATCATCTGCATCAACGGCATAAATACGCTGTCTGGCAGTTTGGTAAAATTGATCGCCGGAAACAGACCATGCAACAGGAATTCTGTGTTGGCGACCATCAGCACCAGGAAGCACCAGAAGATGGCCACATGAATCAGACCGGAAGGTTTGGCAAGCACCCGCTTCTGGGCAAAGGCATAGCGCAGCGTATCGCCAATACGCTGACCGATGTTGTCAAGACGATCATCAGGCTTACCCAGCGCGGTAAGCGACAGTCGTTTCCAACAGCTCCAGATGAACAGGGCTGTTGCAGCAATAAACAATGGTGCGAATAGAGTCGGGGTTGGTGTCATGGTTTTTTGCCCCTTGCTTTCAGTTCTCTTATTTTCCGTGTCAAGGTTGGAACAATCTGAAACAGGTCGCCCACGATACCATAGTGGGCCACCTCAAAGATCGGCGCTTCCTTGTCACGGTTGATGGCAATGATCAGATCGGCATCCTGCATCCCCACCAGATGCTGGATAGCGCCGGAAATGCCACAGGCGATGTAGATCTTGGGACGCACCGTCTTGCCGGTTTGACCAACCTGTCGGTCATGGGGCATCCAGCCGGCATCAACTGCCGAGCGTGACGCGCCCACAACACCGTTCAGCTCTTTGGCCAGCTCTTCCAGCAGCGCAAAGTTGTCCGGTCCCATCATGCCGCGACCGCCGGAAACAATGAACTCAGCCCCCCCAATATCAACCTTATGCTTGCTGTCTCCATCGCGGATGATCTCCAGCACCTTAACCAGCACCTGATCCTCAGGTACGGTAAAGCTATCCCGAATGATCTTGCCGGTAGCACCTTGTTTCGCTTCCGGCATCTGCATCACATGGGGACGCACCGTGGACATCTGGGGGCGATATTTATCACACATGATGGTGGCCATGATATTACCGCCAAAGGCAGGTCGGGTCTGCATCAGGTTACGCTTGTCATCAATATCCAGGCCGGTACAATCAGCAGTGAGGCCGGTGCCGACATGGGTGGCTACAGCTCCGGCCAGATCACGTCCCATTCCGGTGGCCCCCATCAGGATCACCTCCGGCTTGTGCTGCTCAATCAGGTGGCACATCGCCTCAAGATAGGATTGGGTACGATAGTCCGCATAGAGCGGCGCATCCATCAGATAGACGTTTTCCGCTCCGTAACTGAAGGCTTCATGACAGAGCGCTTCCACCCTGTGACCAATAACCGCTGCACTGAGTTGCACCCCCAGCTTGTCTGCCAGTTCTCTGCCCTTGCCCAACAGCTCCCAAGATACCTTGGCTGCCTCACCATCAGCCTGTTCCACAAAAACCCAGACTCCGCGATACTGAGCCTGCATTTTGGCCACAGCAGCCGCTTCGGGATCTTCCTCCTCTGCTGGCGCTGTTGTGCCTGCTGCAGCCAGCTGGTCCAGAATCTTCTGCTCTTCCGGGGTGAAAGAAATCTCAATCGCCTGGGCAGGGCAAACCTTGATGCACTTGACGCAGCCGATACATTTATCAGCAAGGATAACCGGTTCACCGGCATCGTTCATACTGATGCAGTTGACCGGGCAGGAACTTTCACAACGGGCGCCGCAGGCGATACATTTGCCTTCCAGAAGAACGGCGCGGCCACGGGGACGTTTTGGTTTCGATTTGTTTTCAGTCATGGAATCCCTCAAAGAGAGGGGCAAGTGGCAAGGGGAAGGGTCAAGAAATATCATTCCTTGACCACTGCCCCCTGAACCTTGACCCTTAAAGTGGTAATAAGTCTTTTTCCATCAATTTACCCAATAACAGATCAACGGTTCCCTCTGGATCGGTATAGCCGTCACCAACGATCTCCCCTTTGTCCCGCTCCGGAGAAAAGATCTTGGAAACCCAGGTGGGAGAACCTTTCAGACCGATGGTCTGGGGGTCAAGTTTCAGGACTTCATTATTCCAGACCTCAACCTCGGCAGTTTCAGCAGCCAGTCGCATCGGAACCGTGGGATAGCGGGGGCGATTCAGTTCCCGCACCACTGTCAACAGCGACGGTAGAGGAGCCTGGACCCGCTCATGACGACCTTCAAGCTTCCGGCTGACCACCAGCTTGCTGTTTACCAGATCCAGTTCTTCAACCTTGTCCACCAGAGTCAGTTGTTGGTACCCCAACCGTACAGCAATACCTGGCCCCACCTGAGCAGTGTCACCATCTATGGTCTGCTTACCGCAGATTACCAGACCGACCGGCTCCACTTCGGCATTCAGCTTGGCTATGGCTGCAGCCAACACCTTGCTGGTGGCCAGTGTGTCTGCTCCGCCAAAAACGCGGTCAGACAACAGGATCGCACGGTCAACTCCAGCGGAGAGAGCCTTGCGCAAGGTCGCCTCAGCATTAGGTGGCCCCATGGAAAGTACCGCAACACGACAGCCGAACTGATCTTTCAGCTGCAGCGCTGCTTCCATGGCGTGGGTATCATAGGGGTTCATGATAAAGGGGATGCCTTCCCGCACCAGCGTGTTCGTGACCGGATCAATCTTGACCTGGGTGGTGTCGGGTACTTGTTTGATACAGGCGACAATCAGCATGGGACTCCTCGTAATGCCTAATTTATTAGCAGCAATAGCTGCTCAAATGGCCTCTGCATAGTAGCAGGTTTACATACTGCATCAAAAAAAATCATGCAAGCGCTAATCAATTGAATTTACTATTGCTGCTGATACTGCAACGATATTAATCGTGTTATCTGGCCACACAGTACAGAGTTAGAAACAAGCACAGATCAGCTAATTACTGTACGCTGCACAACGCGGCCACTGGCCAAGGTTACAGCCATTGCACATATTTATGTCAACAATCACAACACACTGAACAATAGTTAGGCACAAGCAAATATAATAGGCACATCTGTTGCATTTTCAATACAATCACCTAACTCAGGACACAAGTCCTGCATAAATTGGAGGCGGCATGGCCAAGCTAGACGAAAAAATCGAAGGTATCTACACTGACGTCCTGAAACGCAACCCCGGAGAAGTCGAATACCATCAAGCGGTGCTGGAAGTGTTGGAGTCGCTCGGTCCAGTGGTTGTCAAACATCCTGAATACCTCGAACGCAAAATCATTGAGCGGATCTGCGAACCTGAGCGCCAGATCATCTTCCGGGTACCCTGGCAGGATGATAAGGGACAGGTTCATATCAACCGTGGATTCAGGGTTGAGTTTAACAGTTCTTTAGGCCCTTACAAGGGAGGCCTGCGTTTTCACCCATCGGTCTATCTGGGTATTGTCAAATTCCTCGGTTTTGAGCAGATTTTTAAAAACTCATTAACCGGCCTGCCGATCGGCGGTGGCAAAGGCGGTTCCGACTTCGACCCCAAAGGCAAATCTGATGACGAGGTTATGCGTTTTTGCCAAAGCTTCATGACTGAGCTCTATCGGCACCTGGGCGAGCACACCGATGTACCTGCTGGTGATATAGGCGTTGGCGGCCGCGAAATCGGGTATATGTTTGGCCAGTACAAGCGGATCACCAATCGCTATGAGCCTGGCGTGCTGACCGGTAAAGGCCTTACCTGGGGAGGCTCACTGGTGCGCACTGAGGCAACCGGCTACGGTGCCACGTTCTTCATCAACGAAGCCCTGAAAGTACGCAACGAAAGCTTTGAAGGTAAAACCTGTACCGTCTCCGGTTCCGGCAACGTCGCTATCTATACCATAGAAAAGATCCATCAGCTCGGCGGCAAATGTGTGGCCTGTTCAGACTCCAACGGTGTGATTTTCCACGAAAACGGACTTGATCTTGACCTGATCAAGCAGCTTAAGGAAGTTGAGCGCCGCCGGATCTCCGATTACATTACCAAGCATAAGGATGCAAAGTATATTCCAAACGGCAACATCTGGGAAATTCCCTGCCAGGTAGCCATGCCATCAGCAACCCAAAACGAGATCAACGGCAAGGATGCCGCCACATTGGTCAAAAACGGCTGTATCGCAGTTGGCGAAGGGGCTAACATGCCCACCACCCCCGAAGGGGTCAAGGTATTCCTTGAAGCCAAGATTGCCTACGGACCAGGCAAGGCTGCCAATGCAGGCGGCGTTGCCACCTCGGCATTGGAAATGCAGCAAAATGCCGGACGTGATTCTTGGACTTTTGAAGATACCGAGAAAAAACTGGAAAACATTATGAAGAATATCCACAACAACTGCTTTGAAACCGCAGAAGAGTATGGTGCTCCTGGTAATTATGTTTTGGGCGCCAACATTTGTGGCTTTATCAAAGTGGCAAATGCCATGGTTGCACACGGTTTAATCTGAGAAGCCAAGATACATTGTCAGATTCAAACTAAAATCCCCCGCAATCCCACTTTGCAAAGGTTCCCCCTTTTGAAGCGGCGGGGATTTAGTTAGTCTGATTCATTCGCTTTTGCAACCAAGGTAACATCTATTTATCCAGGCCTTTGAGGTTTTGAAAACCTCAAAGGCCTATAAACCTAGAAAAAGCAGTTGCACGCGGAGGCGCGGAGACGCGAAGAGCAAAATCATGTGGTTACGGCATGTTATTGTTTCGCCTGCAGGGTTGATCCTTGATTTTAGGTAACTACTTGATTTTCTCCGCGAGCTTCGCGGCTCCGCGTGAGTAACTGCCGTTTTAAGGATAAAATGTCAACTTGAATGCAGCTTGAATTAAGTAAAGAAAGCCCGACCTGTCAAGGCCGGGCTTTCTTATTGTGTGCGCCCCTGCCAGACTCACGCAGCATGACAAAAGGCCCCCCGTTACCGGAGGGCCTTTTGTCATGCTTACCTATGTACTGCGCAACTTACTTCTTCTCGCAGCTGTCCTCAAAATTAAGCGCTGCCAGCTTCTGGTAGTAGGCAAAGTGTGCCTTGGACCATTCACCAGCCTTCTTCATCAACGCCTCTGCCTGTGCAGGGTTGGCTTTCTTAAGCATCCGGTAACGGTTTTCGTTATTGGTGTACTCGTCGAAGCTGATGGTTGGGGCCTTGCTATCCAGCTGCAGCGGGTTCTTACACTCGGCTGCCAAGGCAGGATTGTAGCGGTACAGCGGCCAGTAGCCGGACTGTACTGCCTTGCGCTGGGCATCCACACCGGCGGTCATATCAATGCCGTGTGCGATGCAGTGGGAGTAGGCGATGATGATGGAAGGACCATCATAGGCCTCCGCCTCCAGCATGGCCTTGACGCACTGGGCCGGGTTGGACAGAGCCACGGTGGCCACATAGACCGAACCGTAGGACATGGCGATCATACCCAGATCCTTCTTGGAAACCGGCTTGCCACCTGCGGCAAACTGTGCAACCGCACCCAGCGGGGTAGACTTGGAAGCCTGACCACCGGTATTGGAATAGACCTCGGTGTCCAGAACGAACAGGTTGATGTTCTTGCCGGAAGCGATAACATGGTCCAGGCCACCAAAACCGATATCATAGGCCCAACCGTCACCACCGATACACCAGACCGACTTCTTGACCAGGTAATCGGCAATCGGCAGCAGCAGTTGCGCTTCTTTTTCCTTACACTTTTCAAGCGCCTTCTTCAGCTCTGCAACACGGCCACGCTGGGCCTCGATGCCGCCCTGGCTTGACTGGTCAGCAGCCATGATCTCCTTCATCAACGGCACTACAGGCTTACAGGACTTACAGCCGCATTCAGTCAGAGTTTGCAGATACTCAAGTGCAGACTTGGTGAACTGGTCAACGGTCAGACGCATACCGTAACCAAATTCGGCGTTATCTTCAAACAGGGAGTTGGACCAAGCCGGACCACGTCCATCAGCACGCTGTGCGTAGGGGGTGGTGGGCAGGTTGCCGCCGTAGATGGAAGAACAACCGGTGGCATTGGCTACGATCATCCGATCACCGAACAGCTGGGTCAGCAGCTTGAGGTACGGGGTCTCGCCACAGCCGGCACAGGCTCCGGAGAACTCGAACAGTGGGCGAACCAACTGGTTGTTGCTGAGGGTATCCAGTTTAAGCATGGAAGCATCAACATCAGGCAGCTTCAGGAAGAACTCGAAGTTCTCTGCCTCTGAGGCACGCAACGGCGGTTGGAAGGTCATATCCAGTGCCTTGTGGCTGGCGTTGGTCTTGTCCTTGGCAGGGCAGTTGTGGGCACAGGCGCCGCAACCGGTACAATCTTCCGGTGCCACCTGTACGGTCAGCTTCTTGCCTTCCTGCCCCTTGATCTTGCAGTCGGCAGACTTGAAGGTCGCAGGTGCAGCCTTCAGCTCGCTACCGTCGTATGCCTTCATCCGTACAGCTGCGTGGGGGCAGACAAAAGAACAGATACCGCACTGGATACAAAGCTTCTCATCCCAAACCGGGATTTCAGTGGCGATGTTACGCTTCTCGTACTGGCTGGTTGCGGTGGGGAAGGTACCATCAGCAGGCATCTTGGAAACCGGCAACTGGTCGCCCAGACCGGCCACGATCACACCGGTAACATCCTTCACAAACTTGGGGGCCTTGCTGGAAACAGCGGCAGCCATCTTCAGCTTGCTGGAGGCCTTGGTCGGCACCTTCACTTCATAGAAGTTGTTCAGGCCGGCATCAACCGCCTTGTAGTTCATCTCCAGAACCTTCTCGCCGGCCTTGCCGTAGGACTTCTTGATGGCACCTTTGATGGAGTCAACCGCATCCTTCAGCGGAATGATATTGGAGATTTTGAAGAATGCAGTCTGCATGATCACGTTGATGCGGGGTCCGAGGCCGATTTCGTTGCCCAGCTTGACGCCATCGATCACGTAGAACTTCAGCTTCTTTTCGATTATCTGCTGCTGCACTTCCTTCGGCATGGTGTCCCAGACCTCTTCGGCAGAGAAGGGGGCGTTCAGCAGGAAGGTTGCACCGGTCTTGGCCTTGGACAGCATGTCGTACTTCTCAAGGAATGAGAAGTTGTGACAGGCTACGAAGTCTGCCTCTTGCACCAGATAGGGGGCACGGATCGGCTTTTTGCCAAAACGCAGGTGCGAGGTGGTCATGGAACCGGCCTTTTTGGAGTCATACACAAAGTAGGCCTGGGCGTTGTTGTTGGTTTCCTCGCCGATAATCTTGATGGAGTTCTTGTTTGCGCCAACCGTACCATCGGAGCCGAGACCGAAGAACATCGCCTCGTAGGTGCCGGGCATCGGGTTAGTGAAGGTGTAGTCCACTTTCAGGCTGGAGTTGGTAACGTCTTCTTCAATACCAACCACAAACTTGTTTTTCGGCTTGGCTGCCTTCAGGTTATCCAGCACTGCCTTGGCCATGGCCGGGTTGAACTCTTTGGAGCCCAGACCGTAACGTCCGCCAACGATAACCGGATAGCCCTTCATCTTCAGTTTGCCTGAAGCCATTGCCTCGCCAATGGCGGTGCGGACATCCAGATAGATCGGCTCACCCAGCGAACCCGGCTCTTTGGTACGATCCAGTACGGCAATCTTCTTGACGGTCTTGGGCAGGGCCTTGATGAAGGCGTCCAGCGGGAAGGGGCGATACAGGCGGATTTTAACAACACCAACCTTCTCACCTTTTTTAGCCAGGTTCTCAACGGTGTCCTGAACAACGTCAGCACCGGAGCCCATTACCACCACAACCCGCTCGGCATCCTTGGCACCAACATAATCAACCAATTTGTATTTGCGGCCGGTCAGCTTGCCGAACTTGTCCATCTCCTCCTGTACGATCTTCTCGCAGACCGGGTAGAAGGGGTTCACGGTCTCACGACCCTGGAAATAGACATCCGGGTTCTGGGCAGTACCACGCATCACCGGCTTGTCAGGGTTCAAACCGCGGCCCTTGTGCTCGGCGATCAGCTTGTCGTCGATCATGGCCCGCATTTCATCAAAAGTCAGCTCAACAACTTTTTGTACTTCGTGGGAGGTACGAAAACCGTCAAAGTAGTGCAGGAACGGAATCCGGCTGCGCAAGGTTGAGGACTGGGCAATCAGGGCGAAGTCCATAACTTCCTGCACGTTGTTGGAGCAGAGGAAAGCCCAACCGGTTGAACGGCATGACATGACGTCAGAGTGATCACCAAAGATCGACAGTGCCTGGGCTGCAATGGCGCGGGCCGAGACATGAAAGACGGTAGAGGTCAGCTCGCCAGCAATCTTGAACATGTTGGGAATCATCAGCAAGAGGCCCTGGGAGGCGGTGAAGGTGGTGGTCAGAGCACCGGCCTGCAGGGCACCGTGTACGGCACCGGCAGCGCCGCCTTCGGACTGCATCTCAACCACGGACGGGACGTTGCCCCAGATGTTTTTTTCACCCACGGCGCTCTTGGCGTCGGAGATCTCGCCCATCACCGATGATGGGGTGATCGGGTAAATGGCAATAACTTCGTTAGTGGCGTGGGCCACGTGGGCTGCGGCGGTGTTGCCGTCGATGGTGACCATCTTCTTGCTCATGCTGCTCCTCCTGTTGATGTGGTACTGAGTAATGTCCGATTCAGATACGGATTTTCAAAGCTCACTTCTACCCTTCATGGCCCACTGCACCGTGGCAGCGTCCACAAATTCTATATCGCTACCCAGCGGAATACCGTGGGCCAGCCGGGTCACCTTGACCCCTAACGGCTTTAACTGTCGGGCTAGATAGAGGGCGGTCGTCTCGCCTTCCACCGTAAAGTTAGTGGCTACCACTACTTCTTCAATACCACCGGAGGTTACCCGCTCCAGCAGCTCCTTGATCCGCAGATCATCAGGATTGATGCCCCGCAACGGAGATATAGCACCTTGCAGTACATGGTAGCTGCCGTGATAGGCATTGCTTCGTTCAAGCGCCATCAAATCCTGAGATGTTTCCACAACACAGACAACGCTGCCATCACGACCACCACAACAAATTAGACAAGGGTCCTGCTCTGTCAGAGAGAAACAGACTGAACATGGACGTACATTTTCCTTGACCTGGGTCAGTGCCTCTGCCAATGCACCAATGTTTTGGGGCGATTTAAGGAGATGGAAAGCCAGACGCAGTGCCGTACGCTCACCAATACCGGGAAGTTTTTTCAATTCCCCCACTAACCGAGTCAATGCTGGAGCATGTTGTAGCATAGAATAAAACCCAGATAAAACAATTTTTTATAATTATAGTGAGGTTAAAAACAAGCAGACGGTGGTTCTCCAACGTCTGCTTGTTTTCATTGATATCAATCAGTTTGTTTACAGCACGAGTAAAAGTTATTCGACTAGAACAGACCAGGAATACTCATGCCGCCAGTGATTTTTGACATCTCCCCTGACAGTTCTGCATGCACTGTTTTCAAAGCCTCATTGACAGCTGCAATAATCAGATCCTGCAGCATTTCAACATCATTGGGGTCAACCGCTTCCGGCTTGATAACCAATGACTTGATCTCGTTCTTACCGTTTACTACTACGGTGACGGCACCGCCGCCAGATGTAGCCGAGGCCTCTTTCAGGGCTGCTTCTTCCTGCAGTTTTGCCATCTTCTGCTGGATCATCTGGGCCTGTTTCATAATTCCTGCCAAACCTTTTGACATATCACGCCTCCTTCTTGAACTTAGCTACGTAGATGTATGCTCTCTTAAATTTCAAGCTTCCTTGATTTCAACAATTTCTCCACCCAGCACCCGCAACGACTCCTGCACCAGAGGATGTCCGTGAACTTCGCGAACCATCAGCTCTCTGCGTTGCTCTTCGTCATACTTTTTTTTTTCAGCCAACGAACGGGGTGTCGCATCACCTGCAGCACTGTCAACAGCACCAATAGCTGTTATCTTGATGATGGTTGGCTGATGCATGAACTGGGCTGCCAAGGCATCTACAGCCTTTTTGTTATCAAGATCCTGCATGCTTGTCAGAAAATAGGAATCCTCTGGAAAGCCGATCTCAATCCGGTCCGGTGCATACGACAGTGGCGAACCATGCTCAAGTATTGCGCCTAAAGCAGGTTTCTGTTCCAGACAGAAGGTTACAAAACGTTCCCAACCGCCACCGTGCGATGCAGCCGATGCAGCTACTGCTACACGGGGCACAATAGACTCCTGAACAGCAGGTGGCGCGGTTTTAGGTACTGGCTGCACCGTTGTCGCCGGTGCTGACCAAAGTTCCGGCGTGGTATGGGCTATGCCGGTTTCCAAATGTTTGATCCGCTCCAGCAACTGCTGAATCGGCACCACCGGTTGCAATGCTGCCATTTTCAGCAGGGCCATTTCCAGCAGCAAACGGGGGAAACTGGAATGGGCCATCTCCCCTTCAGCTTTTACCAGCAGAGCCAGACGACGCTGGATATCACCTGCGCTCTGTTCTCCGGCCTGCTGGCGCAATTCATCCAGTTCAGCCTCGGCCAAGTCCAGAATATCACTAGGTTTCTGTACAGAACGGATAATGAGCAGGTTACGGAAATGAATAATCAGCTCCTGGGTAAACTGTCGTACATTATACCCAAAGGCATCCACCCGCCTGACACCTTCAAGCGCCCCTTGGGGATCAGCTGCAAACACCGTTGCCGAGATCTCTGCCAGCAGCCTTCGATCAACCACTCCAACCAGACTTGCCACATCTTCATCGGCAACAGTATTACCACAGAAGGCCAGCACCTGATCAAAGCAGGTGATGGAATCCCGCATACTGCCATCCCCCTTACGGGCAATCAAAGCCAGCGCCGCATCACTGATGGTGATGCCTTCCTGATTCGCAATCTCGCGCAGACGACCAACAATCTTGATCAGCGGCACCCGTTTGAAGTCAAAACGCTGACAGCGGGAAAGGATGGTAATCGGCAGCTTGTGCGGTTCAGTGGTGGCAAAGATGAACTTGACATGGGGCGGCGGTTCTTCCAGCGTCTTCAACAGTGCGTTGAAGGCATTGGTGGAGAGCATGTGTACTTCGTCAATTATATAGATCTTGTAACGGCTGTGGGAGGGAAGATAGCGGCTGTTGTCCCGCAGCTCGCGAACATCATCCACGCCGGTGTTGGAAGCACCGTCTATCTCAAAGACATCGGTGGAACTTCCATCGGTTATTTCCCTGCAGAGATGGCAGCTGTTACAGGGTTCAGTCGTAGGACCATGTTCACAGTTGAGCGCCTTGGCCAGAATACGGGCAGAGCTGGTTTTACCCACTCCCCGCGCTCCGGTAAACAGAAAGGCGTGGGCCACCCGACCGGTATCAATGGCATTTTGCAGTGTGCGGCTGACATGCTCCTGACCGGTTAATCCGGCAAAAGTCTGGGGGCGATATTTACGGGCAAGAACTTCGTAGGACACGGCTGACTTCCTGGATTTCGGTACGCAGTGTAAAAATTGTGGGCAGAGATGATAGCCGGGCTTGCCCGCGGCACACAGCGATAGCTGCTGCCGTTGCTTCCTTCCGGACCTGGCGGGGTTCACAGCCTGCCGTTGCGCGGGGCCCGACTATCATCTCTGCCCACAAAGAGTATCTCATAAGGATCAGGCAGGCAGCTTTCATAACACAGATTGAGATCAGTTGTCAAAAAAAGGAAGAAAAAAAGGGTTCCGACAAACGTCGCAACCCTTTTTAAAATCTATGGCGGAGAGGCAGGGATTTGAACCCTGGGTACGGGATTAGCGTACACACACTTTCCAGGCGTGCTCCTTCAGCCACTCGGACACCTCTCCATGAGGATTTTTCTTACTACATGAATATTACCGTTTTGTCCAGATTTTTCATGGGGGGCTTTTCAGAGGCAACAAAGAGAGGTACAGTGGTATCCATGGATACAATCAGACATATCGGAATTGTGGTGGCCTTGCCGGAAGAACGGATTGCCCTGGTCAAAAAGCTGCTAAAACCAAAGCGGAAACTGGTGGACGGCATCCCTTTTTACCGTGGCATGCTTGAAGGAAGCTTGGTTTCGGTTGTTGAAGGTGGCATGGGGACCGTTGCGGCATCCCGTGCTGCCAGATTGCTGATTGATGAACTGCGACCAAACCTGCTGGTGTCCGCCGGATTCTGCGGTGCCATTCGGCCTGGCCCACAGGTGGCGGATCTGGTCATCTGCAAACGGCTCTTTGCCGATGACGAAAACGGCTTGCATGAACTGATTTTCCCTGAACATGGGTTGCCGACACCGCGATTATCGGCTGAGTTGCAACACAAGGGATTACGAACCTGGAAGGGAAGCTTTATCACCACCAGTGGTATCCTCACCAAATCGGCTGTTGCAGAAAGTTTACCACCAGACCTGCCAACACCGGTACTCGAGATGGAAAGTTCAGCCGTTGCGCAGGCAGCTGCATCTTCAGCTGTACCGTTTCTTGGTTTACGTGCCATTAGCGATGATGCCTCCGAGGAGCTGCTATTTTCATTGGCAGATCTGACTGATGATCAATTTAGGATAAGTATTCCTCGTGTTTTACTTGCTTGCCTCAAAAAACCTGGCATTATTCCGCAGCTTGCCCGTTTAGCCGGTAACAGTGGCAAAGCCGGAAAAAATCTGGGAGCGGCCCTTGAACTGACAGCAGGCTTACGTTAACCGTAAACCTGCTGTCCACGGAGCATCATGCTACCTCTGCGCAATCATAACCTCCGGTTCCTTTCCGCACGGTACGTCAGCCGTCACCTGTTGCTGCTGGTGC
>Ga0209467_1001246_pt1 | contig 23509 bp, 22 predicted proteins | sample Higcelwee11metaG_FD_187175 | JGI IMG/M metagenome (GOLD analysis project Ga0209467, IMG submission 187175) | Freshwater pond sediment microbial communities from the University of Edinburgh, under environmental carbon perturbations - High... | ecosystem: Environmental > Aquatic > Freshwater >... | reverse complement strand
GATGAATTTATACCAATAAAAGAATAAGCCTCTTGGATTATTCTTTTTTTATGTCATAATAGGATAGATTATGGAAAACCAAGTACGATTAAACAACTATATAAGTGCAACAGGATTATGTTCTCGCAGAGAAGCAGATACTCTTATTGAAGAAAAAAGAGTAAAAGTAAATGGGACAATTGCTGTTTTAGGCATGAAAGTTAATGAAAATGATGAAGTGCTAGTTGATGATAAAGTAATCAACTCTAATAAGAAATTTGTAACATTAGCTTATTACAAACCCTCTGGAATTACATGCACTAGTGAGCCCGATGTAAAAGGAAATATTATTGATGCGGTAAACTATCCTGAGCGTGTCTTCCCAATTGGAAGACTCGATAAAGAGAGTGAAGGCTTAATTTTATTAACCAATGATGGAAGTATCGTCAATCAGATTTTACGTTCAGAGAATCAACATGAAAAAGAGTACTTAGTTTACGTACATAAACCAATTGATCGTGAATTCAAGTATCTTATGGAAGAAGGTGTAGAAATCTTTAATCCTGTTAAGAATGAAATGACGATCACGAATCCATGTACAGTAAAAATTATTGGTGAAAAGAACTTTAAAATAACTCTTAAACAAGGCTTAAATAGACAAATACGAAGAATGTGCTCTGCATTAGGATTTAAAGTTGTTTATCTAAAAAGAATACGCATTATGAACCTTACTCTAGATAATCTAAATAAGGGTCAGTATCGTATTCTAAGTGATGATGAATATAATGAATTAATTAAACAACTTTAGGAGTTGTTTTCTTTATCGATAATGCAAATAAAACTAAACTTAAAGGAATCATAAGATAGTTCGCATAAGCACCTGGTGCAGTATGGATGGTTAGTATGGGTTTAAACTGACCCACAATAAGCCTTAATGCATATTCTAGAGTTAGACTTAGCAACATTAATGGAATTAAATTTGGTTTAATAAAAAGGACATATAAATAGAATAATCCAATAATTAATTGTGATATACCCCACATCGCAAACATAAAGATAACTGCTTGACTTGCTTCATTTGTGAATAAATCTAAGGGTATTCCTGCAATACTATTCGCACCACCATCTGCGCTTAGAATATGAATTAAACTCCGAATGATTGTAATACTAGTAAGAACAAAGAAAACTACCTTAATCCATTTCTTGTGATTAAATTCGAACATATTCCTCCTTAAGAAAAACACGGCATAACCGTGTTATTTTGTTCTATTCTTCGAGACAGCGATTAGTATCTCACGTGTTAATTTACATGCAAGTGCAGTACTTGCACCAGATTGATCATAAATAGGAGATAACTCATTCACATCGATTCCTACAACATTTAAATGACTCATTGCCAATACTGCATTCAGTAATTGTGTAAAGTTAATACCCCCTGCTTCAGGTGTACCAGTACCTGGGAAATTGGAAGGATCTAATACATCTAAATCGATTGTAATATACACAGGTTTAGCTTTTAATTGTGGTAAAACATCAACTAATGTATCACACGAACTCTTTTCAATATAGTTATGTTCTTGCGCAAAGATAAATTCATCACGTGCTCCAGATCTTAGTCCAAAATGGAATATCTTATGATCTCCAACTAAGTCGTAACAGCGTTTTAAGACTGTCGCATGTGAATAATACTCTCCATAATAAGTATCTCTTAAATCTGTATGTGCATCGAAATGAATAATATGTAAATCTGGATAAGATTCAAATACAGCTCTTACACTTCCAAATGTTACAGTATGTTCTCCACCAATCATGAAAGGTATCTTATAATCCTTCACAATCACCTTAGAACGCTCATAAATCGCTTCTAACGCACGTTCTGCACTTCCAAAAGGTAGAATTAGGTCACCACTATCACACACACTACACGCTTCTAAACCGTAATCTGAATAAGGACTGTATAACTCTAGCCCAATTGATTCTGTACGAATTGCGGAACTCGCAAAACGTGTACCTGGTCGATAAGAAGTTGTTGAATCAAATGGTGCTCCAAATAAGACAATCTCCGCATCCTCATATTCACTCACACAACCCACAAATGTTTGTACATTTTTATTTAATGTCATAATCTAATAGCTCCTTTACGTAGTTCGGTAAGGCAAAACAGCCTTTATGTAATTCTGTATTATAATATTTAGTCTTAAGCCCTAATTGATTAAAATCATCTTCTTTTAAATCAATAACAGGATCATACTTTTTACTCGCAAATCCAAACAACCAATACCCCGAAGAAAATGTAGGAATATGTGCTTGATACATCTTAACAATAGGAAATTTCTCTTTAATCCGTTTAAACGATTTCTGTATTGCCTTAACATTAAATTCATAATATGGACTCTCATGTTGATTAATCAATATTCCATCTTCTTTAAGTGCATTATAACAGTTCCCATAGAATTCTCGGGTAAATAAGCCCTCACTCGGACCAATAGGATCTGTTGAATCGACTAAAACTAAATCATATGCTTTCTTATTCGAACGTACAAACTTCAAACCATCTTCATAATAGATTGTTACTCTAGGATCATTTAAGGCATACGATGTACTTTTAAAATGTTCCTTACATATCTCAACAACCACTTCATCAATCTCAACCATATCAATCTGTTCAATCCCAGGATAACGACACAATTCACGAATTGTACCACCATCGCCTGCCCCAATCACAAGAACCTTCTTAATACTTGGATTAACAGCCATAGGTACATGAACTAACATATCATGATAAATAAACTCATCCTTCTCAGTCATAGTCACATTACCATCTAAAACGAGAATCTTCCCAAACTCTGGTGTATCGAATACATCTATCCGTTGGATATCTGTTGTTACACTTGCTAATTGACGATTGGTTCTAATTGAGAATCGAACATTCTCACTGTGCTCTTCTGTAAACCAATATTCCATTTAGTCCTCCAATACATTGATGTACTCAATGTTTGTATCTTCAATACCGGTTAAGAAACTTCCCACTTCTTTTGCATATAAAATATAATCAATTGCGATCTGAGTAATTTCCTCACCTGGCGCAATAATTGGAATACCTGGAGGATAAACCATAATAGACTCACCACTAATACGATTCAATGCTTCTTTAAATAAGACTGGCTTCATTTTTGCATAATACGCTATTTGCGGAGATACTTTTACTACAGGATTAATGTAATCAAATGGAATCATAGATTTATCCTCAGTTCCATAAGTATCTTTAATATCCTGTAATGCAGAAATCAATCGTTCTATCTGTGCTTTAGAATCACCTATACCAATGATCGCTAAGATATTCCCTAAGTCACCTAATTCTACTTGGATATCATACTCATCTCTTAAGATATCATACAGTTCAGTCCCTGCTAATCCTATCCCACGTGTATGAATCGTTAACTTTGTAGGGTCAAACGCAAACACACTGTCGTGATTTACGATATCTTCAGAAAATGCATGATACCCTTCTATACTAGATATTTCTTCTCGAGCATATTTAGTTAGTTTTAATACTTGTTCAAAAACTGTTTCACCTTGAAGTGCTAAGAACTTACGCGTAATATCAAGCGAAGACAATAATAAGTATGATCCACTTGTCGTTTGAGTAAGATTGATAACTTGACGAATCTCAGCCATACGGGCTTTATCTTTAATCAACAACATCGAACTCTGCGTTAAACTTCCACCCGTTTTATGCATACTAACAGCCGCCATATCAGCTCCTGCATCCATTGCGCTCATTGGTAAACCTGATTTAAAGTAGAAATGCGTCCCATGTGCTTCATCCGCACATACTTGCATACCATGTTTATGCGCTAATTCGACGATTCCCTTTAAATTACTACAAATTCCATAGTACGTCGGATTATTCACGAAGATTGCTTTCGCATCTGGATTCTCTAGAATTGCCTTCTCAACATTTGATAATTTCATGCCTAAAGGTATACCATATTTAGGATGAACATCTGGATTAACATAGACAGGTATTGCCCCAGTTAAGATTAAGGCATAAATAACTGAACGATGGACATTACGAGGCAATATAATCTTTTCATTAGCCCGTGCCACCGCTAAAACCATCGTTTGAACTGCAGAAGTTGTTCCATTTAACATAAAGAAAGCGTGCCCTGCATGAAAGGCATCCGCCGCTAATGTTTCTGCTTCTAATATAACACCACTTGGATGACATAAATTATCCAAGTCTTTTCTCGAATTAACATCATATCGTAAACACTTATCACCTAAAAAATCGCGCAACATTAGATTACCCTTACCTTGTTTATGGCCTGGCACATCAAATGCGACTGTTCTTTTGTATGCATGAGTTTCCATTGCTTCCGCAATAGGAGCTTTTGATTGATCCAACTTTAAATCATTCATTTTTCATTCCTATCTTATCGTTATTTGCATACACTATCAATCAAGATAATTGTTTACTAATGCGAAACAAATTATACAGTATTGTAATGATTTTGCAATTGATTTTTTAAGTAAATTAAGAGTTTTTAAAATAATCTTTTTTAGACAATTTCCCTAACGAAAATCAAACATAAGATTTAGATTATTTTGAAATGATTTTATCCTCTTTTTGATGTTTAGATGAAGTATATGACTTTGAATCAATTCCTTTATTGAGGTATAATTACACCATTAAGGAGTTAACATGGAAAACAATTTAGTCTTAAAAAGAAATGAAGTCCCAACTGAATTAACCTGGGATATCAGTACCGTATTTAATAGTTTAGATGATTTTGAAAAAGGATTTAAAGAAATTGATGAATTGTTGCCAAAAGCTCAAACTTACCAATTTCGACTTGCCTCTAGTTCAGAAGTATTATTAAACGCATTAAACTTTAGGAATGATGTATTAAAGAAAATTGAACATCTTTATACTTATTCTCATTTACTCAGTGATCAAGATACCAGTAATACAGATAATCAGGCCATTCAAAGCCGTGCTCGTTCATTGTACAGTAAAGTTGCTAGTGCTTTATCCTTCTTTGAAACTGAACTACTTGAAGCTGATGAAACAGTCTTAAGAGAATACATAAAAGAAGACGCACTAAAACTCTATACCTTTGAGTTCGAATTAATGTTTGAACGTAGAAAGTATATTCTTAGTGAAAAAGAAGAATTATTAATCGCTAAAGCTGGTGATGTACTGGATGGTAGTAGTGTTACTTTCTCTGTCTTAAACAATGCGGATTTAAAATTTAAATCGATCGAAACTGATAGTGGAGAGACTTATCCTTTATCACACGGTAGATATGGTTTGTATCTTGAAAATACTGATCGTAGTATTCGTGAGAAAGCATTTAAGAATATGTACGCAAGTTATAGAGATTTAAAGAATACCTTTGCGTCTACATTAAGTAATACCGTAAAACTACATAACTTTAATGCGGATATCCGTGGCTTTAAGAGTGCTCGTGAAGCAGCTTTATTTGCGAATCATATTCCTGAATCAGTATATGATGCATTGGTTGAAGCAATTAATCAACGTTTGAATCTATTGCATAAATATGTTGATTTACGTAAACAAGCCTTAAAGCTTGATGAAGTCAGAATGTATGATGTGTATGTCCCTATGATTGAAGATGTTGAGTTTAAGTTTACCTATCAAGAAGCACAAGAAATCATTCTAGACGCATTATCTGTTTTAGGGGATGATTATGTATCTGTACTTAAAAAAGCCTTCAGTGAACGTTGGATTGATGTAATGGAGAATGAAGGTAAACGCAGTGGTGCATATTCAAGTGGTTGTTATACAACAAATCCATTTATCTTACTTAATTGGCAAGATAACTTAGATAATGTCTATACATTAGCGCATGAATTAGGTCATAGTTTACATTCCTATTATTCACGTAAGAACCAAGATTACATCTATGGCAGTTATTCCATATTTGTTGCGGAAGTCGCATCCACAACCAATGAAAATCTATTAACAGCTTATCTATTAAAGAAATACACTGATCCTAAGATTCAAGCTTACATAATTAACCATTTCCTAGATGGTGTTAAAGGAACAGTTTATCGTCAAACTCAGTTTGCGGAATTCGAACACTTCATCCATAAATCTCTACAAGATGGAATCGCCTTAACAAGTGATTTCCTAAGTGATAACTATGATCGCATTAATCGTAAATATTACGGTGAACAAATGGTTTATGATGAAGAAATCAAATATGAATGGGCACGCATTCCCCACTTCTATTACAACTATTATGTCTATCAATACGCAACAGGCTTCAGTGCCGCATCCGCACTAAGTTATAAGATATTAAATGAAGGTGAATCCGCAGTTAAGAACTACTTAAAATTCTTATCTTCTGGATCAAGTGTTACACCGATTGATGCATTATTAATTGCTGGTGTAGATATGCGCACCAATCAAGCTACACTCGATGCATTAAAACTCTTCGAGATTCGACTTGATGAATTAGAAAAACTTATTAATAAATAAAATAACGGACAATGTCCGTTATTTTTTTACTCTGCAAGGAGTTTAATCGCTTTATACTCAGCTAAATCCGTATAGAGCTCAGCTTTATATGGATTACGCTTTGTCTTTCTTACTTTCATAATCATGTACACAAATACGACGATGTTAACCAATAATGATAAAGCTCCTAGAATTGTATATATTGTAGGATTATAGGTCGATGCGACCATATATTTACCAGTATCTTGAAAGAGTGGGAAGGTTTGTGCAAACATACACCATATCGCAAGTGTTGCGGCACGATGTTGAAGCCAAGCTCCCTTTCCTAGACTAAATGCACAGAGAGTAGGCGCAACCAATAAGACTAAACCAGCATACCAAGAATGTGTAGGAATACAGTTATACGTATAGACAAAGTTCCAAATATCATAGGCAATAATCCAGAACCAAAGCATATCTGGCCACAACATATCGCGACTCTTATCGGATTTCATTTGTTTACGAATCACAATCCCAAACCAACCAGTAATGGTAATAATATTAAGAATACCTGCTAATGCATTCATGTAGTTCCAAGGTCCCCCTAGAACTCCCATAATTTCACCTTCAATCGCTCCGGAATTAATCATCCAGAATGCAGTTCCAACTTCAATATCACGCGCAACTGCTTCAAGAATATTTATCGCAAGAATTAAAGGAGGAAAACATAATGCTATTTTATTCGTCGCAAGTCTCCAAATTACATTGCCTGATTTGTCTTTCTTTTCATAATGACGAATTAACCAGAAACCAATGGATCCAATCGTAGCGGAATAGACTTTCGCTAGATGAAACCAATCTGTATAGGTAGTTTCCTTCATAACAGTAAACCAAATCGTTGTTAGTATGATGGGTAAAATCACAAAACTAAAGAATCCCGCCCACTTAAAACGACGTGTTACTTCATTAAATACGAATAAACTGACTAAGACTACACACCACATACTAAACGCTGCTAGAAAGCTACCACCTTCTAATGTGTTAAATACGAACATATCTTCCTCCAATAGACTTACTGTCTATATCCCCATCGTAATCATGAGTACACCACAAACCATAATCGCCAAACCAGCTAATGTTTCTCCATACTTATCCAGTGTTTTAAGCTTCACAAAGCTCAATCCTTTAATACCTAATAGCGTTAGAACTAACATCATTCCAATCGTACTTATCGCAAATACAGCTGTTACACTGACTAAAGCCCATAGGTTTAATGTTGCAGCTGGATACATAAGAATTGGAATAAGAGGTTCACATGGTCCTAATACGAAGAGAATAAATAAACCCCAAATTATGTTTGATTTCTTCTTATCCTGTACATGATCTTTAACACTTACACTGTCATGATGATCATGCATAATCTCTTGACCATTAACCATATGTTTATGCGGTCTATTCTTAAGTAAATTATGTATAGCATAAACAGTATAACCAAAGCCAAACGCTATGATGAAATAAGTCGCGAGTGTTCCTCGCACATCTTCGATACCCACCAATGAACTAAGACTTGAACTAATCGCAAGACCCACAAAACCTAATATTACTGAACTTAATACATGACCTAATCCACATACAAATACAATTCCACTTGTCTTTTTTATCGACCAATTATTGGCTTTTGATAATACGACGAAAGGTAAATAATGATCTACTCCAATAAAAGTATGTACCGTCCCAATAAACAAAGCCGTGGATAATAAGTAATTCAATTCACTCATAATTCGCTCCTAACACGCAATAATCTCTTTGATTAGAAACTCTTTCCCACTTAAGAGTTCCCAATCATTGCCTTTACAGTATTCACACTTACCTTCATTCTCAACAAGCTTAAAGACTTTATTACAAGGTCTACATAAGGCTGTTGCGGTAAGTATTTCTATCTTTAACTTCGTCTTCTCAAACTGTGTTCCATCAATTGCCACATCGAAACAATCCTCGATATACTTTGGAATCATAGAAGAAATTTCCCCGATTTGTAATACGATGGTATCTACTTGAGTAAGATTGTTTTCTAATACGATTCGATCAAGTGTTTTAACAACCTCGATTACGACACCTAACTCATGCATAACTATCTTTCTTTCACAAACGCATCTTTGATATTTTTTGAAATTATCTTAATTTCACGTTTGACGATTTGTTTAAGAACAATAGGTTTTAATTCTTCGTAACCTGCACCTTTAGAGTCATATGTACGAACAAGTGATATCGCATCAAATTTACATTTCGTTGTACATTGGCCACAACCTACACACATGTATTCATCAATAACGGTTGCCCCACATCCTAAACATCTTTCAGTTTCTTTCTTTAATTGTTCTTCTGTGAAAGTAGCACGTCCATCTTTAAATGCCTCAGAACCCGATGTTTTATAGTTGTGCTTTACACTTTCACGAGGAATACGATCATAGCCTTGTAGATCTAAATTATCTTTATCAATCGCAATGTATTCACGACGATCACGACCTAAAATTAAACTTTGACCAGGTTGAACAAAGCGATGAATCGAAATAGCAGCTTGTTTACCAGCCGCAATCGCATCAATTGCGAAACGTGGTCCTGTATAACAATCTCCCCCTGTAAAGATATCTTTATGATTTGTTTGATACGTAAAGCCATCTGCACAAAGTGTTTTATTTGGATTATATTCAACTTCTGTGTCAACTAATAAATTGCCCCAATCGATTGCTTGTCCTACAGAGATTAAGACATTAGATGCTGGAATAATGATGGTATCAAGTTCATCATATTGAGGATTGAAACGTTTATTTTCATCCAACACAGAGATACATTTTTTAAACTCAACCCCAACGACTTTATTATTTTCAATTACAATTCGTTTAGGTCCCCAAGAGTTATTAATATTAACTTTTTCATCAAGTGCTTCATGAATCTCTTCTTCAAGTGCAGGCATACTCTCACGGCTCTCTAAACAAACCATGTCAACCTTACTTGCGCCAAGTCTTACAGCAGTACGTGCAACATCAATAGCAACATTCCCGCCACCGATAACTACTACATTACCTTCTAATTTATTCAACTTAGCTAAATTAACATCTCTTAAGAAATCAACTCCAGAAATAACATCTTTATGATCTTCACCTTCAATGTTTAACTTACGACCTAATTGAGCCCCAATCGCAACATAGAACGCTTTAAAATCTTGTTTACGTAATTCATTAAGTGTTATGTCTTTTCCCACTTCTATTCCAGTCACAAACTCAACACCAAGTTCTTTTAAGACATCAATTTCCGCATTAACAACATCTTTTTCTAATCGATAATTTGGAATACCTAGGGTTAACATACCGCCTAGTTTATCTTGTTTTTCAAATACAGTTACTTTATAACCATCAATCGCTAGATAATAGGCACACGATAATCCAGCAGGACCTGCCCCTATAATCGCAATCTTCTTACCATATTGATGTCTAAGTTTAGGGACATATCGATGTTCTAGATTTAAATCCTGTTCAGCAATAAACTTCTTAATTTCATCAATTGCGACAGCCTTATCAATCTCACAACGTGTACAAGCTGACTCGCATTTACGTGGACAGATTCTTCCACAAATCGCAGGAAATGGATTCTCATGTTTAATGAGTTCTAACGCTTCTTTATATTTACCTAATGAAGCCAAACGAATGTACCCTTGAACTGAAATATGAGCAGGACATTCTGTTTTACATGGACTTGTGCCACTATCCACTACATCTTTTCGGTTTGTACGATAATCAGGATTAAACTTTTCTGGACCCCACTTCATATCCCGTGGTGTTTCGATTTTAGCCTGTTTAATTGGATTGATGGTATATAATTTTTGACCTAATTTAGCCGCATTCGTTGGACAGTGCTCAACACATTCGCCACATGCGACGCACTTCTCTGGGTCTACATGGGCAACATAGTTAGAACGAACCATATCTGCGTTCTTGAACATCGACGCAATACGCATGGCATAACATGAACATCCGCAACAATTACAAATCGCATGTGTCTTACCAGAACCATCAAGATTCGGAATTTGATGCATAAGTCCATTTTCTTCAGCTCGTCTAATAATTTCAAACGCTTCTTCACGTGTGATTTCTTTACCACGACCGGTGCGGATATAATATTCTGCCGCATGATCCATTTGAATACACATATCTTCTTTTAAATGCCCACAACCTTCACCAATTGCTTCTCTTGATGTTCTACATGAACAATCGGATACTGAAAAACGATGCGCATCATTAAGATATTTAGAAATTTCTTCATAAGAAGCTCTACGTGTTTCACCTTGAATTGCAGTCTCAATTGGAATAACGCGCATAACACCAACTCCAATTGGAAATTTCCCAACACTCATTGGTCCAACAACACGACCATACTCTTCAAAAGCACGTGCGATTTGTGGGTATTTACGAACATTTTCTTTGTTATTACACATCATTTCCATAATTCCTGGAACCCATGTATCATACCAATACTTATCGACACCGTCTTTTTTATTCACAAAACAAACACCTGCCATCGCAAGTTCCCAACACAACTTTTCAGTTAATTCAAGTGATTTACCACAACGAACGGATAGTTCTTCAGCACTTAATGCATTCCTAAACTCCATCACAAGTGCGACTTCTGCCATCTCATTACTTACTACAGGTTCCATGATGTAATAACGTGGATCACTTGCTGTAATAGCTCCTTTAGAGCCCATTTTCTTATTACTTACTTTATTCGCAAATTCTAATACTTTTAATTTAACGTTTTTCTCTTCCATGTTATTCCTTCCAGGTTTTAACTTCGTGTCGTAACCAATTCGCAAATTCATCGATTCCCTCACCTGTTTTCGCACAGATTGGAATTATTTTAATGGTAGGATTAATCTTTTTTACTCTTTCGATACATTTATCTAAATCGAAATCAAATACATGCATAACATCTATTTTATTAATCAAAAGTACCTGACAGATAGAAAACATTAATGGATACTTTAATGGTTTATCATCCCCTTCAGGAACACTTAGTATCATCGCATTCTTACTTGCGCCAGTATCAAACTCTGCAGGACATACTAAATTACCGACATTCTCTAGGATAACCAAATCACAATCATCTACTCCTAATCCTTCTAATCCTTGTTTAGTCATATCCGCATCTAAGTGACACATACCACCGGTATGAAGTTGAATAACTTTGACCCCTGTCTTCGCTATTGTATGTGCATCGACATCGGAATCTATATCAGCTTCCATAACTCCAATCGTAAATACATTTTTTAATCGATTAATTGTTTGAGTAAGCGTAGTTGTTTTACCCGATCCTGGAGAAGACATAAGATTAAGTAAAAATCTTTTATCTTTTTTCAAAGATTCACGTAATAAATCAGCTTGTTTATTATTATTTTCAAATACACTTTCCTTTATTTCTAATATCCTAAATTGCGTCATAATCACTCTTTCTGTGCATTAACACTTTAATTGTGATAATATTAACATAACAATTGTTATGTTTCAATATGTGATTTAATAAACATGTAAATATTTTATATAGACGAACAGATATGTTACACTTTGAATGAGGTCAAACAATGGCAGATGAACTAAAAAATGATAAAAAGAAACAACTCCTAGAAGCAGCACTCCATGTGTTCGCAACTCAAGGATTCGAAAAAGCCAGTATGCGCGAAATAGCCGGAAGTGCTGGTATGACGACAGGTGCGATTTATTATCACTATAAAAATAAAGATGATTTATATTATGACGCAGTAAAAGAATCTGCGTACTTTGTCCATAAATTATCTGAAAAGGATAAAGATAGTAATATTAAGACTAATCAAGAAATGTTTGAGGAGATTAGCTTTAATGTACGTGATCGTATGTCTAAACAAATTGAACAACGTTTGCTCATCCTATTGACTGCATACGCTATTTCAAAAGGTGGACGAATAAAAGAAAAATATCGACATGACTATAATGACATCATTGATAAGGTCGCTAAGTTATATTTCTATGCCTTTGGGGTAGAAAATGAAGCATGTCAGAAACGTATTGCTGCGATATTAGTTGCGGCACTGGATGGTGTTGCCTTACAATACTCTCTTGGTGTATTAGACATTCATGATGAAGAATTTAAAGATACTTTCGTTAACTTCTTTGCGCAAAGTATCCCCGTTTATATTAGACAATTTTCAAACAAATAAGATACGAGATAATCGTATCTTTTTAATTAAAAAGACCGTTATTCAACGGTCTCACCAAATAAATCATACTCTTCAACTCGATTAATCCTGACTGACACAAAGCTACCCTTCTTTAGTAGATGATTCGAAGTAAATAGTACTTCCCCATCCACGTCATCCGGTGCACTATGAACAGATCGTCCATGATATAGAAGTGATTTAGGATCACGTGATTCAACACATACTTCTATTTCTTCATTTAACCATTCTTGCATCTTTTGATAAGAGATATGTGATTGAAGTTGCATTAAGCGATGATAACGTTCTTCCTTAACATCTTTCTCTATCGCATCTTCCATATCAAACGCAACAGTATCTTCTTCAGGTGAATAGGTAAATGCACCTAAACGATCAAATTTTACTTCTTCAATAAAATTCAATAACTCTTCGAATTCTTCTTCTGTTTCACTCGGGAATCCAACAATAATGGTTGTACGCAATATTGCCCTAGGAAATACTTCTTTAATTCTATTTATTACTTTTCGTATATCTTCAATCGTTCCTTTACGATTCATTAACTTTAATAATCGATTATTCGCATGTTGAATTGGAATATCAAAGTAAGGTAATACTTTATCATTTCGCTTCATCGCATCCAATATTTCATCAGTGATCGCATCTGGATATTGGTAAAGTAAACGCAGCCAATGAAAGCCATCTATTTTATTCAACTCATCGAGAAGTTTAGGCAATTGACTCTTACCCTTATCTAATCCATAACGAGAAGTATCTTGTGCTATAAGAACACATTCTTTAACCCCATTATCCGCAAGTTTAATTGCCTCTATGAGTAAATCATCGAGGGGATATGAATTCATATCTCCACGGATTAAAGGGATTGCACAATACGTACAACGGTTACTACAGCCTTCCGCAATCTTCAAGTAAGCTGTATGTTTTGCGGTACTCTGTAGACGTTCTTGTTTACCATAAACAACTTTAAACTCAGTGTGTAAGACATCACTCAGTATTTCATTAATTCTAGGATAATCTTGAATCCTAACCCAAGCATCTACCTCAGGTAAAGCCTCCACTAAATCTTGATGATAACGTTGTACTAAACAACCTGTCACAATCAAATTCTTACACTTATGTTTCTTATAATCCGCCATCTCAAGAATTGTTTCTATACCTTCTTGTTTAGCTGGTTCTATAAATCCACATGTATTTATTACAATCGTATCTGCTTCTTCTAGATTTGATACAATCGTATGATCATTTGCCTTAAACCAACCCAATAAATTTTCAGAATCTACAAGATTCTTACTACAACCTAAAGACACTAATCCAACTTTCATATCACAAGTCCTTTTCTTTTAAACCCTTCAATCATTTCACTTTCACTTAATGGACAATGTGTATTTCCCATCTTAATAAAACGCTTACTGTTTCCATAAAAATCAGAACCACAAGTTACTAACATCTTACGTCTAAGTGCATATTCCACATAGAACACATTTTGAAATTCGGAATGATAGGAGCTATACGCTTCAATCCCATCTAATCCTAAGTGAACAATCTCATTAAGTAAAGTACTATCTTCCTTAGCACTATTTCCTGGGTGAGATAAAACAGCTAAGCCACCTGCTAAGTGAATATTTTCTATAACTTCTGATAATGTAGGTAAATCACATTTTACATAAGCTTGTTTGCCAAAAGCCATCGTATTTTGAATAAAAATCGCGTTATTAGGTGTCGCATAACCACCTGATATATAAGGCTTCAACAATTTATTATCAATCGCATTGGGTTCAGATAAAATATACTTTGCGATAAATTTAGGACTCATGGTATATTTTTCAAACAATATTTCAAAATTCGCAACAGTTAAGTTTAAATTGAACATTTGATTAAGTGCATCTAGTCGAGGCTTAAGTATATCTTTTTGAGCTTTTCTAATGCGCTGATGTAAGTCTTGAAACCAAGTAAAATGAGGATTGATTCCATAACCAATGATATGAAGTTCTTTATCATTAAATGTACAAGTACACTCAATCGCAGGAATCCATTTTACATTAGAATATGTACGATACGTTTCAACTTGTTTTGCGGATTCGATATTATCATGATCCGCAATCGCAGCTAATGTAATTCCAGCTTCTTCAGCTTTCTTGAACAAATCAAGTACGCTAAACTCCCCATCCATTGAATAATGAGAATGTATATGTAAATCAACCTTACCCATAATAGACTCCTTTACTTACGGCTTAATCGCCACGGCAAATACATAATCAACCATACAATAAATAATAGAATAACAGTTAAACCTATATACCCTGGATTCCCTACCCATTCTTCAAATATAACAAGAGGTGATCCTGGGGATGGATAATTTAAGAAAAAGAAATTTGTACCATATTGTTTATTAAAGTAATACAAACCAAAACAAATTAAGAAGAATAAGATAAATACTTGTGGTAATAATTTTTCATTTGGTTTTAATTCTTGACTCCAAAGTAACATTACAACATAACCTAAGAGTAAACCATGTGTCACAAAGCTATGTATGGATTGGAAATGTAAAATAGGATAACCCAACCAATCCGCAAATAATAATGCCATAAGTGCTCCAATAAGCCCCATCGCATATAAGCTTTCTTTAATCACTTTATTCTTAGTAAAGGCATGGAGTAAGATAAGTAATTCTGTTAATCCACATAAATGAAGAGGTAATAGACCTAGTTCATATCGTCCTAAAACGAGATAAGTGATTTGTCGAAGTAGTTCAAAAAAGATAATGAATAAAGCATAACTCTTTTTGAATTGTCTCTTTTGGTAAGGTTTTAATCGTGTATAGAAAATACTTAATAGAATAATAAATACAACGATGACCCCTAACCAAATCAAATGCGTACGTCCATATAAACTTAACTTAAGATTTGAAGGTATCTGCGCCTCAGACGCAAAGAAATATTCCATACGAATCTCCTCCTTTTAATAAAGTGATTTAAACTCTAGAATTGCCAAATAAAGCTAAATCATTAATTATTAACACCTTGATTCTATTATACCGTATTCTTCAATAAAGCATAAAAAAACCTGTATTCAACAGGATCGTTTATAAATGGTGGCTCCGGCCAGAATTGAACTGGCGACACACGGATTTTCAGTCCGTTGCTCTACCTACTGAGCTACAGAGCCAATTGGTTGCGGGGGAAGGATTTGAACCAACGACCTCCGGGTTATGAGCCCGACGAGCTACCAGACTGCTCTACCCCGCGATATATAAATAATTCAATAATAAGTGTATGGCGGAGGAAGTGGGATTCGAACCCACGCATGCTCTCACATCTGCTAGTTTTCAAGACTAGTCCCTTAAACCGCTTGGGTATTCCTCCAAATAGAACTGGTGGACCCTGTAGGACTCGAACCTACGACCTACCGGTTATGAGCCGGCAGCTCTAACCAACTGAGCTAAGGGTCCAACTTGGTAGCGGGAGTGAGACTCGAACTCACGACCTACCGGGTATGAACCGATTGCTCTAGCCAACTGAGCTATCCCGCCGTAAAATAAATTGCATGGTCGGGATGACAGGATTTGAACCTGCGACCCCTTGATCCCAAATCAAGTGCACTACCAAGCTGTGCTACATCCCGAGTTTTTTATGGCGCGCCTAGCAGGAGTTGAACCCACAACCTTTTGATCCGTAGTCAAACGCTCTATCCAATTGAGCTATAGGCGCAAAGTCAAAGCTTAAGGTACCAAAAATCTTCTCTGAAACATGCAATGGTGGGGATGGTGGGACTTGAACCCACACGATGTTACCATCAACGGATTTTAAGTCCGTTGCGTCTGCCTATTCCGCCACATCCCCATTGGAGGTTCCTGTCGGATTTGAACCGACGGTCACAGAGTTGCAGTCTATTGCCTTACCACTTGGCTAAGGAACCGTTGAAACGGTGCCTTTTTATTATAACAAACTATGATTAAATTGCAAGACGAAACAGAAGCTTTTTTATAAAATCGAATAATTACTTTTATTTCGGTAATAATTGAGAAATTCTCATTCATCACGACACATATTATACTTCATTTAAGAATAAATAAAATATTTTTTTACTATAGAATTGTAAAAAAAAGAGTGGTTTTAACCACTCTTATAAACTATTGAGCTTTAACTCGAGTCCACTTATCAGTTAGGACTTCTTTTAATGCATCATTGAACTGGTAAACTTCATCCAATGGGTTATCCATACGAGGCGCGTAGGCAATATTGCCTTCATAATCGCCACCAGGACCTGTAACACTTTCAAATGCAGAGATAACTGGAGAAGTATAGCCAACATAAATTGTATTCTTAAGCGCAACTTCATTGTCTAACATAAAGTTAATCCATTTATGCGCTAAATCCACTTCTTTCGCATTTTCTGGAATAATCATGCTATCCATCCAGATATTTGTACCTTCATTAGGGACATAGAATGACATATTTGAATTCTGTGAGATAACATAAGCCGCATCCCCTGAGAAATCAACTGCTAAGTCTTTTTGTTCAGTAATCATATTATCGATAATAGTTTCATCGATATAGATAGGACGTGTTGTATTATTCACTTCTTTTAACCATTCAAATGCAGCTTCAATTTCAGCTTCATCTGTTGTATTAACAGAATAACCTAATGCTTTTTGTGCAACCATGAATGCATCACGTGCTGAATCATAGATATAAATACGATCTGCATACTTAGGATTCTTCAATACGCTCCAACCTTCAGCTTCTAAATCAGCTAAATCAACTGTTTGAGTGTTGTAGATGATACCGATATTACCCCAGAAATAAGGGACACTGTATTCATTATTTGGATCAAAAGAGCGGTTAAGTAGGTCTGGGTATACATTAGAGATATTTGGAATTAAAGATAAATCAATTGGTTGTAAGAATCCTTCTGAAATTAAGCGTTCAACCATATGATCTGTAGGAATCAAAATATCATAGTATTCACCACTTTGAATCTTGGTATACATTAATTCATTAGAGTCATAGTTATCATAAATCACTCTAACATCATACATATCTTCAAACTCTGATATAACGGTTTCATCAATATAAGCACCCCAATTATAAACTTTTAAAACTTTTTGTTCATTGGAAGAACAACCTACCAATGTTAATAGAGCAACAACTAATGTTAAGAGTATCTTTTTCATTTTTTCCTTACTGAGCTTTTATTTTTAACCAAAGATCTGACATCTTTACTTTAAGCTCTTGATCATATTTAAATATTTCATCTTTATCATAATCTGTACGAACTGCGTAAGCTTCATTCCCTGCATAATCACCTTCATCAGAAATCATAAACTCATAGACTGTTTTATGGACTGTTGAATAACCAACTTCAATTGTATTGCGCGATTGAGCATCTTCACTTAACATAAACGCAATCCAAGCATTGGCTAAATCAGGATTCTCTGCATTTGCAGGGATAACCATACTATCAACCCAAAGGTTAGTTCCGGCTTCTGGAACGTAATATGCCATATCTTCGTTTTCATCTAGGATATAAGCCGCATCACCAGAATAAACAATCGCAATCGCTTTATTACCAGCAATCATATTATCAATAACATCATCGGTCACATAAATTGGTTCCATTGTTGTATTGAGTTGAGTCAACCAATCAAACGCTTTGTTTAATTGTGCATCATCTTTTGAATTCGCAGAATAACCTAATGCTTTAAGCGCTACTAAGAAAGCATCACGCTCTGAATCATAGAAGTAAATATCACCTTTATACTTAACATTCAGTAGTATATCCCATCCTGCTTCTAAATCACTGACATCAACTTTCGTTGTATCATATAGAATTCCTACATTACCCCAGAAATAAGGTGCACTGTAGTCATTATTAGGATCAAAACTCTTATTTAATACATTGGGTAATACATCATCTAAACTAACCACATCTTTATCAATCTTTTGTAATAAATTCTCTTCAATTAATCGTTGAACCATATAATCAGATGGCACAATCACATCATATTTTTCGCCACTCATTAGCTTGGTATACATGGATTCATTACTATCGAACTCATCATATACCACTCTAATGTTGTACTCTTCTTCAAATTCATCAATCAGTGAAGCGTCCATATACACGCCCCAATTAAATACTTTTAAGGTTTTTGTCTCACTGTTGCATCCTGCTAGCATAAATGCTAAGGCAAGGATTAGCATACTAAATTTTTTCATTCTGCCTCCTTTAGCTCTTTTTTAGTAATAAATGGGTATAAATTAACCACTAGTAACACAATTGTAATAATTACGACAAGAATCGTAGACAATGCGTTAATCGTAGGATTAATCCGTTTTGACATCGTATACACTAAGATAGAAATATTCTTTACACCATTTCCACTCACAAAGTATGAGATAACAAAGTCATCAAATGACATTGTAAATGCAATAAGTGCTCCTGATACAATACCAGGGGTAATCATTGGCACAATAACCTTCCACAATGCTTGTAGAGGTGTAGCCCCTAAATCTAGTGCAGCTTCCGCAATATCAGGATCTAAACGTCTTAAACGCGGTAGAACGCTCAATATAACGTAAGGTGTACTAAATATAATATGCGCTAGTAACATCGTTAGAAATCCTTTTTCGATATTTAACGAAGAATACAGTAACATTAATCCGATCGCTGTAACGATTTCAGGATTAAGGATTGGAAAACTATTTACACTTAAGACTAATTCTTTAATAATACGACGTGACTTAGAAATACCAATCGCCGCAAGTGTTCCCATAACTGTCGCAACGAAGGTCGAAATAAGTGCTATCGTTATCGTTGTTGTAATCGCAGTCATCATTTCACGATTCTCAAACAAGGCTTTATACCATTGGAGTGAGAAACCTGACCATGAAGTCAAAGATCTAGAATCATTAAATGAGAAGACCATTAAACTAAGTATCGGTAAATAGAAGAAGCTTAACACACCTGCAACAATCAAGAATTTCGTTAAATTATGTTTCTTAATGCCTACCATGCCTTGCCTCCTTCTACATTCTTTGTATCAGATGCATCACGATCAATCTTACGTGTTAATATCATAGAACCCATAATAATCATAGCCATAATCAATGATATCGCACTACCGAAATTCCACTCACCTACAGTAATAAACTGATTCTCAATCAGGTTACCAATCAACATATACTGGCCACCACCTAAGAACTTAGGAATGACGAATGTACTAACTGCTGGTAAGAAAACAAGGGTAATACCTGATATAACTCCAGGCATTGATAAAGGTAATACAATACGCAAGAATGTTTGAACTGGATTCGCCCCTAAATCATGGCTCGCATGAATTAAAGCTTTATCAAGTTTCGCTAATACCGTATAGATTGAAATAATCATAAACGGTAAGAAGTTATAAACCATTCCTAACATAACCGCAAAATCGGTATACATCATTTTAATCGGTGGTAATCCTAAGAATTCAAAGATTGAGTTTAATATTCCACCATCGGATAGAATACTAATCCATGCATAAGTACGCACTAACATATTAATCCACATAGGTAGCGTAATTAATAAGATAAGAAGTGTTTGTATACGCTCACTCGTATTCGATATGATATACGCAATCGGATATCCAATAAGAATACAGAAAAGTGTTGTGATAATTGCGACTTCAAGTGATTTGAATAATACTTTAATAAATACAGGGTCAAAGAACTTTAAGAAGTTATCCAATGTAAAGCGAAAGGCCATTAATGCATTACCATGTTCAGTAAAGGCATAAAGAACGATTAATAACATTGGCACAACAATAAACAAGGACATCCAAAATATATAAGGTTTGACTAAACTTGCATAACCCTTCATATTAGTAACTACCCATCTTATACATAATGTGAATGTCTTCTGGGAAGAAGTGTAAGCCGACCTCCTTATCCACCTCTACTTTATCAGTAGTATGAATAATCCATTCACGGTACGGTGTTTCAACCACAACTTCGAAATGTACACCTTTGAATATAGTAGATTTAATAACACCTTTGATACGTCCCATATCAATTGGAACAATATCAATATCCTCAGGACGTAGTACGATATCTACTTCTAGATTATCTTCGAAGCCATAATCAATACATTCAAATGTTTGATCATCAAACTTAACTTTATAATCTTCAATCATTAATCCATCAATAATATTCGATTCCCCAATAAAATCAGCCACAAAGCGATTCTCAGGTTCATTGTATATATCCGTTGGTGTTCCAATTTGTTGGATTTCTCCAGCATTCATAACAACAATCGTATCAGACATGGTTAACGCTTCTTCTTGATCATGCGTTACATATATAAAAGTAATTCCTACTTCTTGTTGGATCTTCTTCAATTCAATCTGCATTTCTTTACGAAGTTTCAAATCGAGTGCCCCTAAAGGTTCATCTAATAGAAGTACCATTGGTTCATTAACTAGCGCACGAGCAATCGCAACACGTTGTTGTTGACCACCAGAAAGAAGTGTTACAGGACGATCTTCATATCCTTCTAAGTTCACAAGTTTTAACATCTTACGAACTTTTTGTTCGATTGTATTTTTATCTTGTTTTTTTATTCTTAATCCAAACGCAATATTGTCGAAAACATTCATATGTGGGAATAAAGCATAACGTTGAAATACCGTATTAATCTCACGTTTGTATGGAGGAACATTACTGATTTCAATATCATCAAAATAAACATGGCCTTCATTCTGTGAAATGAATCCACCTAAAATTCTAAGTAATGTTGTTTTACCACAACCACTTGGTCCAAGTAGCGTTATGAATTCATTTTCATGAATCGATAAGTTAATTCCTTTTAAAACTAAACTGCCATTAAAACTCTTTACAATGTTTTGAAATTCAATCAGTTTTCGCATATGTGCCTCCTAGAAAATTGGTGGGGTACAAACCCATAATACTTTCGCATCTAATTTTGTATCATTAAGGATGTAATGATCATGCATTCCTTTAATATAGAATGTTTGACCCTTCTTAACGATATGTTTCTTATTATTAATCACTAAACAAACTTTTCCACTCAACACATAACCAAATTCTTCACCATTATGTGGTGTTACTAGATCTGATCTTTGTTCAGGTTTAAGTTCCAACATAATCGGTTCCATATCATTCTTCTGTGCATTTGGAACAATCCAATGAATCGTACACGCTTCTTTCTCATCGATAAAGAAATCCTCTTGAGTGAAAACAAGCTTTTCATCTCGCTCTTCTTTGAAAAACTGTGCAAGATTAATTCCCAACGCTTCCACAATATCACTTAAAGTCGCAATCGATGGTGAAGTAAGATCTCTTTCAACCTGTGAAATAAATCCTTTACTTAACTCACAACGACTTGCTAACTCTTCTAGTGTTAGTTTGTTCTGCGTTCGTAATTGTTTAATTCTTTGTCCAATTTCCATCAGTGTCCTCTGTTTAGTTTTACTAAACTATTTAGCATTTTATACTAAACACAAAGTACATTATAAAACATTTTTTTGCAAATGCAATATATATAATAAATTATTTTTTTGAAATGAATAACACTTTATTCTATGATTCATTTATCAATAAACCCTAGTATCCATCTTACTTATTTCGTATATAGAAATAATAATGAAAAATAAATTATTTAGATCTATTAAACATATAAAAAAGAGATTTAAAAAAACTCTCTAGAATAGAATTATTCCATTATTTTTTATACTCAGAAAAAAAAGAAGCTTTCGCCTCTTAGTTTACATATGCTCTTTGAATAAATTTTTCAAGCATTGCTTTGGATTGGAATCCTACAACTTGTCCTATAACAACACCATCTTTGAATAGTAATAAAGTAGGAATAGACATTACATTATAACGTTGCGCTAATGCTTGTTCAACATCTACATCAACTGTAATAATCTTAACCTTTCCTTCTAATTCTTTTGATAATTGTTCAAGAACTGGTGCGATCATTTTACATGGTCCACACCATTCAGCTGAGAAATCCACTAAGACGACACCTTTTTGAGTTGTTGAATCAAATTCTACTGCATTGACTGTTTTCATACGTTTCTCCTTTTATATCCCTTAGAGTATATCAATATTCTAAATCATTTACGCAAATAATGCTCACTTTTTTAAGACAAACTTGTTAACCGCATAGGCAACCCCATTTTCAGAGTTACTTTTAGTCATATGTTTAGCAATCGATTTAATTCTTTCATTCGCATTCCCCATCGCAACACCATTTGGAAAAGCTGAAATCATTGTCACATCATTATCTGAATCACCCATCGTTAAGACTTCATCATCTTTTATCCCATGGATTTCCATGATTTGACGTATTCCTACAATCTTGGTTAAACCCTTAGGACTAATATCAATCCAGTTATCTGAAACGCGCATAACTTCGAAATGTTCATCGAATGCTTCAAGTAATTCTTGCATACTTTTATCTAAACTAATCTTTGTATGTGCTAAACCTATCTTATCGTAGTTATTTACAATATCTTCAGCTTTATTAATAATTTTTACTTCTTGAGATTTTAGAAATCCAAATAAACTAAAAATATGAATACGACCTAATATCGGTCTAAAATGAGGAAGTATTTTAATTAAGAACCGATAAATATCACGATAAATTCTTAGATTCTTAGGCGAATAAAACGCAAAGCCCTTTTCACCATCCATGACGAATTGTAGGTGATGTTTCTGCGCAAATGCTAATACTTCTCGAGCCGCATCAGTCGTTATATAACCATTGATTGTTGTTTTACTATTCTTTATATCAATTAATCT
>Ga0209467_1001243_pt1 | contig 23597 bp, 27 predicted proteins | sample Higcelwee11metaG_FD_187175 | JGI IMG/M metagenome (GOLD analysis project Ga0209467, IMG submission 187175) | Freshwater pond sediment microbial communities from the University of Edinburgh, under environmental carbon perturbations - High... | ecosystem: Environmental > Aquatic > Freshwater >... | reverse complement strand
TTGTTCAAGGTGTTTGTTCATACGGTTCCTTTTGGAGTTACACGATTACCTAATTTTAGCTCAAAGATAGGTGAAGGGGTTCTTAGATGGTGAAATTATAACACTCAATCCTAATTTTTCCAAATACCCCCCTAGAACCTCGCCAAAATAGCGTTCGCTTTCATAGTGTCCGATGTCAATCATCGATAATCCAAGAGAAGAAGCCTCCATTGCGTCATGATATTTGATGTCACCCGTCAGAAAGCAATCGGCTTCAATATTTCGCATTAATGATGCCCCTGAACCCGTTACCAATGCACAGGTTCGGATATGTTCATGACATTTTACCCCTCGGGTATGAGGGAGTCCAAAAGCACCTTTGATTTTTTCCGCAAAAGTATCATAATTCTCATCCACCCCCAGATAAGCGACAAACCCCTCTTTGGCAATAATGGAGTATCCCAAAACCTCTGTCGCAACGTAGTCGTTAAGATGCGTTTGGTCGAAGTTAGTGTGCATGGCGATATTACTGATGTTTTTTCGGATCATCGGAGCGAGTATTTTTGCAGGGTACTGGTTGAATTGGAGCTGTTTGAGTCCGCCGAAAATAACCGGATGGTGTGTAATCAGCAACGCATTTTCGGGGATAGTCTCAATCAACTCTTCATCGATATCGATACTAAGTACCACATGGGTGATCTTTTGGGCGAAATCGCCGACAAGCAGTCCTGAATTGTCCCACCCCTCTTGCATCACAAACGGGGAGAGCTCATCGAGGTAGGTATAAATCTCTTTTACCGTCATTTCTCATAACTCCTTTTGTGCCGTTTAAGACGGACGTGTACCGCTTGTGAACCTGAGAGAGGATCAGAAAATTTAAACTCAAACTCCCCTAACCCCTCAATCAGATCAAGGAGCTTTTTATACCCATAACTGCGCGGATCAAATTCGGGAGATTTGTTAATCAAATTTTGGCCGATGGAACCCAGATACGACCACCCTGCTTCGTTGGTCGTATCTTCAACCGCGTTACGCACGAGAGCCAAAAGAGCTTTATTGTCGGGTTTGATTTTTTCTCCCATCGGCTCTTTATGATTTGCCGAACGTCGGAGATTTTCGGTGTAGATAAATTTGTCACATACGCCAATAAAGGCTTTGGGCGTTTTTTGTTCCCCGAATCCGTAGACTTTGATCCCCGATTCGCGAATACGGCTCGCCAAACGGGTAAAATCGCTGTCACTGGAGACGATACAAAAACCGTCAAAGTTTTTCGTATAGAGTAGATCCATCGCATCGATAATCATCGCGCTATCGGTCGCATTTTTCCCTGTCGTATAGGCAAATTGCTGCATCGGATGGAGACCGTGTTCGAGAAGGATACTTTTCCATCCTTTTAGTTTGGTATCGGTCCAATCGCCGTATATCCGTTTGACACTGGCGATACCGTGGGAAGCGATCTCATCCATCAACCCCGCAATGATTGAGGGTTGAGAGTTATCGGCATCGATTAAAACAGCAAGTCGTGCTTGATTATCGATCATTGATAGCTCCCTAACGACAAGAGCGCTTCACGTGCCTCTGGAAAGTCACTCTGAAGGTCTAACGCACGCTTATACATATTACGCGCTTCTTCAATCTCTCCCATATCAACTAAAAGATTGGCATAATTATAATAAGTCTGAGCGTACGAGGCATCAATCTCTATCGCTTTGCGGTAATGATCTTGTGCACGCTCAAATGCCTTCTCTAATCGATAGAGTGACGCGATAGCATTGTGAGTTAAATCATCGTTCTCATCAAGTTCCAATGAACGTTCATACAATTCGATCCCTTTTAGACGATCACCGCTTTTTGCCGTGACAAAAGCCAGTTTATTGATAATTTCGGGATTACGGGGTTCTAGGTTTGAAGCCTCTTCGAGAGCCGTTCTCGCATTTTCGATCTCTCCGCGTTCATACGCAGTATCGGCTTGATCCACTAAAGTTTGCGCATTAGAAAAAGTAGAAACAGGCGACGATGATGAATCGGATTCGGTTTTTTTAGGAGGAGCATCCTCTAATGTTTGTACGTGCCGATAGATCTGATATGCGAAAAAAAGTGTCGCCCCAAGCATTAAAATTTGAAATATAGACATAGTGATCCTTTTTTGTTACCTAAGTATAATATAATCCCGTTAACTTAAAACCAAAATCGGTAGAAACCATGCCTAATAACTACAAAGACCCAGCACTTTACATCAATCGTGAGCTTTCATGGCTCCAATTTAACACCCGTGTTTTAAAACAAGCACAAGATGAATCACTCCCCCTCTTTGAACGGCTCAAATTTTTGGCCATCTATGGAACCAATCTTGATGAATTTTACATGATCCGTATCGCGGGTCTTAAAAAACTTTTTAGCGCTGGGGTCAATGTATCAGGGGCGGATCGCTTTACCCCTCTCCATCAGTTGCGTGAAATCCGTACTTATCTGCACAAAGAGCAACAAGAAGTCGAGGGGTGTCTCCTCGGTATTATAGAAAAATTGGAGCACGAGGGGATCTTTTTTAAATCGTATAAAGAGACAACGCCTCAACAACAGCAAATATTGGATAAATATTTCAAAGAGAATATCTATCCCGTCATCGTCCCCATCGCCGTCGATGCTACCCATCCGTTTCCCCACCTCAATAATCTCAGCTTCGGGCAAATCGTAAAACTTCGAGACAAAGATGATACAAGTGTCGAGCGTTACGGGATTATCCGTATACCGCGTGTATTGCCTCGCTTTGTCGATATCGATAACCGTATCTATATCCCAATCGGAAGCATCGTCTCCGAACATATCCAAGATTTGTTCCCCGGCTATGAGCTGATCAAATTCTCAGCATTCCGCATCACCCGAAATGCCGATATCGCCATCGAAGAGGAAGAGGCGGATGATTTTATGGAGATCCTCGAAGAGGGGCTGAAACTTCGTAAAAAAGGGGAGATCGTCCGTTTGGAATTGAGCAATCATGCCGACGATGACCTCCTCAATTTTTTCAACCGTCACGCCAATGTTTTCAAAGACGACATCTACCGTTTCCAAACCTATCTCAACCTCGGAGCCCTCTGGCAAGTGGTCGGAAATAAAGATTTCGCCCATCTCACCAGTCCGAGTTTCAAACCGCGAAACCTACCGCCGCTTGATTCGGATGAGAGCCTCTATACGATTTTAGATAAACAAGATCTTGTTTTATACCATCCGTTTGAGAGTTTCGAGCCGGTCGTTCGTCTCATCCAAACGGCGGCAAAAGATCCTGATGTCGTCTCTATCCGTATGACGCTCTACCGTTCAGGTTCCAAATCGGTCATCGTACAATCGCTAATAGCCGCCGCCGAATCGGGCAAACAGGTAACGGTTATGGTGGAACTGCGCGCCCGTTTTGATGAAGAGAATAATCTACAATGGGCAAAAGCGTTAGAGAGCGCGGGAGCACATGTTATTTACGGTATCACCGGATTTAAAGTGCACGCGAAAGCGGCGCTCATCACCCGCCGTGTGGATGGAAAACTCAAACAATACGCCCATTTGGGAACGGGGAACTATAACCCCTCCACTGCTGCCATCTATACCGATATCAGCTACATGACCAGTAACGATGCGATCACCTATGATATGACCCGATTTTTCCACTTTTTGACCGGATTTAGTAAAAAAGGGAAGCTCAACGAACTCTACATGGCACCGACGCAGATCAAACCGAAAATCCTCTCCCTCATCCATAACGAAACCCGTATGGGAGCCGAGGGGGTCATCATCGCCAAAATGAATGCCCTCGTCGATGAGGATATCATCCGTGCCCTCTATAAAGCTTCTCAAGCGGGGGTAAAAATCGAGCTTATCATTCGCGGAGTCTGTTGTCTACGACCTGGGGTAAAAGGGATGAGTGATAATATCCGTGTGATCTCGATCATCGGAAAATACCTCGAACACGCTCGAATTTTCTATTTTAAACATTCATCTCCGCAAACGTATATCTCAAGTGCCGATTGGATGCCGCGAAATCTTCTTCGCCGTATCGAGCTATTGACACCGATTTCAGGGGAAGAGGCGTCCAATAAACTGCTCCAGATTTTGCAGTTGCAAACCTCTGACAACGTGTTAGCGCATGAGCTACAAAGCGATGGAACCTATCTCAAAGTAAACCATGATGGGCAAAACCTCATTAACAGCCACAGCATCGTTGAAACCCATACGAACAAAGTGTATAATTCGGTCAAAAAACAAACTCCGAATTACGTGCAACAGCTGACAACGCGCCTGTTTAAAGAGAGTTAAGGATATACATGATCGGAAATTATTTGCATTTTACCCCTGAAATGAAAGAGCGCGTTTGGATCGCCGACTCCGCCGATGTGATCGGACGGGTATCGATGGGAGAAGATGTGAGTATCTGGTTCGGATGTGTCGTGCGCGGCGATGTCCACTTTATCTCTATCGGTGATCGTAGCAATATCCAAGATTTGAGTATGGTTCACGTCACCCACCATAAGCGCGACGATATGTCAGATGGTTATCCCACTATCATCGGTAATGACGTGACCGTAGGGCATCGTGTTATGTTACACGGCTGTACGATCGAAGATGCCTGTTTGATCGGAATGTCCGCCACGATCCTCGATGGTGCCGTGATCGGTAAAGAGTCCATCGTCGGTGCAGGTGCTTTGGTCACGAAAAACAAAATATTCCCACCCCGCTCTCTCATCATGGGAAGTCCTGCAAAAGTAGTCCGTGAACTTACCGACGAAGAGGTAGCTGAGCTCTACGCCTCCGCGCAACGGTATGTTAGTTTTAAAGAAAACTACCGCGCACCCAATGTTTGACCTCGTCGTTGCCGCCGATATTCTCGGAATCATCGCCTTTGCTCTGAGCGGATTTTTGGTCGGGGTGCGGAACAATCTCGATCTCCTCGGTCTTATCATTTCTGCCTCCCTCACCGCTTTAGGTGGTGGGGTTGTTCGAGACGTCATCTTGGGACGGATTCCCTTTGCTTTTAATGAATACTACCCCGCGATCACCGTGATTGTCACTATTTTTCTCGCTTTTGCTTTTCGTCTTTATCGTAAAGAGCAATTAGAGCGTCAATGGCTCTTTATCATCTCCGATACGATAGGTCTGGTTGCGTTTAGCATAACGGGAGCACTTCTCGCTATCGAGGTGGAGTTCAATTTCTTCGGGGTGATGATCCTCAGCTTTCTCACCGCAGTCGGTGGAGGGGTATTACGTGATACGATGATTAATCAGGTTCCCTCTGTTCTTATCAGCGATTTTTACGGTTCCATTGCTATTATCGTCTCTGTGCTGCTTTTGGTATTAGCGCAAATGGATATGATCAATACATGGGGTGTCGCAGGCGTTGCGACGTTTGCGATTCTTTTACGCCTTTTAGCAGTAACTAAACAATGGCATCTGCCTAAACTCAATATGGAATAATCATGTCAAAACTCAAACTCTTTTTCATCATTATCCTCCTCGGAGGAACCCTCGATATCGGTCGCTATTTTATCTACCCTAATGTATCCGATTTAAAAGAGACGAACCCGATCCCTACCGCTTTTATGGAGTATCGACAAGAGGAGTGGGCGCAGCAAAATCGAGAGATGGAGCTTACCCAAAAGTGGGTTCCGATGTCGCAAATTTCTCCCAATGTAATCAAAGCGGTTTTGATCGGAGAAGACGATAAGTTTTGGAATCATGATGGTTTTGATGTAGTAGGGATGGAACAAGCACTCGAAAAAACCCTCAAAAAAGGGAAAGTAGCAGGTGGAAGTACGATCAGCCAACAGCTCTCCAAAAACCTCTACCTCTCTCCAAGCAAAAATCCGGTACGAAAAGTAAAAGAGGCGATTCTAACATGGCGCATCGAAAAAACCCTCTCCAAACGTCGTATTTTAGAAATTTATCTCAATGTTGCCGAATGGGGAGATGGGATTTTCGGAATCGAAGCGGCGGCTCGCCATTACTATCATAAAAGTGCCAAAAGCCTTACAGGGCGTGAAGCGGCGCGTTTGGCGGCGGTATTGCCTAATCCGATCAAATATAACCCTACAGGGGATCAAAAGTATGTCCAGAACCGTTCTCGTATCATCTATAAGGTTCTCAAACGAAGAGGAGTTGTTATCCCTGACTTTAAAGAGGTGATGACACCGACGAAACAAGAAAAGATAGCTACAAATGAAAGTAATGAGAGTATTACCGACTTATTTAGCGGAACAACTCTGGAAAAGACCCCATTAGTTGAGACTGAAACTCCGCAAGTAAACGAAGAAACAAACGATAAGAATGGTTCACTTACGTTTTAATTTTATGGTACACTATCCTACTTATTATAAAGGATACCCCTGATGAACAAACGAGCATTTCTCAAATTTTTTGCCCTGACTACCGGCTCACTAGCATTAGCGTCATCGGCAGGACATTCTGCAGCAGCACATAGCACACCCAACATTCAAGAGTTACAAGAGATGGCGAATAAAATGTTTGGTGAGGTGATCGCCCAAAACGATTACTACGTCAACCATCAAGGTTCCGCTTTTTTTGAAAAAATGAAAAATTCCCAACATCCTCGTGCTACGGTCATCGGATGTTCGGACTCCCGTTTTCAAAGCGACGCTCTTGATAAAACATCTGAAAACGATCTCTTTATCATCCGTAACATCGGAAATCAGTTCAGTTCCAACATGGGGAGTGTCGAATACGGCGTACGCCACCTCAACACCCCTCTACTCATCATCGTCGGGCATTCGCGATGCGGTGCGATCAAAGCGGCTCTGAGCGATTATTCTGCTGAGGGACCGCATATCATCAACGAACTTGATTCCCTATCTCTAGCAATACGAAAAACATCCCTAAGCGGCACCGAAGAGTCAAAATGGCTCGCGGCAGTTATCGGCAATGTTCATCAACAAGCGTACTACGCCCAAAAAGAGTTTAAAGAGGATGTGGAGAGCGGAAAACTCACCATCGTCGGAGTGGTTTACGATTTAGCGAACGATTTTAACAACGGCTACGGACGACTAAAAGTGGTTAACCTCAACGGTGAAACCAACCCTGAAAAAATCATGCAGTTTCCATTGATGAAATCACTCTTTAAACCGGTGCACGTCTAAGAGTGTCATACCCGAAGGGCACAAGAACCTCCAAGAGGTTCCCGCGTAAGGCGGGAATCTAGCTTTTTTATTCTTTTCCTACTAACCGTTTTTCCAGTGCTTAAAACGGATTCATTCTGGATTTTTTTCGTCATCCCGTACTTAATACGGGATCTAAGATATAATTTAGATACTGAATCAAGTTCAGTATGACTGTTTAATGTGCTCTTATTAGTACTATTTCACACTTTTTGTAGACGCTATTTTTTTGTCAGCATACAAAACGACATCTTTTATAACGAGTTTTTGAATAGCAGAGATTAGGATTTCCATTACTGCGTAATTAGGTTGTTGGTTTTGGGTAGGGAGTTGCATTTTAAAATTTAAACTTTGCGAACTTCTTAATTTATTTCCAAAATCAAATTTACCAGATATTGATTTTTCCATTGATGTTGCAAAAAATAGCATTGTTTCTAAGGGGGCCAAGGGGTAAAACCCCTCGGCTACACTCAGTTGAGCATAGGTGCAAAAATGCACATAAGAATAAACGCGAGTATAATCTTATCCATAAAGACCCCCTTCTGAGAATTCTTTGGAGGGCAAAAAAAAAGGCTTAAGGTTAATTACTCCCTAAGCCTCAGCGTTGCCGCTCCATTGAATTCACAGAAAAGTTATACTCGCAAAAAAATTATACCATATTTTCAACCAAATAAATTCAATCCTTGATCCGTCTGAGAGCAATCCATCCGAGCAGTGATGTTGCCGCGATGAGAGATGCGGGGGCGTATGGATCACCGCTCAGTTTTTCGAGCGATGTCATAAGCATGGGGGTTAATCCCCCGACAATCCCTGCCGCACTTCCTAAAATCACTGCCGTAAATGATGCACGGTAGCCGTGATATTTCAAAGCCATGACCGTTGAGGCGAAAATAGGGGCTTGAAAAGCGCATAAAGCTATCACCAAGAGCATCGTCCCCCCTAATGCAACCCAATATCCTCCGATACTCATGCCGACCATCAGAGGATAAATACCAACCGCTAAACCTAATGCCGCTCCGCGCATAACACGAAATGAACCGATTCGATCGGCGAGCATCGCCATGAGTGGGATAAATATTACCCCAATGACTATCGAGAGGGTATTGATCTGTGATGCTTCAGCTTTGGATAGATGAGCACTCCCCTCCAACCAGATCGGAAGATAGACGAACACGGTGTAATAAAAAATCCAAATCGACGAGGCGACGATTAAAAACTGCCAAAACTCACGACGATGATGTTTTAAAATCGCCACGATAGGGACGGTTTTATCTTCGCTCGGTGCATAATCATCGGTGAGATTACGGCGTAAATAAAGCCCTGCCGCCGCAATGACGATACTCGCCCAAAACGGGATTCTCCATCCCCAATCACCCATCGCATCTTCACCCAGATACCATAGCAATGCACCGCATAGTCCTGAACCCAAAGCCATACCGATTTTCGCACCGACTGAGACAAACGAGCCGTAAAGGTTTTGGCGGTTAGGGGAGGATTGCTCAACCAAATACACGATGGAGCTGGCATACTCACCCCCGACGGAGAGCCCCTGAATCATCCGAAGTGCCACGAGGAGGATCGGAGCCAATATCCCAACCTGAGCATACGTAGGTAAAAAACCGATCAAAAAAGTGGGAAGCGCCATCATGGCAAGGGAAGTCATCAACGCAAAGCGTCGCCCGATACGATCACCGATATGACCAAAGACCAAAGCTCCGACGGGGCGCATGATCATCCCTGCGGCGAATGCGCCGAAAGAGCCTAATAAGGAGAGAAAGGGATCGTTAGAGGGGAAAAAGAGGTGCCCCATCATCACCGCTAAAAAGCCGATGAGGGCAAAATCGTAGTATTCGATAACGTTGCCGATAATCCCTGCGGCGATGATTTTCTTTTTGGATGTCATATTCACCTTTCAATATACCGTTCGCCCTGAGCTTGTCGAAGGGTGATAAGTTCATAATAAAGATTATATTTTTTATCCTTTATCTATTTAGTCAAAATTGTCATGAAATTTTCTTTGTGAATTTCACTAAACATACTTTATTGTTTACTTCGTCAAAAGTAAAATATAATCTGAAATCTTTATTTATTCTTGTATGCCAATTTGCTACTTCTTTCAAGCCATCACAATTTTGCACTGTTAATTGATTTTTATACTTTCTCAATCTACTTTCTGGCTCTGGCGTTGTGTATGAACAGCATTCATCATACTTAATATTGTTTACTTTTTTACCTTCAACAAATATATTTATTGTTTCAATAAATCTTATTATACTTGACGCATATTTTGAATTAAATGAATGTATTTTTATATCTTCAAAAAAATCATCAGATATAGCTATATTTTTAAAGAGAGGTAAGTTATTGCTTCTCCAATCAAGCCAACTGGCAGAAGTTTCTTTTATGCTCTTTTCAAGATTAGTAATTATTTCATCTTTATCTTCTAAAAAATAGTTATCAAGTATTCTAACGTCATCATCACATTTTATGCTGATAATATCATCTAAAAATATACCATTGGAACATAAAGTTTTGGATGTTACAACTGGTGCATTTAAAAATAATGCACATGCTAAAAAAGTTTCTAGTATTTCTATATCTGAATTCTCAAGAATACAGTTTCCAAACACTATGCTCTCTTCTCCACTATATTCATCATAAGTATTTGAACAAAAAGGCAAAGACTTTTGTATTTTTGCTATAAGCGGGAGCATAGCTTCTTTTTCAAGTAGCTTCAAATAATATTGAATATTTTGTCCATTAAATTCAACTAGGGATAATCTATTGTCAAAAATCAGTTCACAATTTAATGACCTTAAGTCTTTTAATAAGGATGCAAGTTGATTAAATATACCTAAAATTTCCTCATCTTGACAAGAACTATTTATGCTTTCAAATACAAAGTGATTTAAAAACATATACCTCATAAAAGTTCCAGCATGTCATTTTCATACTGATCGAAAAATCCTTTTGGCCATTTATTCAATTTTCCATTTTCATCTATTAAAATTTCTTCAACCGTATTTTCACCAAGTTTCTCACCTTTTGAAAATGAGTTAAAAATTACATGTTGGTTTTCAATTATTCCATGTTTAATGGCTATTCTTATCCCATTAATTATATGATCACTATGTGTTTCTAATATTATTTGTACACCTGAATTCGCAATTTTTGCTATAAACTGCCCTAACTTTGATTGTGCCGATGGGTGTAAATGAGCTTCTGGGTTTTCTATTATCACTTTTCCATGTGCTGTAGCCGATGAATTTAACAAACAACTAACAATGATTGGTAAAACATAGCTTGCGCCATAAGGCATATGAATAGGACTTTTAAAATCTAATTCAGCTTGTGAATAATTTGTTATTTTTAATATTGACAGATTCGCATTTTCTAGCACGCTCGTATCTATTTTTACACCGTCTAAAATATACGAAAGCCAATTGTTAACTTCGCTTAACAACGAACTACTACTTTTTGATTCATCAAAATAAACTTTTGGATTATACAGAATATCACTTTTATGTTTATCTATAATATAAGGGGTGAATTCTCCAAATTTGCCTACCTTTGTATCTTCATTATTTATTTTATATGTAAGTTTTGGTCCAAATCTATCTGCACTTATAAAATCTGTTGACATAAACTCAACATTAACCCTCATAACTCTTTCCATAAGTCCATCAGGCATTTTTTTTATTTGCTTTTTTAGTCCATCATAGAATTGCTTTGAATCCTCACTGTAAAGAATTCTATCATCTCGATTTATTATCGAATATCGATACAATAAACTTGCCTCATCAAAAAATATTTCAAATGAAATAAAATCTTCCTTGGCATTTTCAAACAAAATATCGCTTGCAATACCTGCTTCTATAAAATAGTCATTTAATATTAAACTATCTATAAACCCTTGCTTAGAATTTTTACTCTGTAAAAATAATAATATTGATTGGATTACTGTAGACTTTCCACTGCCATTAGCACCTGCTAAAATTGTCAGTCCTCTAAACTCAATTTCTTGATCTTCAAAGCATTTAAAATTTTTTATAATTATTTTTTTCATATATTTAATCCCTTTGTAGAATTTTCTAATATATAATTAACATGATAAAATCTACGATGAACACTATCAATGTTATTTGTAGCTCTTGAAATTGAAGCTTCAAATTCATAATTATTTGTTAACTCACTCTTTAACGTTTGAACAATCATATCTTTATTTTTTAATAATACATCTTCATCATACATAGGTAAAAAGTTTCCAAAAGTTTCAAAAAGTGATTTATTTATTGGTCTTTTATAATTATCATTTTCATATATTTTTCTAAAAGCATAATTGCCAAAAACTAGATTAGCTTTTTTCATACTATCTTTGAAAAAATTCTTTAATAATACTATTTCCTTTTCCTCTAATTGATTGATATATTTCATCGTGTTTGCTAAAAAAATAGCTAAATTATTTGATTTTATATAATCAGTATATTTGAAAATTTTAAATGCCAAGAACCTTAATATTAACTCTCGATCATTCATTCTTTTTACCATGGCTGAAGTAGGAGAAACAGTTTTTTTAAATTCTTCAGATTCAGCTAATTCCCTTAAAAGATTAGTTGATTTTCCATTAAAAATAGCATGACGTATCTCTTGTTGACTTAAAGGTTCACCCAACGTATTTATTCTAGTAAAAATGTTTAATGCTATTTCTTCTGGAGTATTTGGTCTAATAAGATAAAGTGTAAGTTTGAAATCTTCAATTCTTCGTTGAAATGTTCTATCAAGTTCAGAAAATTTCTTCCCTTCAATCTCTTTTAAAAATTCTAAATCTTTTAATGGAAACTCATCTTTTATATATCTGATAATAGTACTTAGTCTTTGAAGACCATCTATAACTATCCAATTTGATTCATTCCTTGCATCAATATAGAAGCTTGGTATTGGAATCTTTATTAGAATTGATTCTATAAGTCTGCTTTTTTGTCTATCTTTCCATACTTCATTTCTTTGAAAATCAGGATTTAGATTCAACTCTTTTAAATCATACTTTTTAACCAATCTATCTACATATTCTGGTTCAAAGAGAATATCAATTTTTGAAACATCATAAGGTGTAGAAATATCTTCAAAATCTTCTATTTCAGTATCATCAGAATCTTTTAACTTTTCAATATCTTCTTCAATCATATATATCTCCGTTTTCATTTTTAGACATCAAATAAAATAGTATTCCTACTATTTTTCTTACTATAACAAATCAAAAGAATATTATAACCTTCTAAACAAAACTTCTATATAATCAAATTATACAACTATATAGCGATTGATTATACCAATAATTATAAATTCTATTTGATCCACCCGCCACCGAGGAGTTTTTCTCCATCATAAAAAACACCCGCTTGTCCTGAGGCTACGCCATATACCGGTTCGTGAAGTTCAACTGTCGCATGATCCCCGTCTATCTTGACCGTACAGCGTACCGCCGTAGTACGATAGCGAAGTTTCACATCACACTCAAACTCGCGGGCGCTATCAAACATATTGACGCGCTCCAATTCCACACGATTACACTCTAAATCTTCACGTGTCCCAACGACGATTTGGTTCGTTTCGGGCTTGATCTCGACGACGAAATGGGGATCATGCGCTCCGTTGACGGTGAACCCTTTACGCTTGCCGATGGTGTAGTGCATATACCCTTTATGTTTACCGACGACCTTACCGCTCATATCAAGAACATCCCCCTCTTGATCGACGGGGACGTAGGGTTTTAGAACATCCATATAGGTCGTTTCAACGAAACAGATCTCGGTTGATTCGCTTTGTGACGCAAACGATTCCAACCCCTCGATACTAGAAGCGAAGGCTTTAATATCGCTTTTATGGCGTTCACCCAAAGGAAAAAGTAATCTCGGAACGAGTGCAGGATCGATGTAAAAAAGAAAATAGCTCTGATCTTTCGTGTCGTCATGCGCTTGGAGAAGATATTGCCCATCATGACGAATATAGTGCCCCGTAGCAACATAATCGGCACCAATACTGTCCGCATAAGCAACCATCGCTCCGAATTTGATGTTACGATTGCACAACGCACACGGATTAGGGGTTTTTCCCTCACGATACGTTTCGATGAAAGGGGTAAACACTTTTGCGTTAAACTCCTCTTGAAGATTGAGAATATGGAGTTTTACCCCGGCAAAATCGGCCGCTTTCTGAGCACATGCTTGATGGATCTCATGGTAGCCCGGTTTGGAGTGGAGTTTCATATAAACCCCTTCTACCGCATACCCTTGCTCTTTAAGCAACAGTGTTGATACGGTCGAATCAACTCCGCCGCTCATCCCAATCAGTACTTTTTTACCCACTAACTACTTCCTTGTCCAGCATACATATTGGAATCATCGGCATGCGATGCGAGCGCTTTATAATATTTCGTATCACATAACCCCTCTTTCTCCATCGTTTGTAACTGAGAAATAAGCGATTTTTCAATCTCTTGGACAACAAAATGCAAATCATCTGTCAAGTTAATAAGCTGCACATCTTTTTCATCTATCATCCCCTCGCCTAACATTTTATCTTTGATAAATTGAACTAAAGGGGCGTAAAATTCTGTCCCTACGACAAATAAACGGACTCCCCATACTTTACGGGTTTGAATCAATGTCAACGCTTCAAACATCTCATCGAGTGTCCCGAATCCCCCTGGAAAAATGACATATGCCATTGAGTATTTAACGAGCATTACTTTTCGGGAGAAAAAGTAGTCAAAACTTTGCCCTTTGGTAATGTAAGGGTTTGGTTGTTGCTCGGTAGCCAGTTCAATATTTAGCCCTATAGATTCAACCGCTTCGTGTTCATACGCTCCACGGTTGGCCGCTTCCATGATCCCAGGACCGCCTCCTGTGATAACATTGTATCCCTTCTCTCCCAACATACTCGATAGCTGCATCGCCTGCTGATAATAGGGGTGGTTTTCATCCAAGCGTGCACTGCCGAAAATTGTAACGGATGGTCCTAATTCCCCAAGCTCATCGAATCCCTGTACAAAGTCGGCAATAATTTTAAAGACACTCCAAACATCAGCCGATTTAATATCTTTAACATAGCGACTACTTTCATAAACTTTTTTTTTGCCATGTCGTTGCGTCATTTTTATCCTTTGAGTTTATTCAGACGATCTCGTTTTGTCCCGATAGAAGTGATTTGAACACCGAAGTTTCCATCGACGATAACCACTTCCCCCTGTGCGATGACATGGTCATCCACCAAAATATCAAGAGGGTCATTAGCCAGTTGATTAAGCTCAATAACCGAACCAATGTCCATACTAAGGACATCTTTAAGAAGCATCTTTTTCTTTCCGATTCGAACACGCACGGGGAGCTTGACATTCATAATCAAGCCGATATTTTTCATTTCCCCCTCTTCAAGTTTTACCGAAGGTGATGAAGAGGGACCATCAAAAATATTTCCACTGCTACCAGCTGTTTTGGAAGATGACGATTTTTCTCCACTCAGTGCTTCATTCACCGCTTCATCGATAGCTAACATCATCAATGAGTTAATCGATCCCATTGAAAAGCTAAAAACAAACATTTTTGCATAAGCATCAAGATTGACCTCGCCACTCTCTGGGATAAACTCAGCATGTTCGGGTTTAATCGTAAATTTCGGAAGCTCTTTTTGAGAGGCTAACGTGGTACTCATAGCCCCAATGATATTAGAGACAATCTCTTTTGCTGCATCTATATCTTCATCCGACATTGTATCTTGGGATTCACCATCACCCCCGAGCATCATATCCCCCAACGCTGTTGCCAATTGAGGTGGCATCATTACAATCCCTCGACCTGTTGCTGCACCACTAAAACTAACATGTATCTGTGCAATCGGAGGAATTACATTGGAGATAATAGAGATATCTTCAGCTTCTTTTAGGGTAATGGTAGGTGCTTGCCCTGTCAGTCCCTCTATTGTAGCAACCGCTTCGGTTGCAAATACACCAGGAAAATCACTCATCTTCATCCTCCTCATCTACTGGTCCACGTATCATCTCTTTGACACCGCTAATACGCGCTTTACGTTTCATTTCAAACTCTTTAAGTGCCCGTTTTACGGCATCTTTTTCAGTATCAATCAATGATGTAATCTGAATCGATTTACGGAAACGCCGTAACCCCATTTGCCCGATAAATCGTGATTTTCCATCAACACTTACGGTAACCACATCATCAGCAGGAATATTAAGTCGAATTATATCTCCCTCACCTAAGTCCAAAAGTTCATGAAGACTCAATTCGGCTTCCCCAAGGTTAACTTCAACATTAACATGTGCCCCCCCGAGGAGAACTTGAAGCTCTTGATTACGGCTTTTTTTCGAACTGGTCTCGTTCAGCATCAAATCGCGACTCGCCAACTTCGGCAATACCGGCTCCAACGCGATAACGGGATAACAGATATTCATCATCCCCGAACTGTGTCCGATGATAATCTCCATAACGACCATTACGACGATCTCATTTTGGGCAACAATTTGAACGACGTTCGGACTCGACTCTTTCGATTCTATCTGCGGATAGAGATCGGTAACGGGTCCCCACGCTTCACGCAATGTCCCCATCATTACCCGCAAAATCGTCTCAAAAAGTGAGAGTTCGATGTCGGAAAACTCGCGGTTGGCTTCGAAAGGCTCCCCTTTTCCGCCCAAGATTCGATCGAGCATCGGAAAGGCGATAGAGGGGTTGATCTCCAAAACACCGTTCCCCTCGAGCGGCTTCATCGAAAAGACGTTAAAGCTGGTCGGGTTAGGGAGCGACATCAAAAATTCCCCATAGGTCATTTGGTCAACCGAATGGAGCTGAATCTCTACGATGGAACGCATAATCGCCGAAATTTGGGATGCAATGGAACGCGCCATCTTGTCATGAATCCCTCTAAAGGCGCGAAGCTGCTCTTTAGAGACACGGTTAGGACGCTTAAAATCATAAAGGGTGATTTGACGCTGTGGAAAAAGGGGATCGTCATTGGACTCTAAAAGCCCATCACCCTCATCATCAACGACGTCTAAAAGGGCATCAATCTCTTCTTGTGATAATATATCTGCCATTACTGCCCTCCTACCGCTTCTTTAATCCGCCTGATGACTGATTTGTGAATTTGTGAAATCCTTGATTCCGTGATATTCACGACCTCGCTGATCTCTTTAAGTGTCAACTCTTCAAAATAATAGAGTTGAATAATAATCTGTTCACGCTCTTCGAACGTCATCAAAACCTCTTGAATTGCTTCGATCAAATCTTCATGCTCTATCCGCTCTAGCATTCCACTCTCTTCAGGGGTACCCAACTGATCATCCAACGGTAAAACGGTATAAATATCCGATGCGATCCGTGCTTCGCGCACTTTTTCCTGTTCGATCCCCAATATTACGGCGAGTTCACCGTCACTTGGTTCATCATCATGATCCGCCATATAGACTTCAATCGCGTGATCAATTTCTTTGATAAGACGTCGACTGGACCTACTTACCATATCGAGTGAGCGAAGATGATCGAGCATTGCCCCATATACGCGTGTTTTAGCATAACCCCAAAATGAATCATTTTGGCTCTCGTCATAACGACGGGCTAATTTTACAAGTTCTTCGGTTCCGATAGCACATAAATCCATATAGTCAATAGAGCTAGGGAGACGCTCTTTCAGACGAAAGGACATTGCTTTCACAGCAGGAAGAAACTGGATCGCCAATTGATCCTCACGATGTTTTAACTCTTGCGTATAAGCATTGGTTCCATTTATCATTGCCCCCGTCCTTGATCATCATCCAGCAACTCTGATTTATGCGTGTAAAAAGCATCGATAAACTGCTCACGCTTATTAATTTCACGCACAAATAAATCGAGATTGTGCTCATGTGCTTTTTTCGGGAATGATTGCGCTTTAACCTCCAATGATTGGAAAAAAAATCCGACGCATATATGAGCAAAAAGGTAAAAAAAGAGGCTGATGAGGAGAACATATCCTAAAAAGGTCTCTGCCGTGTCTGATTGTAATATCCCAAAAGCTATACCGACAAAAAAACCCTGTACAGTTAGAAATGAGACAAAATTCGAACCCCGCATATATTTTTTATCCTTGTATTAACACTCTACCCTAAAATAAGGGAGCATAAGTCATACCGTTAGATGGGGGTTTTGGATCAGAAATGTTCCATTAAACGCTTAAACAACCCACTCAAACCGCTCTCTTTTGGATCTACGAGCATGTTTCGTTCCAGTTTTTTTGCAATTCGTTTAACAATTAACTCTAATTCATTTGTTGGAGTTGCTGTCGGAAAATCACGTGAAAAGAGTGCCCTTTTTTTGACACTCATCGCAATTTTAGGATCACTCGAAATCTGTCCTAAGTAACTCAATTGCAACGATCCACCAATATTGGCAGCTGCCACTTTATAAATTTTTTCAAACAGTGCTTCAGCCTCTTTGGCAGAGCGGACTTGATTCATGATAACATTGATCTCATCACGCAGTCGTGCGGTCACTTTGATCGTCGCATACGCATCGGTAATCGCCGCAGGATCGGGAACGGTCACAACGATCACATCATCACAGGCACGCAAAAAGAGCTGTATATGCTCTCCGATCCCCGCACCCGTATCGATGATCATCACATCCAAATCTTCCAATACGTTCGCTTGATCCATAAACCGCTCGAACAGTCCCCCTGAAGCGTATTTTAAAATCTCTTCACCACTCTCGCCAGGGATAAGGACAAGATTTTCACCAATCGGAACCAAAATCTCTTCGACCGTCGCTTCCCCTTTGAGGACGTGCAAAATATTTTTTTTGATTTTGACGTTAAACATAACATCGAGATTAGCAAGTCCAATATCGGCATCGAATATTCCCACTTTTAACCCATATTTTGCCATAAGAAAAGCCATATTGGAACTAATCGTACTTTTTCCGACCCCCCCCTTACCACTTGTAATAGCGATAAAACGGGTTTTTTTCGCTTTTGTATTACGGTTTTGATTAACAAGAGCTTCGAGCTTGAAAGCTTGGTGGTTCATATAGTCTCACCTCTGCTAAATCCGTTCATCAGACAATCAACCAAAAAGTCAGAGGTCGCTGCTACCAAATCTTCAGGAACTTCTTGCCCAATCGAAAAATAACTGATCGGAACTTTCGTCTCATACACGAGCGAGAAAATATTTCCAAAACCTCTCGTCTCATCGAGTTTGGTAAACATAATCGTATCGATCCCCAACGGGGCAAAATTGTCATACGTCACTTTAAGATCATCGTATTTGATTGAACTGGGCATGACCAATACGACATCCACACTGTAATCAGTATTATTATCACGAAGACATTCATATATCTTTTCGATTTTCCCTTTGTCATAGGGAGATGAACCCATCGTATCAATCAAAATATAATCGGAGTAACGGAGCGCATTCAGGGCACTGGAAAACTCTGGCGGATCGACAACCGTTTCGATCCCTAACTTCATCATCCGAGCGTATTGCATCAGTTGCTCCACTGCACCGATACGGTAGGTATCGAGCACCACCAACCCTACTTTGTATTTTTTCTCCAATAAATACGAAAAACGTGCAGCTAATTTAGCAATTGAAGTTGTTTTTCCAACCCCTGTCGGACCAACCAACATAATCACTTTTTTATTACCTGCTCTTGGTGATGTTTCCATCCGTACAGGAATCATTTTTCGCATCAAGACCTGAAAATAACGCTTGACCGTTTCGGAACTCTCTCTCATTTTAAAAGGCATATGTTCCAGTGTTAGGTGCATAATTTCATCTAAATGTGCCTGATCCATTCCACTCTCTTGCGCAAGACGATAAATCTCTGCAAATTCAGGGGGGATAGCAGCAGTCGTTTTCGGCGATTTTTCCGACCAAAACATATTTTGGATCAGTTTGACTTTGTCCCCTAGTTTTTCGATCTCCTCTTTGATCCGCTTGAGGTCTTCACTCTCACGCACCTGTGCTTGACGAGACGGTCGATCCTCTTCGGTCACTTCAGCGATTTTAGAGATTTGTTTCGCCGCTTCGGAGATGTTATACAAAACATCACTGCTTTTTTGGGCAAGGGGACGCTGTTTCATAAACGATTCATCATTTTTCGGCTTCGCTTTGGGTGAAGGAGGGATCGCATTCTCTTCAACCCCCACCACGATTTCGTACAGCGCGCTTTTTCCGAGTGATTTCTTCTGCACTTCGCGTGTTTCGATCAGCATTGCCTCTTCGCCAACCTCCAACTGCGCCTTTTTAAGCGCTTCGGCAGGGGTGGCACCGCTAAATGTCAAGATTTTCATAGTGTCTCCGTACGCTCTTGCGAGCCAAACTTCCAAGCGGAATCATCACCCCAACACGCTCATTCCAATGAGGATGGGGAATAGACAACTCTTCGGTGCGAATTGATCGATTCTCAAAGAATAGTATATCCAAGTCTAACGTTCTCGGCGCATTCGCAAAACTGCGACACCGCCCAAAACGTTTCTCTATGCGCCACAAAAGACGCAAAAATGCTCTTGGTTGAAGCGACGTAGCGATTTCGATAACGGTATTATCAAAATCATTTTGTTCCAAATACCCAAAAGGGGGATTTCGCAAGATAACTCCGCTTCGAATCCTGCTGATCTGAGGTAATCTCCCCAGATAGTGCCACAGATGGTTCATCCGACGGCGAGTATCACCGATGTTTCCCCCAACCCCAAAAATCACACGATAACGATAGCCCTCTTCTTTTCGAGAGAGTTTTGGAAAATTACGATCGATATAAACACGATGTCTCTCATCCAAAACACGACATAATGGCATCGTTTATTCTTCTACCGTACCTTGTTGGGCGGCTTGTGCTTGACGCATAGCATTGATTTCACTCAAAATTTGCATCATCCCTACCATCGCCAAATGGTAACCAAACGGTCCAAATCCGATGACCGAAGAGGTACATACCGGAGCCGTCATACTTTTTTGACGGAACTCTTCACGGCGGTAGATATTGCTGATATGGACTTCAATCGTCGGGAGGTTCACGGCACTGATCGCATCACGAATCGCGATAGAGGTGTGGGTATACGCCGCAGGATTGATGATGATCCCATCCGCATCGCCATAACACTCTTGGATACGATCAACGAGCTCACCCTCCAAATTGCTTTGATAAAATTCGATCTCTACACCGTTTTGGGTTGCAACATCTTTCATTTGCGCATGGATTTGCTCCAAACGCATCGGTCCATACACTTGTTGTTCCCGAACTCCTAACATATTGAGATTCGGCCCTTGGATAACGACTATTTTCATTGATTAAACCTTGATTGGTGTTTTAAGGATAGATTATAAGGGGTTCTATATTATAAGGAACTAAAAGAGGTTAACGTTAGTCCATTTATGCTAAAATATAATGACTCAATAGTAAGGAATCATGGGTGTTTTTCTCATTTTCAATCGCTTCTTTTTACCGTCCTGTACCACTCATCCCGTATACAAATCATCTCCTAATCGAAGATTTTTTATACCTTTCAAAAAATACAAAAGCATTAGGTGAAAAAGCCTATCAAGAATTTTTGGAGATTGAGAGTGTTGTGGAAGATGAATGACTTCAGGGAAGTGGTAAAAAAAGGTCGGAGGTTTCGAATCCTCCGACCTTTGCCGCTCCATCAATCATACGAAAAAGCAGTACTCACGAAAAAATTTTACCATAGAATGAGCCAAAAATGAAAATACTCCTAGCCGACGCACTTTTTAACAATGGAACGATCCTCCGAAACCACGGTATCGTATTTGATAAAACCATTATCGACGTTTCTCCGAATGACGCACTGCGCTCCCGTTACGGTGAGCAATGTATCGAGTTGGGCGAAGGTTCCGTTTTGGTTCCAGGACTTATCAATTCTCACGTCCATTTGGAGTTCAGTGCCAACCGATCTACTCTCACCTACGGGGAGTTTATGCCGTGGCTCTCCAGTGTTATCGCCGCGCGAGATGATCTAATCAATGAATGTGACGATGCGTGTATGACGCGCGCTATAGAGATGATGCTCTCCAATGGGATCACTGCATTCGGTGCCATTAGTTCCTACGGATTTGATTTGGAGCCGTGTTTCAAAGCCCCTCAGAAAGTGGTCTTTTTCAACGAACTTATCGGCTCCGATCCCATGATGGCGGATGCGCTGTATGGCAATTTTCAGGAGCGATTATTTGCTTCCCAAGAACTCAAACGGGACGGTTTTTATCCCTCCGTTGCCATCCACTCCCCCTACTCCGTCCACCGTATTTTGATCCAAAAAGCCCTCAAATATGCTCGTGAAAAAGAGCTGCGTGTCACCTCTCATTTCATGGAAAGCCCTGCTGAGCGCGAATGGTTGGAGAGTAACAGCGGAGCTTTTGCACCGTTTTTTCAAAACTTTCTCAAGCAAACCCAAGCCGCCAATACGACCGAGGAATTTTTGAGCTATTTTCGTGATGTTCCCACCCTCTTTACCCACGCGGTTCAAGCCTCGGACAAAGAGCTATCAACCATCGCAGAGGGGAACCACACCATCATCCATTGCCCTATTTCCAACCGCCTCCTCGGAAACGGAGTACTCGACTTGGAACAGCTCAGTGGACAAAACATCCCCTTCGTTTGCGGAACCGACGGACTCAGTTCCAACTATGCCCTCGATCTGTTTGAGGAGATGAAAATTTCCCTCTTTATACACCCTCATCATGATCTATTATCGTTAGCGCATACCCTGTGGCAAAGTGTCACCGCGAATGCGGCAAAGGCATTGCGTCTAAATTGTGGTAAAATCATGCCTGCGTTCGATGCTGATTTTTTGGTTATGCGGGTGAACTACCCTATCAACGAACAACTGCCGATCCATCTGATCACTCAGCCTCGTGATATTCAATCGGTCTATATTCAAGGAGAGAAAATCAAATGATGGAAATCGTTAAAAAAATTGGTTCGTGTATGGTGGCTGGACTAAAATTCATCCAAGGGCATTTCAAAGCCACCGTTTTAGTTTTGTTTGTCTTGTGGCTTATTCTCCCCTCTGGTAATGAGGGAATCACCCCCCATAATCTCCAAAAAATAACCCTAACAGGTCCTATTTTAGACGCAACATCAATTGTCGAGCAACTCGATGAAGCACGTGAAAATGACGATGTTAAAGGGGTATTATTCAACATAGACTCTCCAGGCGGTGCCGTTGCCCCCTCCGTTGAGATTGCCTACGCCATCAAGCGGCTCAGTGAAGTTAAACCGACCATCGTCTATGCGGCGGGGATCATGGCAAGCGGCGGATACTATTCCGCTATTTGGGGAACGGAGATCATTGCCAACCCCGGCAGTATGATCGGTTCCATCGGGGTCATTATGCAAGGGGCTGATATTTCCGAACTCATGGAAAAAGTGGGGGTGAAAACTCAAACCGTTCATGCTGGAATCTACAAGCAAGTGGGGACGTTTGATCGCGAATGGAGTGATGTCGAGCGGGCGGAACTCGACAAAGTGATCGGCGGAACCTATGCGATGTTTGTTGGTGATGTCTCACGCGCCCGTAAACTCGATCTAAATCGCAGTAGTGAATATGCTGATGCCCATATCTTCACCGCTGCTCAAGCACAAAAAGTGGGGCTTATCGACTCTATAGGGGTTGAATTTGATGCTAAAAAACGGGTAGTTGCTCTCAGTAAAGTGGCTGAACCGATCTGGAATAAAGAAGACCCGATGGATAAATTTTTTAAACGGTTCGCCGCAGAGGGAGCATCACTTGCCCATATGTACTTTCCGCCTGTATCGTTACAATAACGCTTATGCGCTCTTCACAAATGTATAGAGCGTTTTTGGCTCTATATCTACTGAGCCATTTTTAAATTCTAAACATCCCCACTCTTCATCAACATGAGCGGTATTTGTTTCATCTTTGGATACGTACTTCGAAATTAATGGCTCGATATTCGCCTCTTTCTGTTCTCCATTTTCAAAAACAAAAAGAAATTGATACCCTGAAATATTTTGTGCTTCTTTGAGTTTCATAGTCTTACTCCAATGGTGAAATTGAGTGAAAGTTTTGAGTATCCCACATTTCAATCAACTCACTTTGATGTATTTCTGCCCATTCACGTACCATTTTACGGCACGTTTTTGGCAAACTTCCCTCGATGATATTCAGATTTGCAAGTTCTAAAATCGCTTCAAATTCGCCGTATTTCACATGAATATGTCGTGGCGGATGCTCACTATCGATAAGATACATACGAATAATAATCCCATAAAATCGGCTAATCTCAGGCATTTATAAATCTTTCAAGATACTTTTTCATACAGAACTTTCCCTTTGTGTCTCGCATCATACAAGGCGGTATTGATCCACTTCTCATCACTGTGGGATAGATAGTACTCTTCACTTTCTACGAGAATATCTTTTGCGACGGCAATCCCTTTG
>Ga0209467_1001242_pt1 | contig 23600 bp, 36 predicted proteins | sample Higcelwee11metaG_FD_187175 | JGI IMG/M metagenome (GOLD analysis project Ga0209467, IMG submission 187175) | Freshwater pond sediment microbial communities from the University of Edinburgh, under environmental carbon perturbations - High... | ecosystem: Environmental > Aquatic > Freshwater >... | reverse complement strand
CCCATAAAAAAGCCTCTGTATTTATCTGTTGTGGTAAACAAATTATACTTTAAAGTGCCTATTTATGGGCTTTCGTAGATGGATTTTAGTGAATGTTTTTACTCGAATCTATGTGCGAAAGTTGAGGTATTATATTCATTTATTCTGAAACTACTAAAATTTTAAATGATACAATTATGCTAGAATGCACTAAGAATAGAGGATAATATGAGTGTGCGCACTACCATCACTTTTGATGAGGACATCCTCAAACTCCTCAAATTTAAAGCATTAGAGACCTCCGAATCGCTCTCATCGTTGGTCAGTACTATCATCATCGATGCATTTCGAGAGGATACTTCTGATCTAAAAGCCTTTGATGAACGAAAAAATGAAGAGACGATTTCATACGTATCATTATTGAAGAAGCTTAGAGAGAATGGGAAGCTATAAAAAACTGGATTCACCCAGAGGGCACTTTGCCCGATCAAGTCGGGAATGACGAGAGAGCAAAGGCTAAATTATTTTTTGAAAAGTTCGGAATGTGATCCGATCCGTACAAGCTGTAACTCATTTAGATCGTTATCTATTTTGTAGATCAGAAGTAAATCGGGTTTGAGGTGGCATTCAAAGCAGCCTTTGTAATTACCGATCAAGGGATGGTTTCGATATTTTTCTTCTAATATTTCGAGAGCCATCAGTCGGAGCAATACGGTTTTTAATCGCTCTTTGTCATCGTTTGAGAGTTTTTTGAAGTCCGATTTAAAACCGCTGGTTCTAAAAATATCAAGCATTTTAGTTTTCTAAATCATCAAATAGATCATCGATAGTCGAAAACTTTTTTCCCTCTCGTTTATCTAATTCATCAAGTGCTTTTTGCGTTTGTGGGGTTGGCAGTTTCACTTCAAACGGAAGTCCCCGATTGAGTCGTACTTGTTGTAAAAATAGGGTGATCGCCTGAGTCATATTTAGCCCTAATTCACTCAACATTTGTTCAGCATCGTGTTTTAATGCCGGTTCGATGCGCGCGTGTATCATCGTGCTTTTTGACATGGTGTCTCCTTTACCTTAATGGTTAAATTGTATCTCATTTGATATACAAAGTCAAGAAAATGACTGGATTATCGTTCGCCCTGAGCTAGTCGAAGGGTAGAGTGTTCATGGTTCGACAAGCTTACCACGAATGAACACTAAGGTAAGTGAATTTAATGCGTAAGAACTAACTCACTTTTTTGTTCTAATTCATAGCTCCAAAAAGTAATGAATTCCGCAGTAAGAGCATCTTCTTCAAATAATTCTTTTCTAGCTAATAAAAGAATATCAAAAATTGTTTTTGCATTTTCTTGATGTTGAAGTGTTTTATTCATTTCTTCTGCAAGTCCTTTTGGAAGCCATAAAGTTAATTGAAATGATAGTTTATTTAATTTAGTACGTTGTTCTCTTGGAATAGGTTCCCCTATTGGATATTTAATCCATTCTGCTAATAACTCTGAAATTAGTTCAATTTTTTGTTTTTTATCAAGTTGTCGCTTAAAAATTTCAAGTTGATGATCATATTCACTTTTAATAGAGTTAGTTATTCTCGCGATAAGCCAATTACGAAGTAAAAATATTGCAAGAACAATAACAGCGGAAGAAGTTAAAAATGATATGGTAAATTCTTTCATTATTTACACTGTTGCATAAGCCAGTTGAGACTCATTCGCACTCCTGCACCCGTTCCGCCATAGGTATGAACATCCCATGCGCTTTCCGTATAGGCAGAACCTGCGATGTCGAAATGCACCCATTTCTCTTTCATATCCTCATCGATGAAGTTATCGAGGAACAATGCCGCTGTGATCGCTCCGCCGTAAGGTTTGCTAGAGACGTTGCAGACGTCAGCGAGGTCGCTTTTGATCAGTTTTTTGAGGTGGCGGTTGAAAGGGAGGTTACCGCAGTATTCACCGCTTTGCTCTGCCGCGTTGAGCCACTCTTGTTTGAGTGCTTCGTTGTGCCCCATAACCCCTGTCGTATACGGTCCAAGAGCGACCATACACGCACCTGTGAGGGTCGCGTAATCGAAGATGTAATCGGCTTTTACGTTTGCTTGGGCATACCCTAAAACGTCTGCTAGTACTAAACGTCCCTCTGCATCGGTGTTGCGTACTTCGATGGTTTTTCCGTTTTTGGCACGGAGGACATCGTCAGGTTTGTAGGCATTCCCGCCGATCATGTTCTCAACGGCTCCGACAAACGCATGTACTTCGATGTCGAGTTTCAGTTCACTCACCGCTTTGATGATCCCCATCACGGCGCATCCGCCCGCTTTATCCATTTTCATCGTGACCATCGATGCTGCTGCTTTGAGACTGAGTCCGCCGCTATCGTAGGTGAGCCCTTTGCCTACAAGGGTGATCACTTTTTTAGGGTTTGCAGGTTTGTATGCGAGGTGGATCAGGCGGGGAGGGTTGATGGATGCACGACCGACGGCGAGCATAGCGTTCATCCCCTCACTCTCTAAGCCGTTAACATCGAGGATGGTGCATTCAAGATTATTGGAAGAAGCTAAAGAGTCTGCAACAACTGCCATCGCCTGTGGGGTCATATCGTATGGGGTTTGATTAACCAAATCGCGGACGAAATTAGTCGCTTTGGCAATCGTGACACTTTGGTTGAAAAGTGACTCTAATACACTGAAATCAGATTCGGAATCATTAGCAAACAAAATCTCTTTGAGAGTGGATTTTTTTGGATCGGATTTGTACGATTCAAATTTATAGGTTCCTAATAGTGCCCCTTCTACTAAAGGGTTTAAACTCGCTTGTGTAATAGCAACTTTGAGGGATGTATAGCCGTAGTTCATAGCTGTTTTAAATGCTGATGTCATCACGCAACGGTAGGTTTCACTGCTTTCGTCTGTGACAGCACAGACGAGGAGACGATGCTCATGCAGAGTACATAGCTGTTCGGCTTCGGCTTTAAATCCAGCCTGTGTCAGAAGGTCTTTGAGAGGGTGTACTTCAAACTGTGCCGTGGTGACAAATTCAATTGTCAAATCGGCATTGAGAGAGGATAAAGGTTGATTATAAAGGGCGACGTTCACGGCGTTTCTCCAAAAGGTTTTTTTCAAGTCGATTCATACTGATGATAATTAGGTTAACTACGATAAGAATGATTGGAATAGCAAGGTACCAATGCCCTTTGATCCATTTGAGGATATTTAATATCTCTTCGCCATAGTAATAGGCAGGGATAATCGTAAGAGATGCCCAAAAAAGTGCGCTTATAAAGTTTATAATGGCAAACTGACGGCTGGAATATTGAGTCACCCCTATCGCCATCGGAATCACGGTACGCATCCCGTACATATAGCGCTGAACAAAGACGATCGGCCAGCCGTATTTTTTGAGCAACAAGTGGGCAAGGGCAAACTTGCGGCGCTGGGAACGGAGGCGGCTATGGATATAGCGTTTATTGTATCGTCCGACATAAAAGTAGATCTGATCACCGATAAATCCGCCGAGTGCTCCGACGATGATTGCGATAGGTAAAAACATATCTCCCGTATGGGACATGATTCCCGCCATGATCAGCCCTAGTTCACCTTCTAAAATACTCCATCCGAAAAGGACGATGTATCCATACTCTTTGAGCCACTCTAAAAAAATATGTTCCACAAATCGCCTTAGTTATCGAAATTCAAAATTTGTTTTGCTTGCATCATATCTTTATCGCCACGCCCGGAGAGATTGACAATGATGAGTTTATCTTTGATATCGGTCATTTTTTTGAGATATGCTACGGCGTGAGCTGTCTCAAATGCAGGGATAATTCCCTCAGCACGAGATAGCCAGACGAATGCATCGAGTGCTTCGGCATCGGTGATGTTGTCATAGGTGACGTTATCGTTGTCTTTGTGAAAGGCGTGTTCAGGTCCGATCCCCGGATAATCCAACCCTGCTGAGATGGAGTGGGCTTCGAGAATCTGTCCGTCGTCGTCTTGGAGGAGATAGCTCATTTGACCGTGCAATACTCCTGGACGTCCTTTGAGGAGAGAACAGCCGTGTTTGTCGGTATCGACTCCGAGTCCTCCCGCTTCGATCCCGATACAGCGAACTTCTTTGTCTTCGAGGAAGTGTTGGAAAGTTCCGATGGCATTGGAGCCGCCGCCGATACAGGCAATGACGTAATCTGGCAGTCGGTTCTCTTTTTCTAAAATCTGAGCACGTGCTTCACACCCGATGATCGCTTGAAAATCGCGTACCATCATCGGATACGGATGCGGTCCCGCAACGGTACCGATGATGTAGAATGTATCGCGTGCATGGGTAACCCAGTGGCGAATCGCATCGTTCATCGCATCTTTGAGGGTTTTTGATCCGCTCTCTACAGCGTGAACTTTGGCTCCGAGGAGTTTCATACGAAAAACATTGAGCTCTTGGCGTGCTACGTCTTTGGCACCCATAAAGATTTCGCACTCCAAACCGAGCAAGGCAGCGATGGTTGCCGTCGCAACGCCATGCTGACCCGCTCCCGTTTCGGCGATCACTTTTTTCTTACCCAAACGTTTTGCCATCAGCCCTTGGGCGATAACGTTGTTGACTTTATGCGCCCCCGTGTGGTTCAAATCTTCCCGTTTGAGGTAGATTCTAGCTCCTAACTCTTCGGAGAGGTTTGCGGCATAATACAGCGGGCTCGGACGACCGACGTAATCAGTAAGATAGCCGTCCACCTCGCTCCAGAAGGTCTCATCAAAACGGATCTCTTTATACGCCGCTTCGAGTTCCAAGAGGGCGGGCATAAGCGTTTCTGGGACGTATCGTCCTCCGAAAATGCCGAAATGTCCGTCAACAGGATCAAATTTGGAAGGGGATGGGATATACATTAGTCGACTCCGATCACGGTATAGACTTCAACCAATTCACGCAGTTTGCTCTGACCGCTCAAGAAATCGAGCCCCATCACAAAACACGCTTCGATACACTCGGCACCGACTTTGTTGATAAGGTTTGCGGCTGCATACGCGGTTCCCCCCGTCGCGATCAAATCATCGATCAATAATACACGGGGTTTTTCTGTCGTAGCGAATGCGTCAATATGGATTTCCACTTCATCCACGCCGTATTCGAGGGAGTATTTTTCCGATACGGTGGTGTATGGGAGTTTCCCTTTTTTGCGGATCGGGACGAATCCGACGCCGAGCATTTGGGCTAACGCGGCACCGAAGATAAAGCCGCGTGCATCGATCCCCGCTACGTGGGTTAGGTCATACGATGCGTAACGCTCGTGTAAATGGCGCATCAAGACACCGAACGCTTCACCATCGCTTAGGAGAGTTGTGATGTCTTTAAATACGATTCCCGGTTTTGGGAAATCGGGGATGTCGCGAATCGCGTTGATTAAAATAGCTCTATCGTTTATCGTGAGATTCATAAAGGTTTCCTTGTTGAAATTTTTCTGCTTCATTAAGAAGCAAGCATTCAAATTATATTAGTGCGTCGACACGCCCTTCAAGCTCTTTAATTTTATTTTGGAGGCGGTCAGTTTCAGAACGGTGTTTCGAGTTACGCTGCTTAAGTGATTTAACTTCATTACGGAGATTGTTGAGCTCTTCACTGAGGATATCAACATTCCCTAAAGCACGTTGAAGTTGAATCTGGTATTTTCGGATCAGTACTTCAGCCTCTTTGAGGGTGAGTTTCATCATTTCACTGCTACGCTGTTCTTTTACTGTAATACTTTTGAAATAAAACATTTTGACGAGAAAGAAAAGTGCCCCTAATGTGACAATCGTGAGCAATGACCACTCTAAAAACATGTTTATCCTTCTATTTGGTTCAAACGCCGAAAGAATAAAATCCCTTCGGCTACGCTAACGCTAAGTTCTCTTCAGCAGAGAGCTCGCGTTAACACTTAGGTGTTATCGCCTCTAATTTGTCAACGCGACCGCAATGGCGACCCCCTTCGAAAACTCCTGCAATCCATGCATCGAGAATCGACTCGGCAACCCCTTGTCCTACAATACGTTCACCGAAGCAGAGGAGGTTCGCATCATTATGCCCTCGTGCAACCGTTGCGGTATAGGCATCGTGGCATAGTGCGGCACGGATACCATGGTGTCGGTTAGCCGCTATTGACATACCGATTCCTGAACCGCAAATCAAAATCCCTTGAGAAGCAGTGTCGGCTAGAACACTTTCACATACTTTGATGGCATAATCGGGATAATCAACTCTATCTTTGGAAAACGGTCCCAAATCGATCACTTCATGTCCCTTTGAACGGAGGAGTTCGACGGTAAAATCTTTTAGATCAATTCCCGCGTGGTCTGTGGCAATGTAAAATTTCATAACTCTCCTTAGTTCAATAATAAATTTAAGACGCTCTGGATCGGCCATAATACCAAAGGAATTTTCAGTGGTGTAACCAATATGATGATGATAACAATCATTCCATAAGGTTCGGCTTTGGCGAAAAATTCGGCAACGGCGCGAATACGGTATTTTAGTGAAAGATAGCTGATAAAATGGGCTCCATCAAACCCCGGAATAGGGAGGAGGTTGAATACCGCAAGAACAACATTGACCAACAGAAGCTTCATGATGAAAATGTAGCCGAAAATGTAAGCAATACTATCGGTTTCATTCGGTTGTGCCAGTGAGAGGAGGATTATGGAGGAGAGGGTTGCTAAGAAAATATTATAAGCGATCCCCGCCAAACTCACCTGCATTGCCGCATTGTAGCCGCCGTTGCGGATCACCGTATGGGTATTGACCGGAACAGGTTTTGCCCATCCAAATAAAAAGCCGCTATCTGCTCCTAAGAGCATGGGGATAAAATAGGTCATAAGAGGAACCAATATTGAGCCGAAAGGATCAATATGGATGAGGGGATTGATGCTTAGTCGCCCTTGGTGTTTTGCCGTCGTGTCACCGTATTTATAAGCGACCCAGCCGTGCATAATCTCATGACCGATAATGGCGATGAGAAGAGCGAGTATCGCTGCGGCAATTTCGAGAGGTTCAATAAAGCTCATGGTCGTTGGCATCTTCGCGGACACGTTCCGCTATGGCCCGTTCGAGTATCTCTTGTTGTTCTAAATCACTTGGAGTTTTTCCCATGCGATCCCAGCGTACTTCATAATTGCTGTCCATGCTGAAATAAACAAACCACGGTGTCCCCTCGATCAGACCGTAGGGGACAGATCCCCAAAAACGGCTGTCGTTTGAATGGTCGCGGTTGTCCCCCATCATAAAGTATTCACCCTCAGGGACTTGGATCGGAGCGACATTGAAAAGCTCGCTCGGGAAGATGCCGTTGTCGACCATTTTTTCATCGTTATGGATACCCGGATGCTCTTTGGCATATGGATTTTTGACCCACAATTTCCCCTCAACTTCGACGAGTTCATATCCTGCAAACGCTTTTTTAGCGTATTCATCCCCTTCTCTTGGGTGGAGGTAGAGGACTTTGTCTTGTAAAAAGAGTTCATCTCCCGGTAATGCGACGCAGCGTTTGACATAATGAAGCTGGGTATTGTTCGGGTAGCGGAAAATGACGATATCACCGCGCGCAGGCTCGTCACCATCGATGATATGTCCATCAGTTCCCGGAACAAGAGGAATTTCGAGAAATGGGATATGAGGAGTAGAGATACCGTAAGCGAATTTTTTAGCAAAAAGATGATCCCCTACGAGGAGAGAATCTTTCATTGATCCGCTGGGGATACGAAACGCCTGAGCGATAAAAAAGATGACAAATAAAACGATAATGATCGTCCCTGTCCATGTGTTTGAAAAGCGATAAGCGCTATGGAGCCCATTAAATATTTTTTTCTTCAAAATCAGTTCTCTTCTTGTGCGTGAATTTGTGCGGCTTTAAGGGTGTTGGAAAGGAGCATTGCAATCGTCATTGGTCCGACACCTCCGGGTACCGGAGTGATATAGGAGGTTTTAGGGGAAACTGCATCGTAATCAACGTCACCGACGAGGCGTCCATCGGGTGCGCGGTTGATACCGATATCGATGATGATAGCCCCCTCTTTGACCATATCTTCTTTGATAAGATTGATGACTCCCGCACCGACAAGGATAATATCGGCACTCAGGGTATGTTTTTTCAAATCATCGGTGAAAATATGGCAGATTTCAACGGTAGCGTTGGCATTGAGCAGCAGTGCTGCCATTGGTTTGCCGACGATATTGGACGCACCGACGACACAGCAATTTTTCCCTTTGGGATCGATGTTGTATTCGGCGAGCAGTTCCATAACGCCCAATGGCGTACATGGTACGAATCCGTCCAATCCTGTTGCCAAACGTCCGACATTGTACGGATGGAAACCGTCTACGTCTTTGGTCGGAGCAACCACTTCGAGAATTTTTGTGGTGTCGATGTGGCTTGGAAGGGGAAGTTGGATCAAAATACCGTCGATATTGGGATTGGTATTCATCATTTCAATGGTTTTGACGATTGCTTCTTGGGAAATATCATCGGGCATTTCGTGAGTGACAGAGTAGAATCCAGCACGATCACACGCTTTTTTCTTCATTCCGACATACGCTTGGCTCGCAGGATCATGTCCGACCAAAATTACCGCTAAACCAGGAACTCTTCCTGTTTTGGTTTTCAGTTCTTTGGCTCCAACTGAGATCTTTGTTTCGATTTTTTGTGCGAGCACTTTACCGTCAAGAATTTGCATTTAATCACCGTCAAATTGTTTTTGGGTATGATACCGAGTAAAGACTAATAAATGGTTAAAGGGATCAAGTGCGAGGGGTTTTTCTACTATTTTTGACATTTACTCTCTCTTTTGCGGAGTCGTTCATCACAAAAGAAGAGTATGCCGCAGGCTTGTATCATAATCCAAGAGGGGTAGGGTGTCATTTATGTCATGGAGAAAACGGAGAGGGGAAATTGATTGCCCGCTACCGTGACAAAGGGGAGAAAAAATTTTTCGTCGGGAAACCGCTTCGTAAACTTTCGTTTCGAGATTTCTATCTAAAAATCAACAGTCGAATTGTCGGTATGCCTCGTTATTATCTCACTGATACCGAAATTCAAACACTCTATTATTATCTCCACCGGGAGGAGTTTAAACGTGCCGCTCCGAAACCTTCAAAAACTAAGTGATTTAATCGATTCAGGCGATTTAATTGCCCTTAAAACATTGGCTGCCCCTCAAAAACGGGAATGTAACTGTTCCCTCTCTTTTCGTTCTGCTATGATGATTTCGACTCATAATCTCAAACACCTCTCTAAAATCCCGACGCTCGAAGCAGAGTGTGTGATACTTAACCTCGAAGACGGTGTCAGTCGTGAACAAAAGCCCTATGCGCTCGTATTGTGCGCATTGGCATTGGCTTCTAATCCGATAAGCGATAAAAAACTGGTAGTTCGGATTAATCCTCTGGATGAGGGGGGAACTGAGGAGATAGCGTTTCTCAACCCTTTTATGCCTGATGCGATCCGCGTACCGAAAATTCGCACCATTGAGGATGTCCACCGTGTTTTGAGCTTGGTGGATGAGTCTATCGAAGTCCATCTCTCTATCGAGACCAAAGAGGCGTGGTTGGCACTGGAAAAGTTGGCGGTGGATTCACGGATAAAAGCTTTTTATCTCGGTGTACTCGATCTTTTTGCCGACTTAGGGCTATCGCAAAGCTTTCTTCTTCCTGATAATCCTACGGTTCAATACATGCTCTCTCATTTTTTAATGACCTCTCGTGCGTGCGGTGTCAAACCTGTTTCGTTTGTCTATCAAGATTATAAAAATCATGATGGTTTACGCAACTGGTTGGAGCTGGAGAAGATGATGGGTTTTGATGCCAAAGGGTGCATTGCCCCGGCTCAGGTTTCACTCATCCATGAGATTTTCGGTCACGGTGAGGCGGAGATAGAGCGGTGTAATGAGATTGTTAGACTCTTTGAAGAACACTCTGCACAGGGAATTAGCGGATTTGTCGATGCGCGATACGGCTTTATCGACGAGCCGATTTATAAGGGTGCGTTGGCGGTATTAGCGCAACGGTAGTTGTGAACAATGAAACTAATGAATGCTATTAAATTCCATTGGAGTTTTATTAGTTTGGTTGATACAATGAGGTGGAAAGTAAAAAATAAATAATGAAAATTTTATATTTAAAAACAATATGATAGAGCCAAATATATTGCAGTATTCTCTACCAGAAGAAACTTTACCTGGGTTGGAAATTACACATTTATCACTGAATGAATCAAGAGTGCGATGAGGAGTGAGAGGAGATGTGTGCGGTTTCATCTAGGATAGCGGTTTAATAACCGGTCAGGTTATACCATACCCGATAGCGGATCAGTGTTTTTTGCTGAGGTCGGGGATATTTGGAATAGGCGAGTTCGATCACCTCTTTGGTAGTGTCATCCAAAATAGCAAGATTGCTGTTTTTGAGAAAGCGTATGTCCGAGATACTTCCGTCAGGATGGAGATAAAACTCTATCATATTGGTGTCATTGGTACGGATACTATCGGGGATACGGCTTCGCCCATAGCGATCTAAGACACCTTGGGTAATACGGCGCATAGCCTCTTGGTTATCGAGGATATATTTTTGTTCGCCCTCTGAGAGCTCGTTAAACTTATCCCCATAAAGACGTTGGATACTGTCTGATAATTTTGTAGAATTTCGGATTGGACGTTCCTGTGCTGAGGGATCGGCTTTTGCGAGGCTGTCATGGAGGCTGAACTCTTTTTTGGTTAGGTTTTTCCGCTCAATCTCGGCAACTGGTTTGGCAACGTGATACTCGAATGCTTTTCTGGGCTCAGGGATTGGTTCGGGTGCGGCGGCTTTGAACTCATTAGGTGTTGGTTGAGGTTTTGGAGGTTCTGGCAAAGGCTGAACATCTTTGATCATCTGTTCTCCGCGCGGAATAGAACGGTTTGGAGTGACTTTTGGAATCTCGTTTTTAATGAGAGACTCTTTTGTAACATTGGACTGCTCTTTTATCGAGAGTCTGAACCGCTCTTCTTTTGGCTCACTCATTTCTTCGGGGGGAGGAGGGACCGGTTTAAACTGATCCAGTAAAATAAGCACGAGTATAATGATGAGGTGAACCAAAGCGGCGATTATAAATGCGTAAAGGGAAAAAGATTTGGTACGTTTCATGAGTGTGCATTTTACCTATATTTTCCTAATGAACGGTATAGACGAATCGCGTACAGAAATTGCATAAGTGTATAAAACTCTCCAAGGAGAATGCAATGAGTGACCTAGACACTTTATGCCGAGAGATCGAATGGTATTTGAAAAAGTACGCGATAAATGATGAAGCTCGCTATATTATTGCCCCACGCATAGCCAAAAAATCGTTGGAGATGAACCATCTCTACCAAGACCTAGGCTTTAAAAATCGTATCGAAATGGGACAATATATGGCGCGCCATTTTCCCCGTCTCGCCGAGCTCAAACCCAAAGATAAACTCTGGAAAAAATTCCTCTACGATGCCATCGGCAAGGTCGCACCTGCCTGTGCCAATTGCAATGATCAAGTACACTGCTTTAGCTGCCTCATCGCGGAGGCAAGTGCGTGAAGACTCCATCGATCTATACCCACCTCGATACCCTTATCGGTGTTGGAGGTGTTGAGACTTTTCCCGGTATTTATGGATCAAGCATGTGATCAGATGATTAACGGTCGGATTTGGAATGAGAACTTTGCCTCAGCGATTCGGGTATCGCAGTTTTTAAGCCTTGCAGAGGATCATATAACCGATGTGTTATGTGAGGGGGTATTACGGCGATTAAAACCGCTGAGTAGCTATAACTTCGATGAAGCCAAAGAACTTTTATCGAAGTTGGTATCTCAGGTACAGAAGTTGCATCAAGTGATTAAAGCGCATTACAGTGTGGAGTTCGAAACGTGGCTTTCACGCGAAAAACTCCATCCGCTTCAGAATATCGTACTGACAAAACAGATACATCAGTTAAAGGATAATTATGAATGATTCAATATTACGGGTCATGAAGGCGATTTTTGCCCTCAGTGACGAGTTAGAATACAATATCTATGAGGCTAACGATATCGCTGATTATGCTTACATGGATAGGGATGAAGTATCTAAAATCGTACAAGAATTGTATGAAGAGGGATATTTGGGAGAGTGTATGACCGTGGGAGACGATGGATTCGATACTTTTTATCTCAACCGTAAAGGGCGTGAGCTTATAGGGGTGGAGTGATGCTCAAGCTCGTCGTCTTTTATGAAAAACCCTTTTGTGCCGCCAACGCCAAACAAAAGCAGATATTACGTCAGAGCGGTTGTACCCTCATCGAGCGCAATCTTCTAGAACACGGTTTGGATGCCGAATCGCTGCGTAGTTTCATGGGCGATTATGAGGTAGCTGATTGGTTCAATCCTGCCGCCCCCGCGATCAAAAACGGTGAGATTTTTCCCGAAACGCTTAACGAAGTCGAGGCGATGGAACTGTTGATGTCTAATCCGATATTGATTCGTCGTCCACTGATGATTATTGGTACGGAGAAGTTGTGCGGATTTGATGAGAAGAGAGTCTCTGAAATGTTGGACCGTTACGTTGAACCGATGCCTAAAATCAACTGTATGGAAAAAGGGTGTTTGGAAAAGAGGGGGGAGTAAAAACTTCAAAAGTGTAAAACTATCCGTACGGCACTCCCTCTAAAGAGAGTGATAGTGATCTCTGGCTGAACCGTTTTTGATTTATTTTTAAAAAAACAGCATTTCCACATCGTCATCTGAATCTTGATTATGCTGAATTAAAGATATAATTTGCGTAAAACAAGAAATAAGTGAATTATCAAGATAATGGATATCTTTAGCTGTCACATCAATAAATATTTCTTTGATCCAAAGGTCTAGATCTGTTAAAAATCCATTTAAAAGTTCAATAATAAGTTTTCTCAAGTGATCATCAAGTGATTCAATTTCTACCGCAACAAATGCTTCGCCCAAAGAAAGAATCGATTGAGCAAGCAAATGAAATTCAAATAATCGTTCAATCTGTTTAGATAGATCTATTATAATTTCACCAATTGAATGTAATTGTCTATAGTCAGTATCTTTTGATATTTTATAGATAAGTGAATCTAATTCATCATATGCTTTTTCAAATGCTTCACGTCTATCGAATAAATCATCTTCAAATCCTTTGATATATTCTTCAGCAGATATTTTAGTATGAGATAAAATGTTTATTGAAATATCTTGAACCGAAACAGATTGAACTTCAGTGCTTTTATTTTCAATAAAAACACGGCAAGAAAGGATATTGTCTAAAAATAGATATTCCCCTTTAGAAAATTCTCGATCCAATATGATATTAACTTCAGGCAAATTAATGAGATGGCTAGACTCTACCGTAAAAAATAAGCTATCCTCATTTTCCTCACAGTGTATATTGAAACGATATCCAGCATTTAAAAGTTCTAATCCAACATCATACAAAGAACGAACAGCATCACACAAGAGGGGCATTTCGCAATAACGTTCCGAAAGAAGAAACTCTTCCCAAAAAAGAGCTAAAGAGGTCTCTCTTAATATTTTGAAACTTACACGACGGTCATAAACAGGCTCTTTAAAAAGATTTATTTTAGAAAGGTGTATATCCTGAGATGAACGGCTCACTATCAAACGTAAATAATTAACAAGTCGTTTTTTAAGAACATCAGGGTGAAAAGGTTTCGTAATGTAATCCTCAGCTCCCGCCTTAAGCATTAGTGACTTATGATGATCATCATCCATTGCCGATATAGCTACAACCATTACATGCGGATAAAGATTTTTAATAATCGTCGTTGCTTCGATACCATCCATAACAGGCATCATGATGTCCATGAAAATAATGTCAACTCTCTCTTGAGCACAAATTTCCAATGCTTTTTTTCCGTTTTCTGCTTCTAATATTGCTACATCCGGATGCTTTATAATATTTAACTTGATTGCGATACGATTGTTTTTATCGTCATCAACTATTAAAATTTTTCGCATTATATATTCTCTCTTTCATTTAAAGTTGGGGTGATTTTGCCTGTTATTTCAAAGCAAGCACCCCCTAATACTGAAGAATCATCACACCGGATCGAATACCCCATCTCATTGCACAATAATTTAATAAAATGAAGCCCGATTCCTGTCCCTTTTGCTTTACGTGTCAAATGGGAATCCTCAGCTTGTTCAAATAATTCAAAAATTTTCTCTCGATTCTCTATAGCGATGCCATCTCCGTCATCTTCTACTCTACAAATAAAATCTTTTTCTTTTATATAAAACGAAATAGAGATCCGTGATGATGCGTACTTAATTGCATTCGAAAGGAGATTCGTTACTATTTTCGAAAAATAATTAACATCAGATATTATCTTAACATTTTCATTTATAGATATATTGAGCTCAATGCCGTTGCTCATTAGAAGCACTTTATGGTTCAAGATTAGCCGTTGGATATTCAAACCGACATCAAACTCTTTGAAATGGAATGTTAGCTTATGTGCTTTTAACTTTCCTAAGTCTAATAGTGTTTCTACTGTTTTAAGCATTACTAAGCCACTCTCACGAATACTATCAGATAGTTCAACCAACTCTTCAAAATCTTCCCCTTTCCCCTCAAGGGTGTTACGAATATAATCTGAAAAAGTAATGACGGCATTAAGCGGTGTTTTGAGTTCGTGAGTAAAAATCACGAGAAAAGAATCCTTTGCATCATTGATTTTTTGAAGCATATCATTTTCTACTTTTTGTTGCTCTCGTGCTTGTTTTTCTTCTAATAATTTTTTGCCAACTTCGATAAATTCTGTTACTTCATAGCGAACTGCCATAAACTCTTTTATCGTTCCATCAGGGTATAAAAGTGGGGAAACAACAGATTCAACAATATAAGATTTTCCATTTTTATTGAGATTAGTAATCCGTCCTCTCCATGTTTTTTTATCTAATATCGTTGACCACATCTCTTTAAAACTAGTCGATGGCATATCGGGATGACGGACAACATTATGTGGCTTTCCTAATAATTCTGTAGAACTATATCCTGATATTTCACAAAATTTTTGGTTTACATAAATAATATTACCCTTAATATCTGTTTTTGAGACAATAAAATTATTGTCTACAATATTTTTATATTCCTTAAGCAACTCATTTTCGGATGTCATATTACTCCTTTCATATTTTGATAATTAATTTAAATGATTTCCATATCGTACCAATGTAGTGTCGCAAATATGTTTCAAAAAGCAAACCTTTCCTAATAAAGACAACTTTACGTAAATAATAACCCAAAAAGATGGATGATAGAAAAAGGGTATTTAGCGATGAAGGCAAAGGAAGAAAGAATTTGTCCCGTACTTCATGTACCCATTAGGGTAAATACGGGATCCATTTTACATTTTAAGAAGTAGATTCTCTAAGCGTAGCAGAGTTAATGATCAAAAAAATTACACCGCTCCGAATGAAGCTTTTCCACCGCGTTGCAACGTTTTGATCTCTTCATACGTTTTTTCGCTAAGGCGAAGATTACTACGTAGGGTTTCTTTGACGATCGCATCGATTTTCTCTTTGTCAGACATCTTTTTCAAATCACCTTTTGAAAGATCGGCGATATCGAGCAAATCATTCCATACTGAACTTTCATCCAATGCGAATGTATTGAACGTAAGCCCCTCATACACAAATGTCCCTTTTCCGATGATGTCAGAGACGAAAAGGAGATATTTCCCCTCTGGAGTCAAGAACTCTTTGTATTTCGCTACGAAACCTTCGAAAATATCCAATGATGTGAGCTCACACGCCAAGAAGTCAATTTTGTCCGAGTTTGTCGCAAGGATAACTTGTTTTACGATCTCTTTTGGTGGGAGACTTTTATCGGCAGTGATTACTTTACCTTCAGTGACGACGAGACATCCGCGATACGCGTATTTGTACGCATCGGTTGGTGCATTGTAGACGATCATCCATTCGAGTTTGTTTTCGGCGATGTAGCTTTGGATAGACATGGTGGGTTCCTTAAGATTAGTTAACTCTCTCAATACAATTATTGTTCTATCAATTAAATGGTGTAAAATTCGTTTTATGAAACAAAAACTACACGCTAAAGTTCGCCAAATCGCACAAAATCCTGCTACCAAACGTGCCTTGATCTCAATGAAACCTGAAAAATCGGTGTGGGGATTTTTAGGGATTATTTTCTTTTTTATTGTTCCTGAAATTATCGCTTTTATCTGGGGTGCGGAAATTACCGTATATGCCAAAGAGGGACTCCTCCATGCTCCTGCATTTATTGAGAAGTCCTATCTTGATATGCTTGTGATGCTTTTTGAAGAGGGGGGGAGCTGGTTTAATCTTGCCGTTGCTGCGGCATTGCTCGTTTGGTTCTTTTTTTAATGTAAATCTTTGAGTGCTTCGTTGATCTGCTCCAGAGCTAATTTCTTGGCATTTTCAACCTCTTTGTTATCCCACCAGTACTCGATGATGGCGTGTTCGATCTGCTCTAGCTGATCCATACGGAGATTGGCGAACGCTTCATACGAGCTTACCTCTTCTGGGCTTATCCCTTTTGCCTTGGCAACTTTGATGATCGTTTCAACGATACTCTCTTCGAGAGGTTTTGGGCTGATCTCAAGACGGGCTTGATCGATCCATGCGCGAATCTCCTCTTCGAGATAGTCGTGTCCCCATACTTGGTAGCACAGAACACGATTGGGGCTATAAACTATCTTTTCCTCTTCCCCTAAGACATCGCTTACTTTTACGGTGCCATCATAGAGATAGACTTCGATACGTTCGTGTTCACGTAGTGTGCATGCCCGTTCAAATGCCACTTTAGCGTGTTTTAGTATCTCACTTCGTAGGTTTTCATTCATAATAGGCTCCTTAGGATGCGATAGATTTAGTGTTATGATAGTCCCAAAGACGTTTATAATGGCTGTCGAGTTCGCTGAGGGTCGAATCGACCGTGATGAGTTCGTTGGTACGTTCGAACCGTTTGCTGTGTGCTTCGTACCATTGTGCCATCTCTGTTTTAAGGCTGTTGCGTTTGGCGACAGTTTCGGCGATGAGTCTACGAATCTCTGCCATTTCGTTGGTTATGATCTCACTCATGAGTGCACCCACATTCACACGCCCCCGCAGCGGTACCCGGATCGAGATATTGATCGGCATTTTCGGGAGTAACACGAATGAGAGAATTAGAGAGGGAAACATCAATCGCTTGATTCAGAGGGATAGCTTCTGTTCCCAGCCAATAGACTTCCATCCCTCCGCGAACCATAACATGAAACGGTCCGTCTCCCAAAAATCCGTATACGGCACTCGAAGCGCCTTGCTCTAACAAAAACGACGCGGTTTTGATACCGTTGCCGCACCCTTCGTTTGGAACAATAGTCGATTGTCTATTATTTGGATCAACCAATGCAAAAAATGGTGCATTGCCGAAGAGTTTGGTACTCATCGTATTACAGCTATCTGATTCTACGGGGATGGCTATCATCAGGTCTCCTTTGGATCGAATTGATAACCTCTGTGCATTTTTTATTCATGTGTTTAGAACGGCAATTGCAAGCACAATGCTAAAGCAGCGAAACGAGGGGAAGAGTATGGAAACACAATCATTGATGGAGAGCGCAATCACCGCATACGATCAGAAAGATTACCCAAAAGCCAAAACGATTTGGGAATCACTGAGTGCGACCAATACCGATGCAATGGTGAATCTGGGAACGATGTACGTCAAAGGGTTCGGTGTCGCTAAAAATATCCAAACTGCTTATGGGTTGTTTAATCGTGCCGCTGAACAAGGGCATGAAGTCGCGTCGTTTTATCTGGGCGGTATGTATGAGAACGGGATCGGGGTGAGTGCTTCCAAAGAAGAATCGATCCGTTATTACACGGTTGCCGCTGAGGCGAATATGCCAACTGCCCAGCTCAAACTGGGAATACTGCTCCGTAACGATGATGTTCTAAACTCTATGAAATGGATGATTCGTGCCGCCCATGCAGGGGAAGGACAAGCTCATTCTCTCCTAACGTATGTTAGTAATCAAAACAGTGCAAACGACATAAATGTCGCATTTCGGATGATGGATGAATCATCACAGCGTGCCAAAGTCGAAACCGTTATAACGGATAACCTCGCTCCGATCCTCGCGAGCGACGGGGGTGGGGTAGAACTCGTTAATTTCGTGAGCGGTGATACCCCTGAAATCTGGCTTCGTTATTTGGGTGCGTGTTCGGGATGCCACCTTGGGCCTACCTCGACGGCGGGGATGATTTTGGAGCAGTTTGAAAACGTCATCGATAAAAGAATCGTTATTTATCTCTGGTAAAGGGTTTTAAATGAATACGTTTAGCGCAAAAGTCGAAGATATCAAAAGTGATCCGTTTTTTAGTTGTATCACGGTACGTGCTAATGATACTGAATTAAAACTTCTTAAAACCGAAGCACCCAAATGGCTCCGAGTCGGCGATGAGGTCGAATGTCGTATCCAAGAAGCGGCAATAGCGATCTGCACGGGAGCCAAAGAGGGGAGTGTCTCCATCGAAAACCACCTGAGCGGCGAATTGCAACATTTTCGTAAGGGGTTGGTGCTGAGTGAAGTGAGCGTCGATACACCGTGCGGAAAATTTAACTCTCTCATTACGACCGATGCTTTCGAGCGGATGGAACTTTGTGAGGGGTGTAATGTGACACTGCTGTTAAAAGCAGTCGATATCAAACTCACACCGCTATTGGACTCGACCTCATTTGAGCAATGTGCCGCGAAGCTGACACATTAGTAGAATTTTACGCCTCCAATTTTATTTTCCCCGTCGTATAGTTGTGGATGAGGGCACTCACGATAGTTTGATACGGAATTCCGACTTCGATACTTCGGGCTTTTAATTTTGCGATGTCAGATTCTGAGATACGGATATTGATATTTTTATTTTTCGTAATCGTATTTTTAGCGGCTTGCTTGGCTTTTGCTAGCTCATCTTTGAGATTATCGACACTTTTAAATTCTCCGGCTTCGATGGCATCGAGTAGGGCTGATTCTTCGGAAGTATATTTTTGCATCTTTTATCCTTTGTAGTGTTTGTGATATTTTCGACTTGGAATGATGTTTTTGAGAAAATAGGTCTCATCATTCATGACAAACGGGACATAGTGAATGTATTTGTTGATCTCGACGATAAATAATTTTTGATTGGGATATTTATGGGGAAGATGATGCTCGATAATATCGAGAACTCTATCCTCTTCAAAAGCGGCAATAAAATCTTCGAATCCAATACCTCTATGTTTTTTGATTTCGTTGTTTTTATCTTTGTTCCAATCAAAATACATTCATATCCCTTTTGCAAAACAATATCACAATGTCTATCTAATGTCAATAATATTTTACTTTATAGCAAAATCTAAAACATTTTCGTCATAGATTTCTCGTACAAAAATTGCATTGTTGTTTTTATAAAAAACTTAAGGAGTCAATTATGGCTGTAATGATTACTGATTCTTGTATTAACTGTGATGCGTGTATCGATGAGTGTCCTGTAAGTGCAATCGCGAGTGAGGGTGATTCTCCTCGTGAGGATTGGGAATATACCTACGTAAAACCGGAAAAATGTATCGAGTGTGTCGGACATGCGACTACACCTGCTTGCGCTGCAGCCTGTCCTACTGAGGGTTGTATCGTTTGGGATATGCCATACACTGCCGAGTTCAACGACTATTATGTTAATAGCTCAGAATATGTTATCAGCGAGTCGAAAAAACGGGGTCTCCTTTCACCTGAAATAGCTCCGCAAACCTTCCGTGATGATATCTCTATCGCAGCTCGTGAAGCCCGCGAAGCGGTAGCGGTTTAAGGCTCTGTTATGCTTATCGCATTTGCTTCTACGGACGGTGTGAGCGTTAATCAGCACTTTGGGTGGTCTAAGAATTTCGAACTCTATCGGGTTACCGCAGAGAGTGCCGAATATATCAAAACCCTCGACAGTTCCCAAGACGCGATTGAAGATGAGCACGAAAAGTTAGCTTACAAAATCAGTACGATCAAAGAGGCGGATATCCTCTATTGTTCCGCAATAGGACCAACCGCTTCTAAGCTGGTGCTGGCTTCGAAAATCTATCCGGTGCGCTCAGGGGAAAATGATCGAATCGATGAGACGATCATTAAACTCCAAGAGCTGTTATTAGGCAATCCGCCGCCATGGTTACAACGCATCGTCCACACATCTAAAGATAACGCTATCTGAATGCATCCAGATAGCTACGCTTGCCGCTAAGGCACAAAACAAGGGAACCGTTCGCTTTGCGATGTTTCTCTGAAACGCTTGCCCTTTTAGGGCAGAATTTGCTAAGGAGATAAAATGGCTGTTATTATCAACGATACTTGCATCACCTGCGATGCGTGTTTACAACAATGCCCCGTCAATGCGATTGTGGACGATATGAGCAATCCGACGGGGAAAAAACACTACTACGTTCAGCCTGACAAATGTGTTGAATGTGCCGGTATTTATGATGATCCTCAATGTGCGGCAATTTGTCCGAGTATCGGATGTATCACGTGGGATATGCCATTTACCGCAGAGTTTGACGAACACTTCCGCAACGAAGAGATATATAAACTAGGTCTCAGCAAAGAGGGCAAACTCAAATCTCCGACCTATAAGGCAAAAAGCTTCCGTGAGGATATTCCTCTAAGTGAGCGCGGTATCGGTAAACTGGTTCAAGAAGAGCCTGAAGAGATGCAAGAAGTGGGATGATGAGTCCCATCGTAAAAGTAGCCGCAGCTCTTGACATATTTGCGTGCGATTGTGCGGTAACGGTTGCTTTAAAAATTGCCGATGATTCGTGCAAAATGGATGATGAACGACCTCACTTTATGCACAGATCAAAAATGAGCGTGAGCGGGCAATGGTGATTATTACCCAAGAGAAAATGAAAATCTTCAAAGCTTCGGTTCGCGGTTCACTCCTTATCGCTCAACACACTGCTTGAGCGTTCCAACAATTACTCTTTAATATATATCTAATATTATTTTTTACGGAAATTTTGGTTAGCAATAATTCAAAAGGATTTTACGATGATGGTACCCCTAAAGGTGTATTTACCGATAACTACATTCAAAAAGTTAACAATACTATTCATTTATATGACAAAATAACGGCGGATTTAAAAGAGATGTGGGGATATGGGAATTTGGATGTTAGGGCTTGATTGAAACATATTTTCCAATTATTTAGAATGAAATCAGGAGAATGAGCTAAATATCATTCTTGATAATAGTGACTATATGTTAGAGTTTAATTTTTTATATTTCAGCAATTATTAACAAGATCTCCGTAAAAATACTATACGGTTGTACTTAAAGTACACCGAATTTAATAGGAAGAGGTAGTTAGGAAAATATTTTATTTTTTATAACTATCAAATAAAGGGTTAAGATGAAGAAATTCATTGTTATGGCATTAATGCTATTGGGGTTAGTTAGTAATGCAAGTGCAGGGTCTGCAATTCCTGCGTACTCTTGGAATATAATAGCGGTAGCATCAGATCAGTATCCATATTGGGATGATGTATATAATAAAACATCTACTACGCAGGATCATGGCGGTACTGTTATAGTTGCTGTATACGTCAAAGGGTATAGTAACCCTGTGGTTACATTCAATAATAGCGGAATGCAGTTAGATGGTGTTGATCCTTACGATTCAAACGGTGACGGAACAATTGATGCTTGGATGTATTATTATATAGGAAGTGGCCCTTCCGGAAATATTGAGGTCAAAGATTATTACAATGGAAATTTTGCAACTAGAGATACTGTCTATGTAAGATAAAGTAAAGTTCCTATAGTTATTTTAATACTATGGGAACTACACTACTCAAATGATACAAGGAGATATTATGCAAGTCACATCAACCACTCAAACACAATACACAACCACATCAAATACGGCAAATAACACTAAGATAAAAGAAGGGGATATTGACCCGAATAAAGGTCAAAATTATACGTTAAAAACCCTTGATAAAGAAGGTAACGAACTACTAAACCAAGTTCTTGAAGGAAAAACTGATGAAGAGAAATGGAAAATTAAACTAGTTATTGATTTAAATCTTTCTATGGAGATCAAAAACGGAGAATTAACACCCTTTACAGATATAGACAACTCTAAGTCAAATGCGATTAGTAAGTTAGAGGCGTATGTTAAGATGCAAAGAGAATTAGATAATCCCGATATGATGGGAGTTATAGCGGCATCAGAAAAATTCCTAGAAGCTTATAAAAAAAACGACTCCACAAAAGATGTAAAAAATCAAGAAAACTCAGTCGTAGATAAATTTTTAGAAGATTTGTATAGTAAAGAATCGATTACATTTCAATCCAATATTACCAAAGAAAATATCAAAAACAACATGGATGAGTTTCATAAAACTTTGGTTGATACGCTCGGTGACTCCGATGAAGCAAAAACAGAGATTTCCAAAAAGATGGATGAGTATAAAAAAGAGCTGCTTAACCAATATGAAGAGAGTTTAAAGAATTCCGATAGCAAAAGTTTATCGTTAGAACAGCAGGCTATTATCAAAGTTTTATCAGATGAAAACTTCAAAGAAACCAGCTCATTAAAAGAACTCTTGGCAAATCAGAAAGAAAAATAAAATTCTCAAATGAAATCAGGGGGATGAGCTAAATATCATTCTTGATAATAGTAGCTATCCGCTAGAGCTTGATTGTTGAATGGGCAAAACGAAACCAAACGGATGATGCCAATGCAAAAAAGGTGCTAGACCCTCTTGCAATTGACTATAGTTTTAGAAGGGAGAATCGATAAACAAGCTATAACTATGAACGGTTTACTTCGTATAATTTAGAGAACCTGCAATATCCGTGACTGTATATGCACAATAAGCATCTGACTGTGATTTCATATTTGGACAAGTTGCAATAGTAATTTCTTTATGATATGGACTCATATCCGGAACTAAATATCTTACGAGCTTAGATCCATCTGTAAAATCAACTTGATAAGTTTTATATTGACTAGCTGCATAACCTTGTATCAATCTATCGTTCAAATGATTCACTGCTTCATACTGGTTTCTCTCCCAAATAAATATGGCAGACCCAGATGGAGTTGTAGCAGGAAAGTATACATCAATGTATATAGAGTATCTAGAACCCAATGGATGTATATATTTAGTCTCATTATACTTTACAAATCTCTGCGAAATGTATGTTGGACCTTTAGGTGTTGTTACATCCATAAGTATATCTTGATATTGCTCATAATATAAATAATCATATGCTTTGTAGTCGCTATTGTAAACTCTATATACATAAGGAGTACTAGGGTTAGCGAATAGAGCCGCACCAAAAAGCAATAGCATAAAAACAATTTTTTTCATTTTTCATCCTTGAAAAAATAAGATTATAGATTATTACTAAACCAAGCTTAGCTGATTGTTAAAAAAAATGTTTTTTGAATTAAATACAACATTTACTAAAGTTTTAACTCAACTTTCGCACATAGATTCGAGTAAAAACATTCACTAAAATCCATCTACGAAAGCCCATAAATAGGCACTTTAAAGTATAATTTGTTTACCACAACAGATAAATACAGAGGCTTTTTTATGGGT
>Ga0209467_1001241_pt1 | contig 23661 bp, 20 predicted proteins | sample Higcelwee11metaG_FD_187175 | JGI IMG/M metagenome (GOLD analysis project Ga0209467, IMG submission 187175) | Freshwater pond sediment microbial communities from the University of Edinburgh, under environmental carbon perturbations - High... | ecosystem: Environmental > Aquatic > Freshwater >... | reverse complement strand
TCTTAAGAAATACTTTGCTGAATGGAACGTCGAAAAGGCAAAATCAGTAAAGCCCCTGCCACCGTTAGAATTTGTCGCAAAGCCCGGGATTTATGTGGTGAATAAGGATATTACCCAAGCGAATATATCGATGAGTCAGCCTTTTGTAAAGCGCCCTCACCCAGATTATTACCCTGCCGCTGTCGCAAGTTTTATTCTCGGAGGGGGTAGTTTTTCATCGCGTTTAACCACCCGCGTGCGTTCCGATGAAGGCCTCGCTTATAGCGTTCAAAGTTCCGTTGAAAATGACTATTATGATGTGGGTCTCACCACTATTTCCTTGCAAACAAAAGTGGAAAGTGCGCCTTTTGCGATGAAACTTATTTTTGAAGAAATTCAAAAGCTCGCCAAAGAGGGCCCCACTGCCGAGGAACTTTCTTTGGCAAAGAAATCATTGATCGAAAGTTTACCGAGTCTTTTTGATTCTCCTGAAAGTACAACCTTGATTTTTGCTGAAGGTGAAATGCTCGGGAAAAGCTTCGATCACTATCTTGATTATGTAAAAGAAATTAATGCGATTACCCCCGAGCAAGTCAAAGCGATGATCGCCAAGTATTTTGATCCTGCCAAAATGAGCATTTCTATTGTAGGCCCTGCCGACAAACTCAAAGCGGTGGGCCCCTTTACTTTGATTCCTTTAGACAGTCTTGATTTCCGCCACTGAGTCTGAAAACAATGAAGTATTGGCTGTTTCTTTTCCTGCTCATTCTCACGACCTCCGTTTTCGCTGATGAAAATGAGGACGTTCGCGCCATGTGTTCGAGTGCAAAGCACTGTCTTGCAGTTGATCTTGCCGAGTGTTCAGAACAAGATAAAATGCCCTTACCGAAAGTCGAGTATGATGCCGAATTCTGTGGCCCTTTTTATGAGCTTAAAAATCGTGGATTAAACCCATACTCTTCTATTGCCCAAGAGATTTACAAGAAGCTTGGCAAAAGATATCGTGCCGTTTACGTTAACACAGGGGTTCTCCCCGTCAGCGGCGACATGATGAGTTATCTATTCGATCATTTTCCATTTACTACCAAGTTGGTGAATGCCTATCAAGGGACAGCCTATCATATCAATTATGATTCTCGCGATAAACGCACGTTCAGCGGCACGAATGGCGGGAGTCTTAATGGAAATTTCTATTGGGTTTTGCAAGATAGCGCAGGCATGTATAAAGGATACCGGAATGTCTTTTATGGTAGCGGTCGAGCGAAAATTCTTCGCTGGCAACTTCATGGACTCGCTGTCGCATTTATTGATTTGTACCCTTTCGATAAAAACCATGTCACCTATAAACTTACGGCCATTGTTTTCCCCGCCAATTCGGTTTTAAATTCCATTATGCAAATGAGCGTATTTAAGACTGTTGTCAACGACAAAATCAGTGAGATTGTTGAAAATATCGCTGAAGCTTCAGCACGCTATGCAAAAGGCGACCATAAGCCTATTGAACAGGATTCCATACTCAAAAAGTCCCCCTATAAAGAACAACTCAAAGAATTCCTTGAAGTTGCAGGCGGGGAACCTTGGACTCTCGGCGATGAACTCAAAAACCGCGAAATGAAGAACAAAAAGAAAAAGCCTGTTTTTATAACAGAAACTCCGCTTATTTTTAAGCAACCGAAGGAACTCCCCTAATGTTTGAAACTTATTCTTCTCCTGAAATTCAAGCTCAACTGGAAGCCTTTTATCCACAAGTGACCGAGCGGCGCCGTACCTTGATGGAGAACGTGGTAAGTCACAGAACCAGGCATTTCTGCATGGTTCTCGAAGATCTTTTCGACCCACACAATATCTCTGCGGTAATTCGCACAGCGGAAGTTTTTGGGTTGCAAGATGTGCATGTGATTGAAGAAGAAAATCCTTACTGCGTTAACAAATCCATTCTCAAAGGATCTTTCAAATGGATGACTCTCACCCTTTACAAGAAGCGCATGGATTGCATGAATCGCCTTCGCGAAAAGGGGTACCGCATCGCCGTTGCAAGTACGAACACCAACAACTCCGTTTTGGATTTAGATCTTTCCCAACCCACCGCCTTTTATTTGGGTAGTGAATTCCATGGAAATCATCCCGATACGCTTGCTGCCGCTGATTGTGAATTTAAGCTTCCCCAGTACGGCATTACAGAGTCCATGAACGTCTCTGTGGCGGGCGGCGTATTGATGACGTATCTCGATTTATTCATGCAAAAGAAGGGCCGTGACTTTTATGCCCTCCCTCAAAAAGAAAAGGAGCTTTTGCTTTTGGATTGGTACGATAGGCACATGAACGGAATCGACCAAAATAACCCAATTACTCGAATTGGAGGGTAAAAAAGACATGAGCTCACTCCTTCAGAAATCCATTATGTTACATTTCTACCTGCGATGAAGAAGAACACCAGTTTATACCTTGCTGTCGGGCTTATTGTCCTACTCGCCATAATCATGCTCGTTTTTGGTCTTTTTTTCCTAAACGACAAAGATCCACGCGAGACATTCAATACGTTTTACCTCCGCTTTAACCAAGTAAGTACGCTTACATTGGACGATCCTGTAAAAGTGAATGGGGTAAAGCTCGGCAAAGTAGAAGATATCTACTTGAATGGCCATCGCGTATTGGTTCGCATTCGTTTGCGCACTGATGTTAAAATTCCCAGAAATTCAGAGGTCCGCGTCCAGAACATTGGCATCATGGGTGAACGCCAAATCGGTATGGTTTTGGGCGATACCCTTACCTATTTTGTTCCTAACGATACCATTGAAGGGCATTTTGATGCAGGTATCGCCGAAGCGTTGGGCCTTGCGGGTGAACTTTTCGATAGCACCAAAGTTTTGATTCAGACGGTCAAGATGGTCATGGATAGTACGGTCGCCGCTCCTGAGTTTCAAGCTCAGTTTAAAGGTCTTGTTAAAAACGCTGAACATTTAGAAGATCGTCTGCTAGTGATGGTTAACGAAACTGATCCAGAGCTCAAACGCAGCCTCCGCAGTTTGAATGCGGCGACCACGAAAGTGAACATCCTTTTGGATAGTACACAAGCTCCTATTCAGGGTCTCTTGACCGAATCCCAAGGGCTTATTAAAAACGCAGATGGCGTGATCGGCAAATTAGATACCGTCACGAAACGTCTCCTAGTCCTCACAGAGAAATTACAATCCAAGGATAACACCGCGGGCATTCTTCTCAACGATCATGAACTTCACGATGAGTTGGTCAAGACCGTAGAATCCGCAGATAGTCTCTTTCGGGTCATTCTCCAAGACGGCCTAGATATCAACGTAGACTTCTTTTGAGGACCTATGATTACTAAGTCTATCCCTGTCACCAATAAGCTTGGTGTTCATGCGAGACCCGCAGGAATGATTGTGAACATTACTGGACGCGCCAAAAGTGATGTCACAATCGTTTATGATGGAACTCGTGCTAATGCGAAAAGCATTTTGAATGTGATGATGCTCGCTATTACCCCGGGTTCTAGCGTGCAATTCGAAGTTTCTGGTGACGACGAACAAGATATTATGGTGCAATTGGAACAACTTTTCCATGACAACTTCAACGAAGAAGCCAATTAGGCCTCGAACCGTTTTGGTAGGGGTGGCGGCATCTCCTGGCTATGCCATGGGGCCTATTCAAGCTATTGCCAACCGTTCTATTACTATTTCCGAAGAAAAACTTCCACGGGAACGTCTCGCCCACGAAGAACAGCTTTTCTTAAAAGCACTCAACAATACCGTTCGAGAAATAACCAATTTAAAAGTGGCAACGGTCGAAAGATTGGGCGTTAATGAAGCGCGCATTTTTGATGCCCATCTTATGATTTTGAAAGACCCAACGTTGGTGAATTCCATCCTGGACAGAGTGAAAAAAGAAGGCATGAACGCGCGCTGGGCCGTTCACAGCAAGATCAAAGAGCTCATCGCTGAATTTGAGAAAAGCAAATCAGAATTGATGCGCGAAAGAGCCATGGATCTTCGCGACCTCTACAACCGCCTCCTCGCGGCCCTTGATGATTCTGGTCCTGTCATTGAAAATTTAACGACGACCTCTGGCACCGTGATTGTCGCTCACGAATTGAGTCCCAGCACCTTAATTTCTCTTAAGAAAGAAGAAGTCATTGGTTTTGCCACAGACTCCGGTGGACGAACAAGCCACATTTCCATTTTGGCTCGTTCCATGCAGATTCCAGCCGTATCGGGTCTCCGCAATGTTTCCGTGCTGATAGAGCCTGGTGATACGATTCTGATTAACGGCACCGGCGGCATGGTCATTATCAACCCAAATGATGAAGACATTCGCCACTATGAAGAAAAGCTTGCTGTGTTTATTAAACAAAAGCAAGAACTTTTCACCATGCGCCAATTGGAACCCATGACGCGTGACGGCAAGTATGTGACGTTGCATGCGAACATAGAGCTCCCCCTCGAAGCAGACAATGTGCTCGATTTTGGAGCCTCTGGCATTGGTCTCTATCGTTCTGAATTTTTGTTTTTCCGCAAAGGGACGCCGACTTGTGAAGAACAAGCAGAGGCTTACAGTTACATTCTGCGAACACTGAAACCTTATCCTGTCGTGATTCGCACATTGGACGCGGGTGGTGACAAACTAGTCTCCGATATTTCAGCCACCGATGAAGCCAATCCGTTTATGGGCTGGCGTTCTATTCGCGTTTGCTTAGACCGCAAGGATCTCTTTAAGGAACAACTCAAAGCACTTCTGCTGGCGAGCAAAGAAGGCAACCTTCGCATTATGTTTCCTATGATCTCGGGCCTCAATGAGTTGCGTGCGGCGAAAGCGCTTTTTCAAGAGTGCCGCAACGAATTAACAGAACAAGGGTTGGAATTTCCAGAGATTAAAATTGGCGCGATGATTGAAGTTCCTGCGGCCGTGATGATGGTGGATGCCATTGCTAAAGAAGTCGATTTTTTCAGTATTGGCACCAATGATTTGATTCAATTTACGCTCGCTGTAGATCGTACCAATGAACTTATTGCGAATATGTTCGAGCCTCACCACCCTGCGATTTTGAACATGATCGACCGCATCGTGACTGCGGCACATCGCGAAGGTATTATTGTGAGTGTCTGTGGAGAAATGAGTTCCGATCCTCTGAGTACCCTTGTTCTCGTAGGCCTTGATGTAGATGAACTTTCCATGACTCCTTGGAGCATTATGGAATGCAAAAAGATTATTCGCTCCATCAATTATGAAGATGTTCGTGCCACCGCCAAAGCGGTTTTAAAATTGGATGACGCACAAAGTGTCAATCGTTACCTTCGCCAAAAATATTTACAGACCATCACGGATCTTGGTATTTCAAGTTTTATTACTTCCCAGGATTTTGGATCAGACCTGGGAGATCCGTAATGCGATTTATTTTTCTCTTTATTTTCGCCGCTATTTCCTGGAGTTTTGCTGAACCAAAAGCTTTTGACAGTTTGGAATTTATTTCACCAGAAAAATTTCAAAACAAAGTCATTCGCCATGATCGTGTAAAACGTATTTGTGAAGACTCCACTGTAGCGCCCAATCTTCATGATTTCGCTTGTGCAGCATACCTTTATTATGGTGAAAAATGGGATGCGGCTTACAAAGCATACGATTCCTTGCGTGGAAAAGATACTCTCCTCGATCAAAGTATTCTGATTCGAATGGCCCGTACCCGGCTTTATGATGGAGAACTCAAAAAGGTAAATAAAACGCTTGATCTTGGAAAACGGATGGAGAAAGACCCCGAATGGCAACAACAAGCGAGCCGAATCCGCATGGAAACGTTCCTTGCCAATAAAAAAAATCGTCCTAAGAAAAAAGCCGATTCTCTGGAGTCTTTTCTTAAAAAATATCCCCAAGGTCCGGAGTCTGATGAATTCCGTTATCGGCGTGCAGTCTTGTTAGAAAACGCAAAGAGATGGAATCTTGCCCAAAAAGCTTACCTTCGCGTGTTATCGGACTACTCGGAATTCGGGGATTCTGCATTTATTGCAATTCGCCGCATTCGTGAAACGCATCCTTCCGATGAATCTATTGGAGAAAAAATCACTTATGCCAATCGTATCTGTTTTAAAGGCATGAACAAAGAATGTCTTACTTTGATTGATTCCATTTTTATTTTGGATTCTCTCAAAGCACCCCCGCGTGATACCACAAAAATTCCCAAAATGAAAACCGCCGAGGACTCCACGGTTTGGCGTTTAGCCCCAAGCACCTTGGATCTCAAAACTCGAATTAGACTTTGGGAAAAACGCGCCCTTGCTCTCCGCGGAGAAAAAGAAAACGTAGAAGCGATTAACACCTACCGCTTCTTGTTGGATTCCGTGGAAGTTCGCGCTAGCTGGATGCAATCATTGCTCCGTTTGCTCCGCACTGAAAATAAAACAGACGAAGCCAATTTAATCGATTCTCTTTTCCAAACTCGATTCAAGTATAGCCCGGAAAATGCCAATAACATTTGGGTCCGTGGTTTCGAATTTGAGCAAAACAAACGCTATGGTGATGCGATTGCTACTTACAACGAGTTAGCGAGTTCTGAATTTCAAAATACCAACAAACACGAGTGGGCTAAATTTCGCATCGGATTTATTTACTTCAAACAAGGGCTCTACCCGGAAGCAGAAAAAGCGTTTATTGAAGCTCGCAATGAGCCCTTCACATGGAGTAGTAATGCGAGTCGCATGTTCCTTGCAGAAACCTATCTCAAGCAAGGAAAAAATGATCTTGCACGCGAAGCGTATGTCGATTGTATTCGCGATTTTCCCCTCGGTTATTATGCAGCGCGCAGTCGCACAAAACTTGCTAGATTCAAATTATTGGACTCCGCTCAAATACCGTTCCTTTCTCCCCAAGTGCTTTCTGACGATTCCACACTTGCTTGGATTCGTTCCTCCCAACCCTCAACAAAACGAGAGAAAACTTACACTCCAGAAAATTTTTATCGTGTCAAGCATCTCTTAGAATCTGGGTTTACTGAAGAAGCCTACGACCTTTATGTGGAAGAAAGCAAGAACAACTATAATCATTTGGATTTTCTCTATGAATATGGCAGACTTTTCTTAGATGCGGGTGAAGTGACCAAAGGTTACAAGCTTGCTAGGGAATTCCAAAATTTGATTGATCGTAAAAGTATGGGGGCGGCCCCTCGAAATGTACTCCGCTTTATTTACCCCGTTCCTTATACCCGTCAAGTCGTTGTGAATTCTGGTTCTGGCATTAATCCATTCTTTATTTATAGCGTCATGCGACAAGAATCTTCCTTTAACTACCGTGTGAGTTCTGGTGCCGGAGCTCGCGGTTTATTGCAAATCATGCCCCCCACTGGAGCACAATTAGCGAAAAGAGAATCGCTGGATACGTTTATTCCTTCTATGCTTTTTAACCCTTACATGAACATTCGTTTGGGCATTCGCTATTTAACAGATCTTTTGATTGAATATAATCAAGACCCCATGTATGTCCTTTGTAATTATAATGCGGGCCCCAAGCCCACAAAACGTTGGGCCGAAAGTGGCAAAGGACTTGATTGGGATATCCGTGTTGAAGAAATCAGTTACTGGGAAACCCGGGAATATGTAAAACGCGTTCTCGGCAACTATTGGGTTTATGAAGAAGTCTGGAACGGTGTTCCACAATAGGTTTTTATAATGCTTTTCTTTTTTCTTACTATAGGTGCCTCTGTGTGCTTTGCCTGTGGCAATGTCATTTCTAAATCTGGCATTACACAACTTTCGCAAAAACCGGATATCAAACATCCCCTGCGTTTTGTGAAGGCTCTCCTTAGCAATAAAAGATGGTGGTTAGGCTTTATTGTCGCTTGCCTCGCGAGCATCGGAAATTACTCCGCCATGGCACTCTACAATTTGAGCCTCGTGAAACCCATGACGACCTTGAACCCCGTACTTACAGTCATTTTCGGATACGTTTTTCTGAAAGAATATATCAACAAAAGAGTCGTTGCGGCCATCATTTGCGTTATCCTTGGCATTTTAGTGGCCGCCTTTGATGTGGAAGAAAAAGCAGGGACTCAAAATATTTCGGCACTTTGGACATACGCATTAATTATGCTTGGCCTCGCTTTCTCTACCAAGATATTCATCAAGAAACGCGAAGTCAGCGATTCCTTGATAATGGGGATAGGGTACGGACTCTCTGATGCCTTTTACAAAAGTCTTGCAATGAGTGCAACCGAAAAAGGAATGGAACTTTCTGGAGCAGAGCTTCTTTACTGGATTACAGACCTCCGTGTCTGGGGCTTTTTTGCTGCTTTTTCATTAGCATTTAGTTATACACAAATTGCTTTTTCCCATGGACGCGCTCTTTTTGTGATCCCCTTTAGCGCAGCGATTGGTGCGGCAGTCCCCATCCTTGCTGCAGCGGTTGTTTTTGGCGAACCCTTCCCTCCGAAGAAGATCTTTTGTGTAGTTTTGGTGCTTATTGGTTCAAGTTTATTTATCTCCAGCCAAAAAGAACTCCATCCCCAAGGAGACAAACATGAAAAACATTGAAACCTGGTACCAGGCGACAGGCCATTGTGCGACTTCTGAATACGAAGTGGTTAGCTATTTATTTTTTGAAGCCGGCGTTAGCATGTTACAGGAACTGGATTCGAGCAATGCAGAACGAACTGACTTTTGCTTTTTTTCTGAATCCAAAGAAGAACGCGACCACATTATTGCTCAATTCCCACAATATGAATTTACCCGCAACGAAGAGCCCGCAAAGGATTGGGACTTGTGGTGGCGCGAGCGTGCAGTGCCCGTTTCTGTGAGCAAGCGTTTATGGGTGCGCCCCCCTTGGGTGGCTTTTGAATCCGAAGATCCTGAAGCCGTAATTTTGGAACTCGAAGCTAAAACCGCTTTTGGCACAGGCGAACATGCGACCACCGCACTCGTCGCCTCTCTCATGGAACAAATTCCTATGGAAGGGAAAACCGTTTTGGACATTGGTACGGGCACAGGAATCCTTGCCATGTTTGCCAAACGCTTGGGAGCGAAAATAGCGATCGGCACAGAAATCGATCCTTTGGCTCTCCCTTGCATTGCTGAAAATTTTGCAAAAAACGGATTCAAAACGAGTGGAGCGGTCCTCGGCTTTCTAGATATTTTTAGAGAAGAGGCTCATTTCGATGTCATTGTTTGCAACATGATCCGCAGTGAACTTTGGCCCCTCCGAGATGACATTGAAAGCCGGTTACTCCCCGGTGCTGATTTAATTCTTTCTGGACAATTAACCGCCGAGAAAGACTACATCCTTAACTGGTTTACAGAAAGCGGCTTTGTGATTGAAGCAGAAGCATCAAAAGAAGAATGGTGGGGCGTTCATGCCAAAAGAATCTAAAGCGATCCTCAACGCGATCGTGAACCGCAGATGTATCCGGGAATTCTCCAGGGAAGTCGTCTCGGATGACATTATTCAAACGATATTAGAAGTGGCGAGGCGTTCCCCTTCCAGCAAAAACACGCAGCCGTGGAAGTTGACCCTTTTTCAAGGAGCGGCTCTCGATGCGCTGCGTGCTGATTTCTTAGATTCCTTTGATACCGGAAAACATTTCTACCCGGAATTTCCTTGCGAACTTATTTCTGAGTACCGTGCCCGCGCCGTTGCTTTGGGGAAAGCCATTTTTGCATACAAAGGTTTTGCCCGAGAAGACATGGACAAACGAAAAATTCACAACCGTTTGAATTACCAATTTTTTGATGCCCCTCAGATGTTCATTCTGGGTGTTGACAAAAATGCTTACCATGAGGGAACCTTAGTGGATTGTGGTATTTTTGCAGCCAATTTGATGCTCGCTGTAGAAGGCGTCGGTTTGGGAAGTTGCCCACAAATGAGTACGCTCGTATACCCGAATTTACTTCGTCGTCATATTCCCCAAGGGGACCAGCAATTGTTCTTAATGTCTCTCCCCTTTGGTTACCCCAAAGAAGGGAGCCATATCAATGATTTCATCTCCACTCGTGAGCCCATTGAAAACTGGTTCACCGTTTTAAAATAACCAAAACCCAATCTGTTACTACTTTTAGGATACTATGAGTACTCCTCTTTTTCTCCGTGCCTTACAAGGCGAAGTAACCGAAACTAAACCTGTGTGGCTCATGCGCCAGGCGGGGCGTTATCTCCCTGAATACAGGGAAGTGCGCAAGCGTTTCACGAACTTTCTTGATTTTGTAGCCGATGCAGAAGCCGCAGCAACGGTGACAGTACAGCCGGTCAACCGCTTTGGGCTCGATGCCGCCATTCTTTTCAGCGACATCCTGGTGACACTTCCCCCGATGGGAATCGACTTAAAATTCATCTCTGGAATGGGGCCGGTCGTGGAGCGCCCTATTCAAAGTGAAGCCGCCGTAAGGGCGCTCACGAATTTCGATTGCGAGAAAGCCCTCCCCTTCACGAAACTCGCCATCGAAAAGACAAAGCGCAAGCTCCCCCCAGCGACGCCTCTCTTAGGCTTTGTCGGCGGCCCCCTCACTCTCGCCTCCTACGCCATCGAAGGCAAAAGCAGCAAAGACCTGCAAGAGACCAAAAAGTTTTTCTACTGCGATCCTTTTGCTTACGAAGCGCTCCTCACCCGCATGGCGAACATTACCGGAGAATATCTCGCACTCCAGGCGAAGTGGGGCTGTGACGCATTAGTCATCATGGATAGCTGGGCAGGACATCTCTCCCGTAGCGATTACCGCCAAATGGCGCTCCCCTACACACAAATCGTTCTTGACAAAGTACGCCAAGTGACCGACGCCCCGATAATCCATTACGCGAACGGCGCGGGACATCTCCTCAATGAAATTGAAACCTTGGCATTCAACGCCATAGGACTTGATTGGCGAACAGATCTAACGACAACATTGCAGGCGCACCCTAAGACTATTTTTCAAGGAAATCTGGATCCGGCCATGCTTTTTGCCCCTGCGGAAATGATTCAGACGCGCACTCGCGAAATCCTGGATCTGGTTAAAGGACGTCCCCATATCATGAACTTAGGTCACGGAGTCCTTCCCCAGACGCCGATAGAAGGGGTACAAGCGTTTATTGATGCGGTTCGGGGTAATTTTCTATAACCAAAAACCGGTTCCCACGAAGAAACATCGGACTTTATAGAACTCGCTCGCTGGACGCAGCATCAGCCTCTAAGACTTTTGACATTCGCAATTTTGCTCTATTTTTCAAATTTGTGCACTAGAATATATAAGGCCCCCATTTTTAAAAGTGCCCTTCATTGTAAAATTCGTTCTCTAAAAAAGCCATTAAACGTTCTCATAAAAACAAATCAAAAATATCGAAATCCTGTTAATTTTCAACAATAAACGACTAATTAGCTAATTTTTAATCACTTTAGCCGAAATTTAAGTTCTCAAAATAATTCTTATTTTTTACATTTTGGCCCCTGTTTTTTAGATATATTGATACCCATAACAGGGAGTTGTTCGATGATAAAATTGGGTGCTTTTCTCGTGCCTTTGGTGGTTGCTTCCGCAGTCGTTGCAGCCACACCGGATTTTGGGATGTATGGTTTTGCCACTCTTGGTGGAAGTACCACCGGGGGAAGCGGGGGAACAGTCGTCAAAGTGTCCTCTTTTAGCGACCTCAAACAGTATGCAGAAGCTCTTGAGACCCCTTACGTCATCTTGGTCGAAGGCGAAATCAATACCAACATTGCGGTTAAAATCAACACCGATGGCGCCGTAGATGCCTCCGGAACTATCAGCACCACTTACGGGGAACTGATTGCTGTGGGTAACAATAAGACAATCGTAGGCCTTGGCTCTTCCGCGTTCCTCAACCGCGTCGGACTTTCCATCCAGAAAAAACACAACATTATCATCCGTAACATTAAATTCACCATGAGCGATGTCCCTATCAGCAAAACGGACGAAAACAAAGTCGTCGCTTATCGGAACGGTGCTGAAGTAGTTTTGAACGATCCGGATTGCATCAGCATTCAGGCGGACTCTGCTGCGGACAACTGGGCTGAAAAAAATGTGCAGGCGTCCTACAATATCTGGATTGACCACTGCGAATTCTACAATGCCGCAACAGACAATAAGGATCGTTACGATGGCTTGCTTGATGCCAAAAACAACATCTATAATGCGACATTCAGCTGGAACTACTTCCATGATCATCACAAAGGCTCGCTCATCGGGAACAGCAATGGAGACAGCCTCCGCCACGAAATCACATTTCATCACAACTACTACAAAAATATTGATGCGCGCCAGCCGATGATGCGTTACTCGATGAGTCATCTCTACAACAACTATGTAGAAGGGAATGCCGGTTCCGGCAACGGCCCCAATGTCCGTATCGGCTCCGATCTGTATATCGAAAAAAATCACTACGCCTCTTTGAGTCAAGCGATATTTTATGGCGATGATGGAAAAGCCACAATCGTCGGAAATAAGTATGATGGCTGCGGCACCTTGATGTCGAGCGGATGTGGCTCCAAAACGATGCGAATTCAAATCAATTCGGGAACCACATTCACGACCGCCGATACGAGCTATGTCAAAATTGATTCACTCACTGCCGTGGGCTCTTTTAAACCTTCGGATTATTATTCTTATACCACTGACGCTGTGACTAACGTCAAAGATATTGTCACCACTTGGGCGGGTGTGGGGAAAATCAGCACCACAGAATATGAGCAAAACGTAGTCACGCCTTCTTCCAGTTCTGTAGAATCCAGTAGTTCTTCCAGCAGTTCCTCTACAGTCGCCATTCTTTCCGAAACGGCTATAAATACTCGTGTTTATGCCTTTGTCCAAAATGGAGCAATCGTGATCCAGGCAGAAAAGGGAACAAAACTCCGTTTATTCAACCCGCTTGGATCTTTACTCTACGTAGGCACCGCCACCGAAGCAGAAACCGTCCTTGCTTTGAACGTCACCCAAGGAACCTATCTGTTACAAATCGGCAAACACACGCAAAAAATCTTAATAAAATAATCTCTCTACCCAAAACCAAAAAAGGACAGGGTTCTTTTGAACTCTGCCCTTTTTGTTTTAAACCCCTCTAAAAATTTACTGGGGCATTCTGCGTGCGCAATGGTTTAATTTAATTTGTTTCAACTTCCAGTAAACATGATAATAAATCAAACGAAAAACCTTTTGTAGCTTGGCACCCATAGATTCTTTCGTTGTCACCAACCATTCTTTGCGGAAATCGGAATCCATGGCCCCTTCTTGCTCAATCAACTGATAATAATTTTGGTTGAACGCACTTGCGGCCCCATGTTCCCAAAAATGAAACACATCTTCACGGGTAAATCGTTTCTGTAATAACTTTCGTTTAATAAAACCGGCATGGCCAAGAATCAGCTCCTGATAAGAAAATAGCACGGGCCGTTCTGTCTTATAAAGAGCTTCTAAAGTGAGCTCTGCATCCATCCACTTTTGGCTCAAACCTATTTCCATGCGTTTGACGACCTCATAAAAATTCATACACTCGTTAGATTCTAAAAGGTGGTCGAATAAAACAGGAAGCGCTTTTGGTTTCAAATACAGGAAAAAGGATTGCAGATGGAAATGAATTTGAGTATCACTGGTTAAACTCACCACATCTGCAGAACTTTTTTCACAACGTTCAAAGACCGTTTTAAACCGATTTTGATAATAGACAATCGAATCATTAATCAACACTAAACGGTCCCAGGATTCTCTGCGAAACTTGGCAACGTACTTTAAGTAACGATGCCACATTCCAAAATCATAGCCTTTATTTTCAGTAAAGAACAATTCGATCTTGTTTTTGTCGAGAAACGCATGAGATTCTGCATCCAAGTCTCTCTGATTCGTCAAGTAAACCACAGAAAAACCGGTCTGGGTCAAACCAGAAAGCGCATAGCGAATATAGTGCGGAAGACTTTCTTCCTCTTGGTAGGAGGCATAGAGAATCTTCCCATTCATAGTCCGGTTTTCTGGTGTTCCTTGCATGTTGGCCCTTTATTTTCTGCCCTTGCGGCGGCCACCTTTAGAGTCTCCATATTCCCGAGGCGACTTGTGCGAAGTACCTGATTTTGATCCCTTGCTTGTCGATTTTGCCTCACTAAATTTTCCAGGACGGCGAGGAGAACTAGGTTCCGATTTTCGAGAACCAAAATTTTCTTCGCTAGGTTGAGAAACTAAGCCCAGCGCATCTGCAGCTTCTGCGCGGGAACGCTTCGGAATCGCGGTTTTCTTATTCTCGGAAATTTTGCGAAGAATAGCAAAATCAGCTTCACCACGGAGTGGATTCACACGAAGCAATTGCACTTGCACCACATCGCCCCGCATAAAACTCATGCCGTTTCTCTTCCCAAAGACAACACCCTTATCAGGATTGAAGATGTAATAATCATCACCTGCAATATCGCGGAATCGCACCAACCCTTCGGCCATCGGATCCTTTACCGTGACATAAACGCCCCACTGTTCAACACCATTCACGGTTGCTTCAAATTCTTCTCCCAAACGTTCACGCAAAAGCCATGTGGCGCAAACCTTAATGGAAATGCGTTCCAATTTTTGGTTTTTAATTTCGTTTGAAGAAATCAAATCGCAAACTTCAATAACACTATTTGTGCGTTCTGCCTTCATATTTTTAGGCGTACGCGAAAGTTCACGGTGGCACCACAAATCCGCATAACGACGAATCGGAGAAGTAAAGTGAGCGTAGTCCTGCCAATTCAAAGCAAAGTGACCAAAGCTATTGCTATCATAATGCGCTTTTTGCATACTGCGCAAAATGCGGTTGAGCATCGTCTCATCTTTTGCTGCGCGCTTTACCAAATGCTGGTACAAGCCAAAAATCGTAGGATTCAAATTGGTATCACCACGACGCGGAGCTCCGATATCGCGAAGGGACACGGGGCTATCCTTAAAAAGATCCGGCATTAAATAATTAAGCTCCATGATGTCTCTGGTATCGGGAGCCTCATGAATACGATAAATGCCTTGAAGTCCACGCGACTTGAGTTCCTTTGCGCAGCACTGATTTGCAATCAGCATACATTCTTCGATCCAAGAATTGGATACATCTTGAGCTCTAGGCACAATAGCCACGGGTTCATTTTTTTCATCAAACTGACACCCGTATTCAGTGCTACCCAATTCCAAAATTCCACTCTTGGAACGATTCTCTTTGAGCAACTTGGTGACTTCAGCAAGGGCCGCGACATAAACATCACCCTCTTTGAACATTTCAACCGCGCGTCCATAGCTAATAGAGCACGTCACGTTAACAATACTCTTGTGGAATTCGAACTTCTGAACTTCGCCTTTAGCATTCAAGTCCATCATACAAGTGAAAGCTAAACGATCTACGCCTTCATGCAGGGAGCATAAATCTCCAGAAAGTCTTTCCGGGAGCATGGGCACCGCACACCAGGGCAAGTATTGCGTGTAGCTTCTTGTCAGTGCTTCTTCGTCGAGTTCACTGCCTTCTGGGACATAGTGACTCACGTCCGCAATATGAACGCCAAGTTTAAATTCACCACTCGGCAATTTTTCCACGGATACCGCATCATCGTGATCGCGAGCCCCTTCTGGGTCGATACAAAGAATGTGGGTTTTGCGATAATCAACACGGCCCTTGAAGTCTTTTTCTGTAGGAGTCTCTTTCTTATCTACAAATTCATGGATCTTTTCACTGAAGTCTTCCGGCAAATTGGAATCCTTCATAAACTGTTCCGTCACTTCTTTCCAGGTAATGTCACTAGGCATTGACATTTTTTCCAACTTCGCAAGCATCGTATGTTTCATCTTGGGATGTGGATAAAGAGAGAACGCGATGGTTTGCCCCTCTTTGCCAGGAGCTTCCTTGCGGTGCGCCATGGGATAATCTCTACCCGTTGCCGTTTCAGTCACAAACCAGCGGTCATCCTCAAATACATGAAGAACTCCCTTCTTAATCGAGGTTCCCGTTTCTTCCACTTTTTGAGTCCGGCTACGCGCACTAGGTCTCCGGTTGTCATCAGGCTCTTTTTCTTCTGCTGGGGCATCCAAGTCTCCCAACAAATATTCTTTGCGATTATTGCGAGCCAAAATTCCAGCACTCACCATTTCGGCAAGTTTCTGCTTAAAAGACAATTTGCTCTTCTTCGCAATTCCCAAGGCGCCACGCAAACGGCTCCCTACCATAGGTTCATCTCGAAGCACCGCTAGAATTTGCTCTTGTGATGGTAGTTCTTGCATATACTAAGCCTCCTTGGCTTCTGTTTTTTGAGGGAGCGCAGACGCAATAGTGTTGCGCACATTTTCTCGGAACGTCTCTAATGAGAGTGCCCCGTATTCATCTTGTGTCACTGGTTTGTGAATTACCACTTTCAATTCTCCCGGAAACAAAGCGACCCCTTGTTTGGGGAAAATTTTTCCTGCATTAATAATAGTGACCGGGACTAAATCAAAATGGAATTCTTTCGCCATGTGAAAAATTCCATTTTTAAATGGAAGGAGTACGCCATCTTCCGAGCGCTTTCCTTCAGGAAAAATCGTATAGGAAAAGCCTTGATCAATACGTTGCTTTAAGAGAGCCCCGATTTTGGTATTTGTTCTCGAGGCCCCCCGATGAATCGGAATAGAACCCGTGCGACTCAAGAGCCACCCAAACACAGGGATTTTCCACAATTCTTCTTTCGCAATAAATGCGGAAGGACAAACGCCGGCATAGACCGCATTGATATCTAAAAAACTCTGATGATTGGCAATGACGACAAAACCCTTCCCTTTCGGAATATTTTCTTCTCCTTCGACAACAAGTTTTATTCCAAAAAGTTTAAAAATAGGATGGAAAAAAAATGAAGCGACTCCATTAAATTTTATTCCATCCCGAAACGCATGGCAAAAGAAAAAGCCGTAGAGAGGCGACAGAACAAAGGCCCCTATTCCCACAACAAGAAAATAGAGATAGCCCTTTATTTTTGGTAACAATGGGATTTTATACTTGGTCATAAAGTCTCCAATCCAAGGTTTCCCCTGCCGCAAGAGGCACCACGCCATGAACTTCTTCTGGCACAACCCACGGATTACGCACATATTTTATGGTTTGAGTCGCACGAGGGAGCCCGTAAAAATCGGCACCAAATCCGCTTACAAAATTGGAAAGCTTTCTTAAAACATCTTCTCGTTCAAAAATCTGGATCAAAAGCGGAATGGCTACCGGAGCAGAATACACGCCCGCCGCACCGCAGGGACATTCTTTTTTCCCCTTCAGATGGGGCGCACTATCGGTCCCTAAAAAGAATTTCGAATTGCCACTAAATGCGGCCGAACGAAGCGCAAAACGATCCGCCGGACGTTTAGGGAGTGGCTTACAGAAATGATGGGGGCGAAGACTATCCCCGATGACGTCATCCAATGTGTGGATCAAATGATGCACAGTAATTGTCGCCGCCACCGTTGCAGGTAAAGCATACACCGCTTTCACTGCACTTTCTGTAGAAAGATGTTCAAAAACAATACGCAAACGGGGAAACATTTTGGCCAAAATTTCAATACGGCGAATAAAAGCCTCTTCACGATCCAGACAAAAAGCTCCCGGTTCTTCCCCATGAACACACAACACCAAACCCAAGCGTTCCATAATTTCAATTACGGGGAAGACCGATTCAAAATCCGAGACTCCATCTTGACTATTAGTGGTAACTCCTGCGGGGTAATATTTTCCAGCGACCACTCCTGCCTCTTTAAAAGCATAAAGAGTCTCTTCGGTATAATTTGGCGATAACTTAAAAGTCATCAGCGGCTCAAAATGAGGGACGGCAGCTAAAATTTGTTTTTTATAATCCAAAATAGCAGACAACGTGGTCAATGGCGGTACCGTATTCGGCATCACCAAACCACGTCCAAATTGCGAAGCAACATCACGAACGTAAGAAGCAAGCGCCGCATCTTGTCGCAAGTGGACATGAAAATCATCAGGAAGAGGTAGTTCTATAGTATCCATCTGCCTTGAAAATAGGTAAAAAGAGCCGATAAGATTACAGAATCTCGAGAATTTTTCAATTCAAAGGGAGGCTCTGATTTATGCCACTAAAACATTATATATTGAGTATCCCATGAAAATTGTGATTCAGCCTATTGTCCTCTCTATTCTTTGTGCTTTCTTGAGCCTAGGATTCTGGGGGTGTTCCGGCGAAGTAGACAGTCATGGTCTCGAAAAGCTCAAATTCTTTCAAAAGACTCCCCCCAACATCAAATCTGATTATGAAATCATTGTGGGAGATCGTGACGCTAAAAACTATAGCGAAATCAAAGGGCCGGTTAAATTCATTCGGCAACGCCATTACGAAATCGCAAAAGACGCCAAAGGGAACTTGCTCCCAGCACACTTCTCAGGGACTACGGAGATCAACTATCGAGAAAACGGGACCCTCGCCGATTTCACCTATTATGATTCCACCGGGGGAACGATCCTCCTCCAAGCCTTTGTCATCTACAAGAATTCCAAAAAAGAGATATACCTTCATCTTGCAGAAGATAGTAAGGATTTTGTCTATATCTGCGACAAAAATGGCCGCATTTTAGAACAAGGAAACGACCGCGTTTACAAACAAAGCGAATTGGATCATTCTTGGAATTCCACCGATGGTCATTTCTCATGGGAAGAAAACCCCAAACAAAAAATTATTGCGGGGCATATAAATCTTCCTAGCGGAGAATATCGACACCTGTACGAATATGATGAAAATGATTCCTTAGTTCGTATAAAGGCCTTTAATAGAGACAATGAAGAGATGGGTCGTTTTTCCTGGAAATATGATCCCGATGGAAAATTAGTAAGCGCTTCTTTTGAATACGATCATCAATGGTTTCGGCCTGACATCTTAGATTTTGAAGAATCCTATCGTTACGATGCCTATAATCGTCTCATCTCTGTGATTACCACACAATTAAATCCTTCTTGGGATTCCAATTCTTGGCCTTTTTTTATTCAAAAAGATACTCTCCGTATGGAGTACAAAGACCGCGATGGTTTTGTAGAGAAAAACACATTTAACTTAGGATCTCCAGAAAGTAAAACGCTTTATGACACCTATGGAACAGCTATTGCCATTGAAACTTATGGTACGTTTATTTATGAAGGCCCCAATGGAACGGGAGAAACTTATGACATTCAGCGCCTCGAACGAGAAATCGAGTATTACGATCAATCTCAATGTGATCGCTGGCCGCATCTGGATACAAAATCCATGGTCTTTGTTCCAATAAAACTTGAAAAACTCTTTCCCGAAAATCAACTCCCTTGTTTTAAAATATTTTTGGATGGAACCGATTCTCTTTTATGGAAAGGTTGTTTGGACAATAATGATCCCATTCAGTTGCTGTCCCTCAACAAAAATAAAATTCACGCCGCACTTGTCCATTCCCTTTTAATTCTCGGTCAAGATCAAGGATCTAAACTTTATTGTATTGACACTCAAAAGCCTATGAGTAAACTCGAAAACATGGACAATCTCTTACCTCACAAAAGAACCGAGAAAGAGTCTATGCTCTCACTACCAATAAGAGAATTTACTCGTCTCAAACCTGACGAAGCCATGTATATTTGTTCTCCCAATTCTAAAGATAATTTTGCAACGTGTGTAACGCTCAATCACTACCCCAATCAAAACACATTCAACGCGATCGGAAGTATTGCACACAAAAATAATAGTGAAATTTTCTTAATCCAACAAACGTCCCCTGATGCTCAAATTTTTGTCACTCACGACAAATGTGCTTTTATCCCGAATCATAAAGATCAGAATGATCAGATCCTTTTTGAAAATGATTTGATCACATTCAAGAGATCCCCTTATAAAGGGTTCCTCGGCGACACGGTACGAATTCCCCTAAGTGATCTCCCCTGCCGTTTTAAATAATTAGTCCTCTATTTCAACGACCTTGCGATTATTGGTGCTTCCCAATATTACACGAACAGAACTTTTCGATTTTTTGAAATAGCCCGCGAGAAGTTCGCAAATGGCTTCATTGGCGGCCCCATCGACAGGAGGCGCTTTAACATCCACCTTGTAGGAACCATCTTCTAAAGGACCCGTGACGCTTTCGCGTTTACTACGGGCATGCACTTTAATACTTACTTTCATAAAAAATTAGAGGATCACGGGGCCTGCAGGCGGCATCGTTCCTGAAGCAGCGCGGCGAGGGACAAAAACAGGTTCGACCACTTGATCTTTTTCCATCGCTTGCAAAAGATCTTCTTGTGCGCGAATGATGGCGCGCGTGCGAATAAAATAATTTGTACGCAATTGTTTCAACTGTTCAATTTCAGCACGAAGATCTTCCGCTTGACGTTTTGTATTTTCCACATCGCGCAACGCACGTGCTTTGGCTTCCGCGATAATCAATTCTGCTTCTCTCTCCGCACTGTGCTTGACTTCTTCTACCGTTTTCTGCATAGTGACTACTGCATCTTGAATAGTCCTTTCAATTTGCTTGTAGTAGTTGACGCGTTCTTCTGCAATTTTCAATCGCTCGGTCAAATCCGTGCGCAAGCGCCCCTGTTGTTCAAACGCCTGAGCCGCGGTTTCCAAAAAAGCTTTGACTTCGGAAGGGTCTACCCCTCCAAAACGTTTGGAACGAAAAGTCTGATTACGAATATCAAGCGGTGTGAGTTCCATGTTTACCTTCCCAAAAAAGCCTGTACAAAATATACAAACATGAGCGTATTTACTCGAACCGCAAGGCATCAATTGGATCTAGACGACTGGCTTTTCTTGCTGGATACCAGCCAAAGAAAACGCCCGTTGCAAAACAGACCCCAAAACTCACCACCACACTCGAAATAGTAATACTCATGGGCCAGTTCAAAAAGATCCGCACGCCCTCTGTCGCCAAAATACCAAGAACAATCCCAATCAAACCTCCCAGCAAACTGATCATCACCGATTCAAAAAGGAATTGCAAAAGGATGTCGCGACCGCGGGCCCCAATCGCCATACGAAGCCCAATCTCACGAGTGCGCTCTGTGACAGAGACATACATAATGTTCATAATGCCGATGCCGCCGACAAACAGGCTTATTCCCGCAATCGCCGTTAACACAATGGAAAGCAAATCACTGGTGCTTGTGATCATGGTAATCATCTCTTCCTGAGTGCGCACTTTAAATGGCTCCGTCGGAGAAGTCCAATTGCGGCGCTCTTTAAGAATTGTCAAAATTTCTGCTGTCGCTTTTTCAGCATACCCTTCACCAATAGAATTCGCGAAAATAGTCCGGATCTCCGTCGTCGCATTAAAGCGTTTCATCACTGTCTGGTAAGGGGTGAAAATCACATCATCCTGGTCCTGGCCAAAATCGCTGGATCCTTTCAACTTCAGAGTCCCAATCACTTGGAGCGGAATATTTTTGTAACGGATGGTTTTGCCAATAGGATCTGTATTCGGAAAAAGATTCGTGATTACCGTTTGCCCAATCACACAAACCTTAGCCATGCGGTCCGCGTCATCATCAAACATCACCCCATCGGCAATACTATAATTTCGAATTTTAAGATACTCGGAACTAATCCCCGTGAGACTCACCGGCCAGTTATTATTCCCTACCACCGCCTGCCCATTCGCAGTTACCACTGGGGAAACACCATCAAGATACACCGCATTTTGGCGCAAGGCAAACACATCTGCTTCTTCTAGGGTTTCTGTCGATGAACTCGCGTCTAATTGAACTCCCCCTTTCCGGGAAGTATTGGGCATAATCGTAATTGCATTGGTGCCCATCGCGGTCATCTTGTCTTTTATGGACTTCTTGGAGCCTTCCCCCATAGCGACCATGGTGATCACTGCGGCCACACCAATAACAATACCGAGCACGGAAAGGAATGTGCGTGTGCGATTCCTCAGAAGCGCTTTTAATGCAATACGAGCTAAAGTGAACGGACTCATGTGGAAACCTCCTCGGCATCGTCAGCGTCATCCAGAAATTCAGGAGGTGGAAGCGCTTCATACGCAGCTTTCGCGTTCAACGTATTTCCGTTGACAGTATCTTTGCGCAACTGACCATCTCGCAAAAGTACGGTTCGCCCCGAAAAGGCCGCAATATCCGGCTCATGAGTCACAAAAGCGATGGTTTTCCCTTTTTCATTCAGATCTTGGAAAATCATCATAATCTCATAACTCGTGCGCGTATCCAAATTTCCTGTGGCTTCATCCGCAAGAATAATCACCGGATCATTCACAAGTGCTCGCGCAATGGCCACGCGTTGCTGCTGCCCCCCCGAAAGCTGATTGGGCATGTGATTCATGCGATCCGCAAGACCGACGCGTTCCAAAGCCGCAATCGCCCGGTCATGGCGTTCCTGTGGCGTCACAGAAGCGTTGTAAAGAAGGGGAAGTTCCACATTTTCCATGGCACTTGTGCGGGAAAGCAAATTGTAACTCTGAAAAACAAATCCGATTTTATGACTGCGAATGTAGGCGAGTTTATCTCGGCGCAAAAGTTCAATGTGTTCCCCATCGAGAATGTACTCCCCACTGGAAGGCTTGTCCATGCAACCCAAAATATTCAACATCGTTGTTTTGCCTGAGCCACTGGTGCCCATGATGGTTACAAACTCACCTTGGTGTACGTCAAAACTAACGCCTCGCAAGGCATGGACCGTTTCTTCACCCATCCTGAATTCTCTTCGTAAGTGGCGAATGGAAAGTATTGGGGAGCCGATGGACATAGATTACTTCTTGTTTTTGCCCGGGCGAGTGGGCATAAAAGGACTGGACGCTTCTTCTGTCACCGCCGTTTTCGCGACAGTGGGGTCTTCCTGGCGGACAATCACAGAATCACCCACGGAAAGTCCTTTCAGAATCTGCACATTGACACCATCACTGATCCCTGTCTTTACGGGACGCGGTGCTACTTTACCATTCAAATTCATCCACACAAGACTGCCCGAAATTTTAGGGGAGGAGGAAGAACTTTTTTTCTTCGTTCCACCCCCTGAAGCGCCACCACCCATCATGCCCGGGGGCGGGCCCATATCATCATCTGAAGCCTTTGCCCTATCAGAATGCGAAGGACGCGGCATATCTTTAGGATCAAGCATCGGCGTTCCGTCAGCAGGCGTAAATTTGACAGCTTTCACAGGCACACTGATGGCATCCACAATTTCCTGTGTCACAATGGTGCATGTCGCAGTCATCCCTGGCAATAATTTCAATTCCGGATTTTCTGCAGTAATTACCACCGTATAAGTGATCACGTTCGAAGTTTCCGTGGGGTTCAAACGGACTTCCTGAACGGAGCCCTTAAATTTTTCTTCTAAAAAAGCATCAACGGTAAACTCAACGCGCTGTCCTTTTTTCACGGCACCAATATCCGCTTCGTCCACATCCGCCATCACCTTCATCTGCTTCAAATCCTTAGCCAGAATGAAAAGTGTCGGCGTACTCATCGATGCCGCGACCGTTTGTCCCACATCCACAGAGCGTTCCAAAACGACCCCATTAATGGGACTCTTGATCACACTATAACTCAAATTCAACTGCGCCTGTTTTTCTTCACTCGCACTTTTATCCATAGAGAACTTTGCGGAATTCACTTGATATTCCGCTGTTTCCAAATCAACGGCGCTTGCGCTATTCGTTTCTGAAAGTTTTTTAGTCCGTTCAAAAGTTTTCAACGAATGTTCATAATCATTCTTGGCTGATTGGTAGGCAATCTGTGCCTGATACAACGTCGCCTGTA